>Ga0209542_10017547_pt1 | contig 11711 bp, 20 predicted proteins | sample RifCSPhighO2_01_FD_184028 | JGI IMG/M metagenome (GOLD analysis project Ga0209542, IMG submission 184028) | Soil microbial communities from Rifle, Colorado - Rifle CSP2_plank highO2_0.1 (SPAdes) (version 2) | ecosystem: Environmental > Terrestrial > Deep subsurface > Rock core/Sediment ...
GTTTGTTAGCGGCTACTAAACCTCCTATTCCTCCACCAAGTATTAATATTTGTTTCATCTTTTCTTATTATCATTTTGTAATTGTTTAACTAACCATAGTATAAATAAAACAAGAGCTACTAAAATCAAAGTCATAAATAAAAATCCAAATATCCACATACCTCCAAAACCATAGTTCCAATTTCCCATCATACCATATCCTCCCATCATTCCTCCAAAACCAAACATTCCTAAAAGTAAGAACACAGCTACTGCAATTACAATTCCAATGATTAAATTATTGTTATCTTTCATTTTTACCTCCTTTTGTTAAAACGATTCCATAGTGATAAGGTTTTAAATCATATCTTATTGGATGATTAAATCCAGAATTTTTTGCCCATTCAATACATTGCTCTGGTTTTGGTCTAATTTCCATTGGAGGTCCACGTGGAGTTTTTGAATCATAGTTCCAATGAATAATTCCGAGTTTGCCACCTTTTCTTAGAATTCTATAAGCCTCTTTTAAAAGAGTTTCTGGCTTATTTAAGTGAAGAATATTAAACAACATAACATAATCTACACTCTCCTTTTCAAGACCACTGCCTTCAGATACAAAATCTCTAAGAATAACTTCAACATTTCCTAATTTCTCTTCTTTTGTTTTTCTTTTTGTCTCTTCAATCATATCTGGTTCAATATCGAGAGCATATACCTTTCCCCTAACTGTCTGGGCAACTGGAATAGTAAACGTTCCATAACCGCAACCGAAATCTGCTATATCTCTAATTGAATTATCAATTCCTAATGTTTTAAGAATTCTATTTGGTTTAAAGAACTCGCTCCACATTTCTTCATTGGACATACCACTATCTCTTACTTTCATGCTTTTACCTCCACTAAAATCTTTCTATTTTTTTCTAATCTTTCAGTTAGAACTTCTTTGATAATATCAAATGCCTTGATTATTTTTGGATTTGATAGTTTATAATAGATATTTTTTCCATCTCTTTTTGAAACCACAATCCCTTTGGATTTCATTATTGACAAATGTTGAGAAATATTCGCTTGGCTTAATTTAGATTTATTGATTAGTTCTGTTACAGACATCTCTTTGTCTCTAAGAAGGTTAAGAATCTCTAATCTTATTGGATTAGAAAACACTTTACACATTTCTGCATGTAGACTATATATTTCTTTCATTAACATATTAGAATATTCTAATATATAAAGCTTATGAATTTGACTTATTTTTCCTTCAGATAGTTATCAGATTAACCCCCATTTAAAACCATTAGTTAAGGAATAAAGCTTCCTATAAGATCTCTTATGGCTCAAATTAGGAGTGTAAAACCTCTATTTGTAAACTTGGGTGACAAATTAGGAGGACTTATGGCTTAAATTTGGGGTGTTTTATAGTAGACTTATCCTTCTTTAGTTTATCATACTTCCATTGTTGAATTTTTAGATAGAGTAATTTTACTTCATTTTTGTTTAATTTGGGATAAGCCAGTTGTAAGTCCTCTTTGTCATACTCCGCTCTGTCTTCCAATAAGTTCTCTTTCTTAAAAGAATTAAATGCTCTATCTACCTCTTTCTTTCTTATAACTTGTTTTTTAGTATTTATCATAATCTAATAATAAGAATTACGAATATAAAGGTTGTCCGACGATAATTGTAATTTTCTAGTTAACAATTATTTTCTATATTCCCCTAACTATCTAAAGTTATTAAGAAAAACTATAACATTCCAAACATAATGGCTAACTAAACTAGGAATAATGCTCTTACTATTGATATATAAAATTATAGTGATAAGTCCTAAGACAAGCTGACCATATCCTGCATACTCTCCGTGTCCAAAAGCAAATACAAATCCTTGAAATATTACTAAGACGACTAAAATAAGATGATTGGCTAATTTTGATTTAAATTTACCATAAAACCATAAATTTCTTTTTCACGATAACTAATCTTTATCAATTCCATCTTTTCTAATTTTCTAATTATTTTCAGTATATTTTCTTTTTCAAATATTCCTTCAAGTCGTTCGATAGAATTTCTTCCCCTTGAAATAAAATAAAGTATTTCATATTCTATTTTAGTAAGTTTTTTCATAAAATTAAATATAAAATGAATTTATAAAGTTTATCTTAATATTGGTTCAATTCACTTCCCAATCTTCCTCTCCTTTTCACTCTTTTTTCTTTCAAATTCTCTAATCTCCTTTTCCCAGTAATCTATAAGATAGTCCTTTTTACCACTATATTCCTCTATCTTTTCTTTATGTTCTTCAATCCTTTTTTCAAAACTCCGAATTGACTTTTCTATTTTCTTTTTTGAAGCCATTTTTCCTGTTCATCAATTCTATCACCAATATAATCATAAACCTTCACAGCATCTTCAATTGATAATTCTTCCTTCTTAGATTCTCCTTTCTTAACTCTAATATATCCTTTATAAATATCTAAAGACCCACTGATTTTTTTTATCAAATCTTTTAATCCTTTAGAACTCCACATTTTATTCTTCATCAAACAATCCACAATATAAACTTCTCTTAAACGTAATACCAAAGAATATGCTACTGCATCTCCTGTAAATCCTTTTTCTCTATCAAGTTCAATATTTTCTCTATTAACTTTTAAGATAGATTTTGTAGAATCTATATGCCAAAAAGTATTCTTTTTGTTTAATCCTATATTTTTACAATCTTCTAAAATACTTTTATTCAATATAGCCCTTGCCTCCAAAATCATAGGTAATAAAGGAATAATATTTTTTTCCAAAGATTCCTTTAAAGAATCTTTGCTAATAAGAGTAATCTCATACTTTCCACTAACAATCTTCTTATTTATTTTTTGAGTAATAACCAAGACATCAACATCACTATCACTATTTTCTTCTCCTCTGGCATAACTACCAACTAGATAAATTCCTTCTACTTCATCCAAATAATCTCCAATTATCTCAAATATTTCTGCCTTTATATCTAAAGGCTTATCTATTAATTCTACACGAGCCCTACCATTAAGCCATTCTCTAGGTAAAACTACACCTGCAGAGTTTCCCACGCGTACAATCTTTCTTATTAGTTCCATGTTATAACATTGTTATAACCTTTAGGTATTTAAATCTTTAGATGCGAAGATTTATTTATAAAATATAACTTATATAAAAATGGAAGAAACATTGTCAGTAAGAATTACAAGGAAAGAATTTAATGAGATGATAGCTATTGAAAAATTTCAGAAAGGAGAAGTAACCATTACTAGGGCGTCAGAAATGTCAGGCATTCCATTAACTCAATTTTTAGATATACTCCATAAAAAAGGAATTAACTTGCATTATGGGGTTGAAGAACTTAAAGAAGATATGGTTGACTTGGAATAAATTTTTCAAATCCAAAAAATTTAAAAACCCTAAAATTTATAATAAATCATCTACTTCTTTAAAATCAAGAGGTAGCGGAGCTTAGATATGATATTCATAGTAAAAGTAACAACGAATAAAGAAGACAAAGCAATAGAAATGATTGTTCATAGAACTGAAACAAAAAATCTTCAGGTTTATGCAGTCGCGAAACCACACGGATTAAAAGGATATATAATTCTCGAAGCTGCTGACAAAGACTCCGCAGAAGAATCAGCATTCAATCTTCCATATGTAAAAGGTATAATTGGAAAAACAGTTCAATATGAAGAAATCAGGCAAATGCTTGAACCGAAAATTGAGGACTTTAATATCGTCGTTGGAGACATTGTTGAAATGATAGGTCAGACATTCAAAGGAGAAAAAGCAAAAGTTACAAGAGTTGACAAAGCAAAGGGAGAATTAGTAGTTTCTCTCCTCGGAGCATCAGTTCCGATTCCGGTAGCAGTAAAAATGGATAACGTAAAGGTTATAAGGCGTGAAAAATCAGAATCAGATGAAGAAATCCAGGAGGAATCACTAGACTATGAAAGTTAAGTTAATTGTTGACGGAGGAAAAATGCAACCAGGTCCAGCAGTAGCTCAGCAACTAGGTCCTATGGGAATAAATCTTGGAAAAGTAATCTCCGATATAAATACTGCTACAGAAGGTTTTTCAGGAATGAAAGTTCCGGTGGAAATTGATGCCGACGCAAAAACAAAATCATTCACTATAAAAGTATTTTCTCCTCCGGTTGCAGAACTATTAAAGAAAGAGGCAGGAATAGAAAAAGGTTCAGGTGTACCAAATAATAATAAAGTTGGAAACCTAGCTTTTGAAACAATACTCTTAATTGCTAAAACAAAGAAAGCAGACTTACTATGCAAGGACTTGAAATCTTCAATAAAAACAATAGTTGGCTCATGCGTTTCACTAGGTCTTTTAATAGATAACAAAGACCCTAAAGAAATAGAAAAAGAAATTGATTCTGGAAATTATAAAAAAGAAATAGAAAAAGAAGTTACAATTGTATCTGAAGAAAAGAAAGAATCTCTAAAGAAATACTTTGTAGAAGTAATATCTAGACAAGAGAAAGCTAAGAAAGTCGCGGAGGAAGCAGCTGCAGCCGCAGAGGCAGCTAAACTTGCAGCAGCCACAGCAACAGGATCTACTCCAACAGCTACACCTACTGCAGAAGCAGGAAAGACTCCAGCCGCAGCTAAAGCTCCAGCAGCCGCAACAGCTTCAGCAAAACCAGAAGCAGGAAAGAAAGAGGCCGGAAAGAAAGAAGATAAAAAGCCGGCGAAGAAATAATATTTAATTTTTTTAAATTGAATTTATAAAATATCTTAGAATTTTTAACTTTACCTCTAAAATATGTTTTCATATATATTAGCAAAACAACAAAAACCCCAAATAGCAAAATATTAAAAACAGCATTTCTCACTTTATTCGAGGGGCTGTGGGGTAGCTTGGTTAGCCTTAGAGGTTTGGGACCTCTCGACCCCGGTTCAAATCCGGGCAGCCCCATTTAATTACTATACTAAAAAAATGATGAAAAATAAAAAACTTTTTGAAGATATAAGAAGAATTATTTTATCAGGATATGATGAATTAATAAAGAAAAAATCTGCAGAGGATTATATCTCTGGGAGGATTACCCTATCTGAAGCAGCAAATCAATCTTCCAGCACACTTTGGGAAATGGAAAAATACCTTATTGATAAAGGATACAAATCCGATTATTCAATAGAAGATTTAGAATTAGAATTAAAATCTTTCAAGAAATAGAATAATTTAAAAACCTCTCATCTTAACTAAAAGCTATGGGATCAAAGACAAAAAAAACAAAAGCATTTGGAAAGTTCAGAAAAGGATACGGAACAAATATAAGGAAGAAATATAATTCAATAGAAGTAATACAAAGAGACTTCCAAGAATCACCTTACATAAAAGGCGGAAGAGCAAAAAGAATTGCTTCAGGTATATGGAAATGCGTTAAAACTGGAAAAGTTTTTGCAGGCCCTGCTTACGCATTAAATCAGAAATAGCAACCTTTAAAAATCCTCTAACTTAATTAATAAAATGGCTCAATACAAATGTTTCAAGTGCGAAAAACCTTTAACTAATAAAATTTTAGAGAAAAGATTTGTCTGCCCGACGTGCAACTCAAAAATATTTTACAAACCAAGAGCCCACATAGTCAAAATAAAAGCTGAATAAAATGGACATAAGAGAAAGAATTTCTAAACAAATTGAAGAGCTCCAAGTTCTAGAGCAAAATCTTCAGAGATTGCTTGCGCAAAAGCAGTCAATTCAGGTTGAATTGAACGAATTAATGAATGCTTTATCAGAAATATCAGTCTCATCTGATGAAATTTATAAGATTTTAGGGAGTGCAATGATAAAAGCAAATAAAGAATCTCTAACAAAAGACTTAAATGAGAAAAAAAAGATATTTGAGATGAGGGTAAATTCCTTAGAAAAGCAAGAATCTCTTCTACAAAGAAAAGCTGAGGAATTGCAGTCGGAAATAAACTCTGCAATAAGAAAAGATCTAGAAGAGAAAAATAAAAAATAAAAAGCGAATAATAAGAAATCTATTTTTTTATCACAGCAATATTTATATACTATATTCATTAATTTTTCAGATGGGATTAAATTTAAAGAGGATTTTTGGAAGAAGTTCTAACGAAGACGACTTCGTAGAGATAGACTTGAACTCTGCGGAGAAGAAAGATAACAAGGTAGTAGTCCAACCATTCGTTCTACGCCACTTTGATGATGTTAATGATATATTAAACGCACTAAGAGAAGGCTATACAATAGCGGTAATTGACATAAAACCTCTAAAAACAAGAGACTTAATCGAACTTAAGAGAGCTATTTCAAAGGTAAAGAAGACCGTTGAGGCAATGGAAGGCCAAATAGCCGGTTTCGGAGAAACAACTATAATAGCTTCCCCTTCATTTGCAGAGATAGGCAGAGTTGCAGAGCCAAAGGCAAAGCCAAAAGCGGATTTCTTGGGTTAATACTATATCCTATATTAAGATAAAACAGATTACCCTCCATTATTTATCTAAGCAACTCTTACCGATTCAAATCTCTCTACTCTAGTTCCGTTATACTTAACTAAGACCTCAAAAACCCCTTCTTTCTCCTCATCATAAAGAAACTTAATTAATCTTCTATCACCCTCATGCATTTCTTTATCTTTAAAATCAGACTCATTAATCCACATAGGTCTAGCCTTCGGACTCTCTCCTTTTAATTCGCCAGTATACTCTTTCGCTTCATAAACCTCTACAAGCCAATCTTCAGGGTCTTTTTTATCTCCTAAGACTCTATCTTTATTATAAAAAGTAACAATAGCTCTAAGTCTTGGTTCTATCAAGGTCAATCCTGTTTCTTCTTCAAACTCTCTAAGAATACAATCAATTCCTCTTTCTCCTTCTTTAGTCTTTCCACCGGGAGGCACATAAAAGCCATGATGTAAATCTCCCTTACCTGGAATCCTATCAAGTAGAAGAGTTAAGTCACCATCTCTAAGAAAACAAATTGTTGCGTTTATCATATCTATAATAGAATCCTAAATTATTTAAGTATTTATATAACTGGAATGTTGTAAATAAATGGATTCAAAAGATTCCCCAAGCATAAGATTAGAAGTTCCATTTTATAAGCAGACTACAAAAACTAATTGTGGTCCGGTAGTATTACGTATGGTTATTTCTTATCTTGACAAAGATATTGACTTGGAAATCTTAGAGAAAAGAACAAGAATTAAAGAAGGAAAAGCAGTTTTAACTATTCAAATAGCAATTGCCTCAGCATTATCTGGATTTCAAACAGAATTTTTCTCAAAAAAAGCCCATTTTAATAAAGAAAATCTAAAACTTGAATTCTATCAGAAATACCTTAATAATAAAGTAGACTATGAGAAATTAATTGAAGAAGCTAAAAATGTAGGAGTCAAAATAGAAGAAAGAAGAATGCCTATAGAAGAATTGTTGAGAAATGTTACAAACAAAACCGTTCCAATTGTGTTATTAGATTGGAATGTTATAAAAGGAGAAAGTGGATATCAAGGACATTTTGTTCCAATAGTTGGTTATGATAATGAAAGTGTTTATGTTCATAATAATGGATTAAATAATCCAACACCTTTCCTAAAAATTAAGAGAGAACTTTTTGAACAAGCAAGAAAATCAGAAGGAACAGATGAAGACATAATCATTGTTCATCACAAAGCATAATAAAAACCCCTAACTCTTCGCAATAGAAAATACCGTTTTTATCGAAACAACAATTGTTGCTGGAACAAATAATACTAACAGCGCAGCAAGAACAGAAGAAACCATTTTTCCTATTTCAACTCCCCTAATAGCAGCATCCAAAACAACACCCTGAATTCCTGCAAAACTTACAATCACCAAGGAAACTGAAGCAAATAAGAAAGTCTTCACATCATTTTGCGAAACAAAAAATCCAACAACTATTCCAAGAAGAGCAAGTATTCCTAAAATTAAAGGATCAGTTTTTGCTCTAACAAATATTCCAACTGCCACAGCCAAGACTATTCCAATAAAAAACGCCCAAGCTCCTATAAGATTCTCTCTAGATTTTAACACCATTTTCTCCTCTTTATTATATATCCTTAATTACAATAGTTTATTTAAACCTTGTGAAAATATTAATTACAGCATCACAAAAGCACTAAATCAGGTTTACCGAAAAGTTTATAAACCAGTGTAATTGTAAAGTTGCAACACAAAATGAAATCAAAAATATTTTCAGCATTTTTTGCAATACTTGCTATTGTAGCTTTGACAGCTTTTTCAGCAATTGCATCAGCAGAAACTTCTTTAATACTTACTAAAGTAACTGGAGCTACAACTTCTAATCCAAATCAAGATGTAACAATAACATTCACATTAAACAATACTGGATTTGAAAATGTTGACCAGACATCTCTTGATTGGTCTATGTCTAATACTAATATAGGAACTTGGAGATCACTTCCAACACTTACTACAATAAACGCTGATGAATTAAGAACACTATCAGCAGTACTTAATATTCCTAGATTCTCTTCAGGTTCAGTTTCAGCAATGTTGAAAGTTGTTTCAGCACAAGGCAAATCAGCAGAATTGCTTATTCCTATTACAATAACTGAAGCTCCATCAATAACAGCTGTAAAAACAAGAGAATTGACATTCTTACAATCAGGTATTCTTAATATAACTAATACAGGAAACACTCCTCTTAATAGTATAGAGTTAACTTCTGCTGGAGATTTCACAGCTACTCTTTCAGACAATTCGCTTAATTTAAACCCTGGATTTTCAGAAACAATCACAATCACATCTTTAGAATCACTTTCTTCTCTTAGCTTCGGAACAAACACCGCTACAATAACAGCAAGAGACACTTCAAAGAATGTTCAGTCTACTGCATCATTTTCTCTTATGAAGACATTCTGTAGCAATGGAGCAGTTGGAAGAAACCTTTCAATTACAAATGTTGAATTCGATTCAGACGGCGATGAAGAAGACGAATGGAGACCTTTGGACTTAATCACAATTGAAGTTGAAGTAGAAAATATTGGCGATGATGATGTAGATGACGTATTTGTAGAACTAGGTTTGTTCGATAACACAGGAAGAAACATGGTTGATGACCTTAATTTTGAAAACACTAATGAAGAAGAAATTGATGTTGGCAGATTAAATGATGGCGATGAAGAAACAGTAGAATTCAAATTCAGAGTTCCTGCAGACCTTGATAATGGAAATTACAAGTTAGCAGTAAAAACATACAGCGATGATGATGGAGAGTCAAATGTTTGCGCTGATACATCAGGAGATTTAGACAATAATTTCTACCACGCAATAAGCGTAGAGAAAGAAGACGATGAAGGAAAGTTCATAGCATTTGAAGATATAGAATTAAGTCCTACTGAAGTTTCATGCGGAGACACAGCAAATCTAAGAATGGATGTATTCAATGTTGGCGATGAAGATCAAGACCAAGTTAAAGTTAATTTGGTAAATAGAGATTTGAATATTGATATGTCGAGAGAAATAAGAGACGACCTTGACCAAGGCGATAGCGAAAAAATAGAATTTGCTTTCACAGTTCCTGAAGTAAAGGACGGAACATATACATTAATGCTTAACTCTGAATATGATTTTAGCAGAGACACATATAGAGAAAGCTCTGAAAGAGAAGAAAGAATACTTTTGAAAGTAATCGGATGTTCATTAGGCGGAAGTCCTACACAGAATGAAGACTTTGCATCTGTATCAGCTTCATTAGATTCTGACGCAATCGCTGGAGAAGAATTAATGGTAAAAGTTTTGATAACAAATCTTCAAAATACAGAAGAACCATTCATAATTTCAGCAAATGACTTCGAGTCTTGGGCTGAATTAGATTCAATATCTGAAAGAATTGTTAATATAGGCGCTGGAGACACAGAAGAAATAACAATCAAATTAATGGTAAATAAAGATGCTTCTGATGAGGAATCATTCTCAGTAGAAATAAGGTCTGGAGACAATATAGAAACAAAAGAAGTTTCAGTATCTCTTGATAAAGCAGGAGTAAAATCCTTCGACTTCGGAGACAACTCATTAATTTGGATAATCGGAGCAATAAACCTTATCTTAATTATATTGATTATAGTTGTTGCAATCAGAGTAGCAAGAAGATAATCTACAATCTAAATAATTAAAAAGACTTCCTTTGATATATTTACATGGCCGAAGCATTGGGAAAAGTTGCAATATCTTCTAGAATGGATGAATTTATTGGTCCAGATTTTAATTTTAATGGTTATTGTGATGCTAAATATAGAGCAAGTAGAGACAAGATTAAAATAGGAGATACTGAAGTTCCAGCAAGAGTAGAAGCTTTAAATGAAAATGGACAATGGCAACAACACCCCGTTGTTTTTATTCATTATGGAACTTATGGTGCTAGAAAAAATGGTGAAGGTAGTCTTGTTATGTTTCTTCCAGGTGGAGTATATATCAAGACCCTATAATCGTTCGACAGATAGGCAATTATACGAGGAATCAGAGAAGAGGGGGTTGACTAAAGGAAGCAGTGCATTTGTCAAACCAATTGTTAGAGAAGTAAATTGAGAGTTGAGGGGTTTAAACTATTAGTTTTTTGATTAAGGTATTATTTATTAACTTTATTTTATCATATAATTAATGAAAAGACATCTAAACGGATTAATCTTAAGATATTTTATTTTACTAATAATTGCTCTATTTGGACTTCCCATTCTAACTAAGATTCTCTCCTTTTTAACAATCAAAGCCGTATTTATCATCTTAAATATTTTCTACACAACAAATATATCAGAAGATGTAATAATCTTTAATTCAATAGCAATAAGACTAATTCCAGCATGTATCGCTGTTTCAGCATATTATCTCTTATTAATCTTCAATTTAACGACCCCTATGGGGCTAAAAACACGAATAAAAAGCATATTTTTCCTCCTAATTTCATTTTTCACAATAAATTTAATAAGAATTATAACAATCGCAATAATATTTGAAAGAGGCTACGAATACTTTGATTTAATTCATAATTTATCTTGGTACATCCTAAGCACCTTAATGGTCTTATCCTTGTGGTTTATCAACATTTATCTATTTAAAATAAAATCCCTCCCAGTTTATACAGATGTTAAAGAGGTTTTAAAAATAATAAAATCCAGTAATAAACATGATAAAAGAAATCCTAAATAATATCTTCCAGTATATTCTAGAGATTTCCTATTCGTTTGGGTATTTTGGTATCTTTATCTTAATGACTATTGAAAGTTCTTTTATACCTTTCCCGAGCGAGATAGTATTAATTCCTGCAGGTATTTTAATCGCCAAAGGCGAAATGTCCTTTTATCTTGTTTTCATATTTTCTTTATTGGGAAGTCTCACAGGAGCATTATTTAACTATTATTTAGCTCTTTATCTAGGCAGACCAGCAGTAAATAAGCTTATTTTGAGATACGGAAAGATATTCTTTATAGATAAAAATAGTTTGCTTAAATCAGAGGTATTCTTCCAAAAACACGGCGAAATAACTACTTTCATAGGAAGATTGATTCCAGTAATCAGACAACTTATATCTCTTCCTGCGGGCTTCTCAAAGATGAATATGTCTAAGTTCTTAATTTACACAACTTTAGGGGCAGGTATCTGGTCTCTAATATTAATTTATATAGGAATAATATTCGGGAATAACATTGAATTGGTAAAGCAAAATTTAGATATTATTACTTATTGGATTTTAGCAATCTGTC
>Ga0209542_10017548_pt1 | contig 11711 bp, 10 predicted proteins | sample RifCSPhighO2_01_FD_184028 | JGI IMG/M metagenome (GOLD analysis project Ga0209542, IMG submission 184028) | Soil microbial communities from Rifle, Colorado - Rifle CSP2_plank highO2_0.1 (SPAdes) (version 2) | ecosystem: Environmental > Terrestrial > Deep subsurface > Rock core/Sediment ...
GAAGATATCAAGGTCGGACCTTGGGAACCTGCCTCGCCGGCAGGCAAGTCGGTATCTAAGATTCGACCTTCAATCGCATCTGTAACAGATGGATGAACCTCACCTTCCGTAATCACTTTTCCCTTTATTCCCCGTACTGTCATAACATTCGCTTCCGTCCCGCCGGAAGTGAAGATAATATTCTCTTCAGCGGCGCCGAGAATATCTGCTATCTTCCTTCTAAACTTATTAACTTCTGACTTAATTCTTAGACCTTCTTCATAAATAGCATTGGGATTATAGAATTCTTCGGAGAAATATTTCTCCATCTCACTTCTCACCTCCGACAGCATCGGCGTCGCCGAAGCATAATCGAGATAAATTCTTTTTTTTGTCATCCACCACTTCATTTGCATCGATATTACCACAAATACCCAATGTTAACACTTTACACGACCGTGAGAGATGTTAACATTATAGAAACATGAGTTTAACCGATGGAATATTTAATGCGATTTTCAATTACCACTCGCGCGGTTTCAGAGTTTTGTATGAGGATGTTTACGAACTCAAGCGGGCAGAACAAAGCGAAAAATCGTTTGAAAGAACTTTGCGCTCAACTTTAAGTAGAATGAAGCGAAAAGGACTTTTGAAGAATGTCGGGGGCAAGTGGAGCATAACATCAGACGGTCTCGAGCTTTTAAATGGCCGAAATTCTGATATCAAAAGATACTTTCCCGCTCCCCGCCATCGCGGCGGAAAGGTGAAGAGAAGCTTAATCATAATTTTTGACATTCCCGAAAAGATTCGCAGATATCGTGACTGGCTTAGGCCGGAACTTGAAAATTTTGGTTTTAAGAGAATTCAGGACAGCGTCTGGTTCGGCCCTCCCCTGCCTAAAGAATTTTTGGAGTTTCTTGATGAATATAAACTTTTGAGATACATCAGATTTTTCAAGGCGACAGAAGATGATTTAATCTGATGTTAACACTTTACACGACCGTGAGAGATGTTAACATTTTTATTCTTTAAATTTAGCATGCCACCAAGCCATTTTTATGTTAATCTGTCCTCTGCATGACTCTGAACAACTCCCAATCAAATACGTTCCCGAAGCCACCGGTGGTGGGCATCTTCGGCCATATCGACCACGGCAAATCGACTCTCATTGATTACATCAGGAAAACAAACATCGTTGAGAAAGAAGCCGGTGGCATTACCCAGCACGTAAGCGCTTACGAAGTAACACGCTCGGATGGCAGAAAAATAACTTTCTTAGACACACCCGGGCACGAAGCATTCAAATCGATTCGCACTAGGGGCGCTCATGTGGCCGACATCGCAGTGCTCATCGTCTCGGCCGAGGATGGAGTGAAGCCGCAAACGCTCGAGGTTCTAAAATATATTTTAGAGAGCAAACTTCCCTATCTTGTCGCCATTACCAAGGTGGACAAGCCTGCGGCCGATGCTATGCGTGCTAGGCAAAGCTTGGCCGAGAACGGCGTATTGGTCGAGGGCTATGGCGGAGACGTGCCGGTAGCCGAAGTATCAGGAAAGACCGGCCAGGGAGTCGAGGAATTTCTTGATCTTATCAACCTTGTCGCCGAACTTGAGAATCTGAGAGGCGATCCGGAAGAGAGAGGTTCGGGAGTAGTAATCGAGACCAGTATGGATGCCAAGAGAGGACTTGCCGCCACCGGCATTATCAAGAATGGTACTGTGCACAAGGGCATGTTTGCGGCCTCCGGCAGCGCCATAATGCCCATCCGCTTCTTGCTTGACGCAGAGGGAAATATGACAGAGGAACTCTCCTTCTCAAGCCCGGTGCGCCTCATCGGTTGGGACAAACTGCCGCCGATCGGGGCTGAATTTAAAACTTTTTTGAAAAAGAGTGAAGCCGAAGAATATATAAGTAAACAAGATACAAGAGACAAGAAACAAGCAGTAAACAATACCCAAACTACAAACGATACTATTGCGACGCTGCCATTAATCATCAAGGCCGATGCGGCAGGATCACTTGAGGCTGTCGAGGGCGAACTCGCTAAAATCGCGAGAGAAAGGATCATTCCGAAAATAATTTTCCAGGGAGTGGGTAATGTAAACGAGAACGATATCAAGCTCGCCATCTCCGTTCCGGGCACTACTATCATCAGTTTCAATACAAAAACAGATGCACAGGCCGCCGCGCTTGCCGAGAGATCGGGAATTTCTATTTCCACATTTACCATAATTTACGAATTGACGGAGAAAGTGGCCAGCCTTCTCTCTCTAGCCGAACCGAAAGTGGAAGTCGAGGAGATTTCGGGTAGCGCGAAGGTTCTAAAACTCTTTAGCTCGGCCAAGAACAAGCAGGTTCTCGGCGCTAAAGTTCTTTCCGGTATTATTGCCAAAGGCAACAGCGTGAAGATCAGCCGTCGAGACGCAGAGATCGGCCACGGCAAGGTGCGTGAACTCCAACAAGCAAAAGTTAATACGAGTAAGGTGGAGGAAGGATCGGAGTTTGGCGCTCTTATTGAGTCGAAAATAGAGATCGCTCCGGGAGACATCCTCGAAGCGGTAAGTATGGTGACTAAATAATATGCGCGACAAGAAACGCGAAGTAACCGCCGAGATCATCCACCGCCTGGCGGCGAAATTTATATTGGAAGAAGGAGGGCAATCTTCGCTTCTGACTGTTACAAGAGTGGAGATATCCCCTACGGGAAAAGAAGCTAAAATATTCTTCACCACCCTGCCGGAGGAACAAGAAGATACCGCCCTAAAATTTTTAGAAAGAAAGAAGCCAGAATTCCACCGCTACATCCGCGATGAGAGCCGCATCGGCATCATCCCCCACGTTGATTGGAAAATTGACTACGGAGAACGGAATCGTCAACGTTTGGATAAATTATCTTAAGCCAGCGAAGCGCTCCTTCGCGATCGCCTTCGCTTAATTTCAAAAGCACTAAGTTCTCGACAGCGCCCCAGTAAGGATACTTTTGCTTCAACGATTGGTGAAAAAGATCTTCCGCTTCGCGGAATCTCCCCTCTTTCCAATACACAAGTCCCAGATTATTTAGACCTTTAGAATACACAGGCTTTATAGCTTTCGACTTCTCCAAATATTTCGCCGCCATTTCGTAATCACCGCGGAAGTAATACACCGTACCAACATTCGAGAGAGAAAGAACACTATTGGGACTGCACTCGACCGCGTTCAAGAAAAGTTTCTCCTCGCTCATCCAAACGGATTGACGTTGTAACGAAATAATTACGTAAGGAATAAGTAAGAGAAGCGAGAGCCATTTCCATCTTAATCGCGAAAGAAGCAATGCTACTATAATCGCGAACCCCAACGATGGGAAGAAAAATAATCTCTCCCCCGCTATGGTACCCATCGGGAAGAGCAGACTTGAAACGGGAATGAAGCTTGCAAGAAATATTGCGGAAGCGAAAGAGATAACGGGTCGGTATCGCAGGAACCAAAACACAGATATCACAGAGCCTAAAAGGATTATCAGGCCGAGCCAGGGCGCAAAACTTGAAAAACTAGAAACCGGAATTTGGTTATAAGAATAATCCGAGCAGAGATTGACTGGCCACAAAGTTTTCGAAACATACATCCATAAAATTGCCAGGGCCGTCGTTATGCGTTCGAGCGGCGCGACAAAGAGAAGTGGATTCTCGATAATACTCGTCTCAACTCCCAAGAAATGCCCTGGCCCGAGGACGATAAGCCGCAAGAGGAAGTAAACCGCCGCGCCCACTGCAACACCGAGTGTTGCAGGAGAAATGACTTTCCGTTTCTGGATTACCATCATCAATGCCACGAGCGGCACTACTGCGACTGCTGTTTCCTTAGATCCGATAGCCAGAAACATCCAGAGCCCTGCCAACCAGGGATTGATCTTCTCCTTTGTAAACTCGAACATTACTAGCAATGCAAATAATAAGGACAGTAATTCCGATCTTCCAGTTATGTTCGCCACCACTTCGCTGTGTATCGGCAAGACGAGAAAAATCATGGCCGAGAGATACGCGAACCATTTATTACTAAAGAGCCGTTTGATAAGAAAGTAGATTGCCGCGCATATGCCGAAATAGAGAACAAGATTAACAAGATGGAAACTGAAAGCACTCCCATCGAGAAGAATATTGTTGAAGAGATAGCTAAGGAGAGTAATGGGGCGATAGAGTCCCGCATCGACGGTCCAATACGGAAAGAGGCCGACTTGTATGATGTTGTCTATGCTTGATAAAAGAGCTTGGTGCTCTTTTATCCCCCTGTCATCGAAAACGAATCCTCCCCAGAGTGATTGCCCGTAAATAATAAGAATCAAAACCCCGAAGCTTATCAAAAATATTTTCTCTCTTTTTGAAATCATCCGGTGCGAGATGCCGGAATCGTTCAAAATCGTGCTCAGCACGATTTTGACCCGATGCTTGCTCTCACACCAAAATTGTATAGCATTATAATAATAATGCGAGTATGGTCTAACGGTATGACGCGACCTTCCCAAGGTTGAGACCGGGGTCCGACTCCCCGTACTCGCACTAAAATTTTGGTGTGAGACTTGGGAAATAAAAAGCTATGTTATAGCTTTTTATAGTTCTGCCACTAAACTAATCTCGCTCTGTGGGTCAGGAGGGGGTCGAACCCTCATCCCTTACGGGACACGATTTTAAGTCGTGCGCGTATACCTATTCCGCCACTGACCCATCACTTAGCTGTCCAACAGCTAAGCTTGAGGCGTAGGCGGGAATCGAACCCGCGCATGTTGGTTTTGCAGACCAAAGCGTTACCACTTCGCCACTACGCCTTAAAAAATGATTTTAACACAATTGATTAATCCTTGCTTTTTTGGAATACTGTATTGTGCTAGCGCCCATAGCTCAGCTGGTAGAGCAGATCCCTCTTAAGGATAAGGTCCAAGGTTCGATCCCTTGTGGGCGCACAAGTGCACCGCACTTGTGCGAGGCGGAGGCTGCGCAGGCAGCCGAGCCGGGGTCGCGAGTACGGCCAGCAGGCCGGAACTTGTGACCACAAGTGCGAAAGCACGACGGGCGGGTGGCGAAATGGCAGACGCGCATGGTTTAGGACCATGTTCCGAAAGGAGTGGAGGTTCAAGTCCTCTCCCGCCCACTTATAAAAATGAAAAATAAAAATATCTTAGAAGGAATAATCAGAGTTACCGGCAAGGGGGTCGGCTATTTCGAGAACCCAGAAGACGAGAAAAATGATTTCGAAATCCAGCCGGAAAATGTGATGGCCGCTCTCAACCGCGACAAGGTCAGAATCGAGATTCTGAGCAAAGAAATTTACGGCCGTAAGCAGGCCAGGGTGATCGAGATAGTCGAGCGCCACAAGATGGAATTCGTCGGCACATTCGATGATGGCTTCATGATTCCGGATGACAAGCGTATGTACCGAGACATCTTTGTGGAGAACCCCAAGGGGGCAAAAAATGGAGATAAGGTCCAGATCCGCCTCACGTCTTGGGAAGATCCTTCCAAAAGCCCCAAGGGCGAGCTACTCCGCGTCATCGGCCGCGCGGGCGAACACAACGCCGAGATGGTGGGCATTGTGCTTGAGAGCGGCTTCGAAGTGGACTTCCCTGCCGAGGTCGAGCGCGAGGCTGAGGCATGGAAGCGGGTGTTTGAAAAAGAGGATCATCTCGCCGGTCGGCGCGACTTCCGCGACACTCTTACTTTTACTATCGATCCGGCGGATGCCAAAGATTTCGACGATGCCATTTCTTTTAAAAAACTTCCCAACGGCGACTACGAAATCAGCATCCACATCGCCGACGTTTCCCACTTCGTAAGACCCGGTACTGCGCTAGATAAAGAAGCTCTAAAGCGTGGCACCTCGATCTACCTAGTGGACCGCACCATCCCCATGCTGCCTGAGATCCTTTCAAACGACCTCTGCTCACTCAACCCCAATGAGCTCAAATACACTTTCTCCGCGGTATTCGTCATGGACAAGGAAGCGCACATCAAAGATCGCTGGTTCGGCAAGACGCTCATCGAGTCGGACAAAAGATTTACATACGAGGAAGCGCAAGAGATTCTCGACAATAAGAAAGGACTGCACTACGAAGAACTCAAAACTCTAAATGATCTAGCCTACAAGCTCCGGGAAGAAAAGTTCAAAAAAGGTGCCATCGAATTCGAAACGGAAGAGGTCAAATTCGAACTCGACGACCTGGGTAAGCCCATACGGGTGTACAAGAAAGCGCGCAAGGACACGCACAAGTTGATTGAAGACTTCATGCTTCTAGCCAACCGCGAAGTGGCTGCACACATGCATGCCGCATACAAAGGCAATGAGAGAGCCGCTTTCGTGTACCGAATCCACGACGCGCCGGACCGTGACAAGATTATCAATCTGGCGACTTTCGTCAAAGCACTTGGCTTCGAACTCAAGAACAAGGATGGCGAAACCACGGCAGAAGACATAACCCGAATGTTGAAGTCTGTCGAAGGCACGCCTGCCGAAATGCTGGTAAAGACGGCCGCAATCAGAGCGATGTCGAAAGCGATTTACTCGACCTCAAACATCGGCCACTTCGGCCTCGCTTTCGAGTATTACACCCACTTCACCTCTCCCATTCGCCGCTATCCAGACCTTATGGTCCACCGCTTGCTCCAAAGGTTTATTGAGAAAGGGCAGATCGAGCAGGATGAGATTATTAAGTACCAGCGTCTGGCGGATGCCTCCTCCGAACGCGAGATGGAAGCGGCTGAAGCCGAGCGCGCCTCGATTAAGTACAAACAAGTCGAGTACATGCAGGAACACGTAGGTGAAGAGTTCGACGCCATTATCTCCGGCGTTTCCGAGTGGGGCATTTATGTTGAGGAAGTGAATACGAAAGCCGAGGGCATGGTCAAGCTCCGCGATATGAAAGATGATTTCTATGAATTAATCGAGTTGCAATACGCCATCGTGGGCCAAAAAACCGGCAAGAAGTTCTCCCTGGGCGACAAAATCCGCGTCAAACTCATCGCCTCGGATCCCGAAAGAAAGACACTTGACTTTGTGTTTGTATAATTGTATTTTGGAATAAGAGGTCAGCAAAGCGGAGTAAATATAGGACAGAAAATGTCACTTCGCCACTTCTACTGCTTCATCGAAAGAGATCGAGAGTAGTTTCGAAACGCCATTCCCCGCCATGGTAACGCCGTAGATGATACCGGCGCGGCTCATAGTCTCGCGGTTGTGGGTTATCAAAATCAATTGGGACTTCTTGGAAAGCTCTTCGACCAGATCGCCATATTTTTTCGAATTCGCTTCGTCGAGTGCCGCATCCGTTTCATCAAGAATGATAAACGGCGGCGGATTAACCTGCGAGATGGCGAAGATTAAAGCGATTGAGGTAAGTGCCCTCTCCCCGCCCGAGAGCATCATGAGGCTTTTTACCTTCTTTCTGGGCAGAGAAACTTTTATTTCTAAACCTTCTTCCACTTCTTTAACTTTTTCAACTTTTTCACCTTCTTCAACTAGCGACTCAGTCTTCACAAGAATGAGTCGCGCTTCCCCACCCCCGAACATTTTATTGAAAAGAGTGTTGAACTCCTTGTTAATTTTCTCGATGCCAGTTTCAAATTCGGTCGCCAGCCGCTCTTCCAGATCCTTGATAAGCGACTTTAAGGACTCGGCTGACTGCTCAAGGTCCAAGAGCTCTCTCGCCAGGAAGGCGTCACGTTCGGAAGTTTCGGCGTGCTCCTTCTTGAGCTCTTCTCCGCCGGCTGTGTTTGAATCTTCGAGGCGAAGTTTATTCCTCTCAAGCATTCTTTTGCGTTCTTCTTGCTTTACCCTCGGTTCGGACGTCATCTCTTCCTCGCTTAGGGCGAAGACTTGGAAGCGAAGAGCTTCCGCCCCGGCCAAATACCCCACTTCTTCGAGTTCGCGCTTAAATTCGGCTTCTTCGAGAGCGATCTTCTCCTCTCTCGCCTTTAAAAGATTTAATCTGGAGACGAGACCTTGCTCCTCGGACATGATCCGGAAGACTGCTTTCTCGGCTTTGGTTATTTCATCCTCTTTCTCCCTCGCAATTTTGAGTTCGGCTTCGATTTCGGATTTTCTAGTCTTGAGTTCCCCTATTTGTGGACGCCTTGCTTCCACAATTCCCCTCCTCTCCTGGATAAATGTTTTTACTCTTTCGAAAATTTTGGTAATTTCGGAGAAAAGGGAGATTTCTTGATACAGCTTCTCCACATCTTTTAAACTCACGACTTTGCTCTCCTCGCTCGCGACAGACTTCTCCTCCGCCATGATCAACCCCTCGATCTTGCCGAGCTCGCGCGTTAGATCATCTCGAACCTTTCTGGCTTCGCTTAATCCGGACTCGAATTCGATAACCTTTTTGGCTTCCGCCGATTCCTTAGAGAGCTTCTCAAGCGCCCGGTCTATCGGACCTCTCTCCTCCTTGAGTGCGACCTTCGATGTTAAAATATAGAAATCTTCCCGCTTGAAATATTCTTGAGAAATTTTTATTAAATCAGTGCGAAGACTCTCGGTCTTTGCAAGTTTCTCGACCTGCTTCTCCAGAAATTTAAGGTGAGGGGCAATCTCTCTCCGGAGAGCCTCGACTTGCGCGATATTCTCAAACGTTTTCTCAAGCTTCTTCTCGCTCTCGATCCGTTTGTATTGATAGAGCTTCAGGCCCAGAGCATCTTCGACCATGGCCTTCCTGTCCTTGGGGTTGGTACTTACCACCTTGTCTGCTTCGCCCTGCGAAATGATATGGTGGCCTGAAGCGCCAATATGGGCGGAGGCCAGGAGCTCGATCACGTCTTTCAGCCGCACCTGGCTGCCGTTCACGAGATACTCGTTTACCCCGTCGCGGTGCACCACGCGCTCGATTGAGACTTCCGGGAAATCGATGTTGAACATTCTTCGGCTATTATCAAAAATAACTTTGACAGAAGCGCGGTTGGCCCGCAGCGAGTCGTTTGAACCGTTCCAGATGAGATCCTCGCCCTTCTTGCCACGCATGCTCTTGATAGACTGCTCGCCCAAGACGAAGCGGAAGGCCTCTGCAACATTCGATTTGCCCGAGCCGTTGGGCCCAACAATGGCCGAGATGGGCGTATTGAATTCGAAATCGCTCTTCTTAGCAAAAGATTTGAAGCCCGATAACTCAATCGATTTTAAATGCATTTATCGAGTATTATAGCAGACCTCACCACCATCTCACCGACCTCACCCCGACTTCGTCTGCGCCCTCTCCTAGGTTTAGGAGAGGGCAATAAATGCCTTAATCTTCTTTAAAACTGCTTGGATATCTTTCTCTACTTCGTCGTTTTCAAGCCTGAGCACTTTGTAATTCAATTCTTTAAAATAAAAGTCTCTCTGTTTATCATAAGCCTGACGCATAGCATGGATTGGGCCGTCAATTTCTATGATCAATCGCTTGGCTGGGCAGTAGAAATCGAGAATGTAGCCGCCAATGCTGTATTGCCGATGAAATCTATACCCGAACTTTTTCCCTCTCAATTCTTGCCACAAGACTTGCTCTGTTGGGGTTTGATTTTTCCGCAATTCGCGACGACGCTCTGACAACTCTCGCAAATTATGAACCAACTTCATATAGAATATTGTACCTTCTCCTAATCCTAGGAGAAGGTGGTCCGACCTCGGTCGGACCGGATGAGGTCTGGCAGACCTACTCCCATCCCATTAGAAGTAAGACATCTGAAGATGTCTGCCGAAACATAAGTTTCGGACTTCTAACGGGACCACCCCTTCGCCTCAAGCGCGTTTTTGGCGGCGGCTTGTTCGGCGTCTTGTTTGCTCTTCCCATCCCCTTCGCCCATGACGACACTGCCCACCGATACGGCGACGGTGAAGTGCTTGTCGTGGTCGGGACCGGATTCACGAATAGTTTTGTAAACCGGAGTATGACCGAGTGCCTCCTGCGCCTTCTCTTGGAAGAGCGATTTGGCGTCAATCCACTTGCCGTCGCGCACGATAATCTCGAGAAGCGGCGTGATATGCTTCATGATAAAATCTTTGGCCGCTTCGTAATTCTGATCGAGGTAAATGGCGCCAATGAGCGCCTCGAGTGTATTGGCAAGAATATAGAGCCGAGCGCGGCCGATGTCCTTCGCTTCGCCTTTCGATAGAAGTAGATAATCATTGACACCCAAAACCTGTGCCACCTTGGCGCAGGTTTCGGCATTCACCAGAGCGGAGCGCAGAGTCGTCATCTCGCCTTCGCTTGCCTCCTTCATGCCGCGATAGAGGTGGTCGGTAATGACAAGCTCAAGCACCGCATCGCCGAGGAACTCCAGGCGCTCATTGTGTTCAAGGCTTAAGGCCCGGTTTTCGTTTATATATGAGCGGTGGGTAAAGGCCTGTTTCAGAAGCGTTTTGTCCCGGAAATTCACCTCCGCTTTTTCTTCGAATTTGTTGAAATCCATCGTCGGTTGTTGGTCGCCAGTTGTAGGTTAAGCTTGCTCCGCAAGCTTCGTTATCGCCTTAGTAACGATAGGCAGAATATCATCATAGAAGTTTAGGTCAAGGATGTCGGCCAATTTGAACCAGCGCACGTCGTCGAGCCCGCCCTTCTCCTCCTTCTTCTCGAGAGTGAGTTCGGTAAAGGGGCCTTCCGCCAGAAAGTAAGCCACATGCTTCACAATTTTCCCCTTTTCGGGATGAAATGTCGAGTAAGAATTCTCGCCTAATGGTTCCACAACTTTTACCGGAATACCAAGTTCTTCCTGAACTTCACGAATAAGTCCCTCTTCGGTCGTCTCGTTGGCAATCTTCGGGTTGTCACCGATTTTGCCTTTCGGTAAAGTCCAATGGCCGAAGACATCATGCACGCAAGCCATGTAAATATTGCCCTCATGCTTCGCGAAGACAACCGCGCCAGCAAGCTTCTCTACCGGCAGTTGGTCAAGCGGCACGTTGCCATATTTCTTCTTGGGTTTGGGTTTGTCGTCTTTGCCCGGCTCGCCCATCTCCTTGTAGACGGCGCCGAGAACACCGTTGATAAACCGTCCTGAAGTCTCGCCGCCGAATTGCTTCCCAAGCTCAATGGCTTCGTTGATGGCAACTTTAGGCGGAACTTCTTTCCGATCTGCAAAAAGAAGTTCCGCCAATCCGATCCTCAAAATGTTTCTGTCCACCGGGGCAATCCTCTCTATCGGCCATTCTGGAGCCGCTTTTTCTATCAGATCGTCGAGAATTTGTCTCTTGTCGAGCACGAGCTTAAGAAGCCGCTCCATGAATGGCTGATCATTACTGCCAGGCGCGAATTCGGTAATGTTCTTTTCAAATAATGCACGGACATCGGGCTTCACTTGCCCTGAGCCCGTCGAGGGGAAATCCCACTCGAAAAGTGTTTGCAAAACTATAGACCTCGATAAGTGTCTTTGGGACATAAAAGAACTATAAGCAAATTGACCTAATTATTCTAATTCCTAATTAACCTAATTAGAACTTGTTGCTTAGGATTTATTTAGAATAATTAGAAATTAGAGCAATTAGAAATTATTTTGTAGCCTCTTTCATCTTCTTCGCCCTCTTTTCAAGACGAACACTCTGGTCGATTACTTTCCTACCGCGATACGAGCCGGTAGCCGGAGACATTCTGTGTCTAAGATAAGCGTTCCCCTGCTCATCTTTAGCGAGAGCAGGGTTCTTCAACTTATGGTGCGAACGCCTGTTATTGGTATGCGACCGCGTATGTCTCATTCGAACTACCATATGTTTACTCTAGCATAAATTATACAAAAGG
>Ga0209542_10017549_pt1 | contig 11711 bp, 17 predicted proteins | sample RifCSPhighO2_01_FD_184028 | JGI IMG/M metagenome (GOLD analysis project Ga0209542, IMG submission 184028) | Soil microbial communities from Rifle, Colorado - Rifle CSP2_plank highO2_0.1 (SPAdes) (version 2) | ecosystem: Environmental > Terrestrial > Deep subsurface > Rock core/Sediment ...
AACGTTCAGCACTACCGTCACTACGGGGGTCCCGGGCGTTCCTCCTGGTATCCTTTTGAGCCATCTGATGATAAGTATAGCAACTCTTCTGGGGACCGTGCAACAGTAAAGTTTAGATAACCGATACTACACAAAGTATAGTATTGGTGATACAATTTAGCTATGGTAACTGTATATTCAGCCAAATGGTGTGCCTTTTGCCACGCAGCGATGCAGTATTTTGATAAGTTGGGTGTTAAGTATCAAGACAAAGACGTCGAAAAAGACATAGCTTACGCGCACGAGGCGGTTAATAAGTCGGGCCAAATGGGTATACCCGTTATTGATATTGATGGGACAATTATTGTTGGCTTTAACCGCCCAGCAATTGACGCTACGTTACGCGAAAAAAAGCTTATATAGCGTAGATATTTTCTACAACACCACCAGATATGGTAGAATTTAAAGTAGGAGGCGACATGGCTGAAGGCGCTCACAACATACACTCTCCAGAACATCATGAACTTATGAAACGCATTGGTGAACTTGCCGATCCTGGTGTCGCTGCTGGAGTTCCAGCCGACAGATACCGCCACGGCTTGGTCCAGCGTCTACAATTTAAGGATGGGCAAGGCGTAGATGCTGTTACCCGTAAAACCGAACCTGCAGCAGTCATCGGTGAATTGCTTGTAGAAGTAGGCATAGTCGATAGAAGTGAGCGCGAGCAACTAGATTTATTTGTATCACAGCGCGCGGCTGAGTTTGGTGACAATCTTGAACCTAGTGCACCACATGACATAACTTTGGAAGCCCGTCGTGAGGCAGCTGCCTTGGCTGTCCCAGCCGATTCAGTATTTACACGTACTTTTGATGCCCTACGCCGTGAGGCCGACGACTTTTGGGATGGTCTACCAAACATAAAGACATTACTCGATCACGCTGAGTCCCTTGGTGATTTTGTAGTTGCATACTGCAGCAGTGATCCGGAAGATTTGCCTCAACCAAACTAATCGTTGCATTATAGTTGTATGAGTTTGGAAGATTACAAAACTAAAGATTCAGTGGTGCTGGTATTTACCGGTGACGGCAAAGGCAAGACTAGCGCCAGTTTGGGGCTCATGGGCAGAGCTCTTGGCAATCGCTGGAACGTAGCATTTATACAATTTATTAAATATTGGGGTACTGGTGAGCATACCTTTATTCGCGATATTCAGCCACTTTTTAAGGACCAACTGTACTTTTATAAGGGAGGAAAGGGCTTTTATAACGCCGGCGACCTAAGTGCGGCCCATGTAAGCAAGGCCCAGCATAGACAAGCTGCCAAAGATACTTATGCCGAAGCCTTCAAAGCCGTAAGCAGCGGTAAGTTTGACTTGGTCATTTGCGATGAAATCAACAACGCAATCCACGATGGCCTAATTCCAAGGACCCACCTTGGCAGGCTTATAAAGAATCGCGGTCCAAAAACCAGTTTATGCTTAACCGGCAGAAATTTTCCAAAGCAATATCTCAAAGATGTCGACATCGTTACCGATATGACCAAAATCAAACATCACTTTGATGATAAGTTTCTGGCTAACAGAGGCATAGACTTTTAGCCGGAGCCACCGGACATGCTAACATGAGCTTATGAGCAAAACTACACTTTTTTTAATGCTTGGTTATCCGGGAGCGGGCAAAACCACTACCGCTAAGATTATTCATAAACTGACTGGGGCCGAGCATTTGTGGGCAGATCATGTCCGGCGCGAAATGTACGATCATCCTACCTACTCGCACGCCGAGAATATGCACTTATATACTCATCTTAATGATATGACAGACAAGTTACTATCTGAGGGCAAAAGCGTTGTCTTTGATACAAATTTTAATTTCTATAGTGACCGTGAACATTTGAGGTCAATTGCTGCAAAGCATGGTGCCCATACTATTGTAGTGTGGGTGCAAGCTGACAAAAATATAGCTAAAAAGCGAGCCACTGTTGATGCTCATTTACACATTAGCACTCGCGTGCTGGGCAACATGTCAGTTGAGCATTTTGAACGCATTTCAAGTAATCAGGAAGATCCCCACGAAGACGAGACAGTTATAGATATTGAAGGTCGTGAGATTAGCGAAAGCTACGTATTAACTCAACTTAACCAGGCGGATGTCGCAACCGTTAAAAAATGAGCAGAACAAGAAGGTATAGCAAGCGCGTATCGCCGGTGTTGGTAGCAGTTATCACTTTAGTAATATTACTTGGGCAACGCTATGGCTGGTTTGATAACGCCAGGCAAGTCGCTCAAACCAGCCAACCAGGGCTATACCATGTGACTGAATTTCTTGATGGTGACACAATTGTTGTAGATATGAATGGCTCGGAGGAAACTATCAGATTCATCGGAGTTGATACTCCAGAAACACACGATCCTCGCAAAGCCGTGCAATGTTTTGGCAAGGCCGCAGCTGGTTTTACTAAAAATCTTATAGGCACAAATAACGTGAGGCTTGAGGCTGACGCGCTCAACACCAATCGTGACCGCTACAATCGCTTGCTTCGCTATATATATTTGCCAAATGAAACCTTGGTAAATGCTGAGATTATCAAACAAGGTTACGGGTTTGCGTACCTCAGCTTTCCATTTACTAAGTCAGATGAGTTCCATCACTATGAAACTGTAGCCAGAAATGCCAACAAGGGCCTTTGGGGTAGTTGCCAACCCACTCAGAACCAATACGGTGGCTATACCAGTAATGATGCTCCCTAGGACTTGATCGGCTTAAAAACCCAAAAACGATACCACAGATAATCCCAAACAGTAGTAAAGAGTGCCGAGACCATAAAGCCGGCATAAGGAGTGATGCCATAATGAACAAAACTGGCTACGATGCCATAATCAATAAACAGATCAACACCGTTTACCAGCATGTAGCGAGCGATAACTCGTCTATCCTGTCCCTTTAGCCGGCTATCATAGAAAGCCCAGTAACGCTGAATCGCAAAGTTAGCAGTCCAGCCAATAATATCGGCCAGAGCCTTGGACACATACCACCGCCAGCCAAGCAGGTTATAGCAGAGAGCAAAAACAGCCAGTCCGCCCCAAAAATAAACACCGCCGCCAACCATATACTCGGCAAATTGAACCAGCCGACGATGTCTGTGCCATCCGGGCTGCTTAGTCACGAGTTTTGTGTTTTCCGAATTCATATTTGTAAGGGTTCTTCTCCAGATTGTACTGATGGGTATGGCGATAAATCTCGTTCGCGATGGCTTTGTAGGTCAACCGCCAACCCTCCTCTCGGGCACGTCTGAGGTCAACATAGTAGTAGGTCGTTTCGACAATACCAAAGCCATACTTACCGACCCGGCTGACGTAATCATAATCCTCGCCAAATTGAATTTTGGGGTTAAAACCTTTGTGTCTCTCGAAGATACTTCGTCTGGTAAGAATACACCACCCGGGGGCTACTGGGTGTTTGGTGCATGACAAGAACTTTAAATACCTATGATTAAAACGACGAGCGATTTCTTCAATCCACGATGCGTCCTCGTGCTTATATTTGGCACTCGCCGTTTGCCAGCCGTTTGAGATGGCTCCCCTGACTAGTTTAGTTATAAAGTCTGGATCATCGATAGTATCATCGGCGTCCAAAAATAGTAGCCATTCACCGCGAGCTTTAGTAGCGCCAATGTTTCTACCGGCGCCCGGACCTTCGGGCGGTGAGCTCACGGAAGTGATTGACAACTTGTCCTCATAGTCAGCGACAACTTTTTCGATGCCATCACGAGACTGAGCATCAGATACGATGACATCAAAGTCGGGATAGTTCTGCTTTGTGAGTGACTCCAGTAACCGGCCGATATATGAAGCCTCGTTATAGGAGGGGATGACCACCGATACGTTGGGTGCTTGGACGTTCATTCTCTATCTCATCATACTCTACCGTCATCGCTCTTAATTGCGCTTCAGCAACAAAAAATTCACGGGCCAGGCAACAACGGAGCCAATAATAAAAATAACTCCGAAAAACCAACCGATTATGGCACCGGGCAAAGCCCGCCAAAGTCCAATCCTTAGGTGACTGTCCCTAGGTACGGTGTGCTTGCGCTCATGGTATTGCTTGGTCTTTATCGACCGTATAAAATATTCCCAGAATTTTGGCCAGTAGAAGTAGCTAAGCCCCTTGGTGATAACCAGCAATTTATTGTCCTGAATAATCTTGCCGCCGACACCAAGAATAACCAGGGATAGGTCTTGATCTTCGTGAACAAGTTTGTCGTCAAGTGTGACCTGCTGATTGACTTTCAGCCACATGCTGCGTCGTACAGCCATATTTGCACCCCACATAGTAATTGAATCAAAGTAAGCGTGCGTAACCCAAAAATAGACTCGGGCCCAAAAAGCTATAAAGAGATTACGGGGTCTTGGGAATAGATTGGTTTTGCCAAGCCCTGTCAGACCCATAACAGAAGCGTCACCAAAGTCTTGAGTAACTCGCTCAATCCACCCTGCCGTCAAAATGCTATCAGCGTCAATCCTGCCAATAATATCGCCCCTGGCTGCGTTGAACCCAGCAGTCCGGGCAGCGCCACGACCCTGCATGGGTTCTTTCACAATTTTGACACGTGGATACTGCAGCGCCAGTTCAATCGTTCGATCGGTACAGTTATTATCAACTATGATGATTTCCAGGGGCTGGACAGATTGAGCCATAGTAGCATCCAGGCAGGCCTTAATATGGCGTTCTTCGTTGTATACTGGTATAACTATACTGACTGATAAGCGATTTTTCACATACTAAGTTATAGCAGGTTGTTACGCCGGTGGGAAAACCAAAGTCTACAAAAAAGAGCAGAGAGCCCGTTCGACAAGCTCAGAACAGGCAGAAGGTAAAAAGCAGAGTAAAATCTGATAAATCATTGTTCCATGTTCCATATTCCTACGTGATCAAGATACTCCCCAAACAGCGTTGGCTTCGCTACACAGTGCTAATATTGATATCCATAGTTACGCTTTGGGTAGGCACCATGTACTTAGTGGCACGCTGGTATATTGCCACAAACGCCCAGAAGCCACTTACTTTGGGCGCTAGCTTTATGCCAGATTATGCCAAAAATTTTGGTCTGGATCCTCAGCAGACGCTTGATGCCATTATCAATGATTTGGGCGTTAAGCATATCCGCTTAGTTAGTTATTGGGATGAGATAGAGAAACAGCCAGGAGTTTATGATTTTAGCGAGCTGGACTGGGAGTTTGCTATGGCAGAGGCCGGCGGCGCCAAAATTAGTCTAGCAGTTGGGCTACGCCAACCGCGCTGGCCAGAATGCCATGCACCTAATTGGGCCCAAGTCAGAAGTGACAATATGAATGAGTGGTACCCAAAACTTGAAAAATTTATGACCCAAGTAGTGAATCGTTATAAGAATAACTCTGCGCTGGAAAATTACCAGTTAGAGAACGAGTTCTTTTTAACGGCTTTTGGGATCTGCCCTGACTTTAGCCGTAGCCGGCTTATCAGCGAATATAACCTTGTTAAGCGACTAGATCCAAACCACACTCTTATTGTCAGCCGTAGCAACAATGCCCTGGGATTGCCTGTTGGCCAGCCAACTCCTGACCAATTTGGGGTGTCTGTCTATAAGCGTGTCTGGGACAAGACTATCACACACAGATATTATGAATATCCCTTTCCGGCCTGGTTTTATGGCTTTTTGGCCGGCGCTGGCAAAATTTTGACAGGCAAAGATATGATCATTCATGAGCTTCAGGCCGAACCATGGCCTCCCAGCGGGGAAATTAAAGATAACTCTACCGAGGAACTCAAAAAATCACTTGATGCCAAGCGGCTGAAAGATCGTTTTAATTACGGTCAGGCCACTGGAATTCGTGACATATACCTTTGGGGAGCAGAGGAGTGGTATTACATGAAGGTCAAGCGAGGCGATTCCAGCCTCTGGGATGCCGCCAAACAAGAGTTCGGAAAAGCGCAAATCGAGAGCTCTAAGATAAACAATTAATAGCTCACTATACAATCTTTTTTAGTTTTGTCTACACAAGCAACTGTTTTACTGATACAATAATGCTTATGAAAAAGCCGGCCAAGAGCCAGACGAAACGTATTAGCAACCGCCGTGCTCGGCATGATTACGAGTTAGGCGACGGCTTGATTGTGGGCGTCCAGCTCACAGGGCCCGAAACCAAGGCTCTAAGATTGGGCCATGGGCAACTTCGTGGCGCCTACGTGACCGTCAAAGACAGCGAGTTATGGCTCATTAATGCAACTATCAGCGGTGGCCCAGGGCTGCCAATTAGCGAAACCGAGCAAACGAGAAGCCGCAAACTACTGGCTAAACGCCGAGAAATTGATCACCTCATAGCAGCCAAGCAACAAGGCCAATCAATCATTCCGCTAGAGATGCTCACGGGTGGGCACTTTATAAAGTTGCGAATTGCAGTTGGCCGCGGCAAAAAACAATATGACAAGCGTCAAACACTCAAACGTCGCGAAGAACAAAAACGCATTAACCAGGCGGTTAAGAACCACAGATAACTAGCCTTGAATTGGGGTAGACTGTGAAGGTGGAGTATAGCTTGTTGGCGGAGGTTGGCTCGCAGGCGGGCCGGGCTGGACTGTTTGGTCAGGTGGCCACTGACTATTATCATCACGCCGGCGTCGCCACCATAGAATAAAGAAGATAAGCCCTACGATTAGAATTGCCAGGATCGACAAGATTATCCATAGCCACGAACTGCCTTTGAGCTTGGCGGGAGTCGGCTCAGAAACAGAATTATTTGTTGCCGGCGGGCTTACCGTTGAGTTCAATGCTGCTTTGAATGTTAGGTTGGCCTTACCGTCGTTTATATAATTAAGCGTAATAATAATATCGTCTTGGCCATCAATGTTTAGATCGTATTTTCCTGACTGACCAATGGTCAGAGTAGCCGAAAATACTTTGGGCGCAAACCCCATTATGACAAACGTATCACCGACTTGTTTAATAGTAATGCTAAAGGTTACGGCCTGGCCGTCAATATCTAGATTGACATTTACTATTTGCGATTCACTTAGATCTAATGTTTTACCGCTATCCTCAAAAAACTCCGGAAAATCATTAAGTAAAATCGTTGTGGATTGATCGGCAGTTGGCGTAGTTTTCTTAGGAGCTCCAGTAGCAGTGCAGCCTTGACTATATTTACAACTATCATAGCTGCCGCTACCATATGTTGAGGCAAATACTGATGAGGAAAATAACAGGGGTATACTGACCGCAATCAGCCCGGTTATAACAGCTTTTTGGCACCATAGTTTAATTGTTTGTTTAATTACCATTTACAAACGCAATTATACCATGTAAACTAATGTTATATTAACAAATGGAGAGGGTATGCTTGGAAAAACAGATGAACTAATTATAATCCTGCTTATCATCTTGCTCCTCTTTGGAGCCAAGAAGATACCGGAGTTGGCTCGCAGTATTGGTCAATCAGCTAGAGAAGTCAAGAAAGGCTTCCAGGGTGATGACGAAGAAGTGAAAGCAGATAAGAAGTAAAAAGTTTCGTAGTAGTTTTGTAAAAACATAAAATAAAAGGAGTGGGTGTGACGCCGTCACAGACGTTCCACGATCACGTAAAAGAACTCAGACATCGCGTTTTGTGGTGTGTTTTGGCAATTGGAATCAGCGCTGGCATTGCTTATGGGTTCCATCTGCCGTTGATTCGATTCATGCAACACCCGGTAGGTGTTACACTCTACTACAATTCGCCGGCTGGTAGTTTTAACTTTATCCTTAAACTGGCCACTCTTATAGGCATGTTTGTTGCTCTGCCAGTTATGATTTATAACTTGATCCGATTTATTGAGCCGGCTTTGCCTGTAAATATTACTAGACGTACCATGATGATAGTCATTTCAAGCTCCTTTTGTTTGGCGCTGGGAGGTATGGCCTTTAGTTTCTTTTACTTGCTCCCTATGTCTTTAGAGTTTTTTGGAGATTTTGCCACGGACCAAATCAAGCCGCTGATTTCGGCGGGGGAGTACTTATCGTTTTTGCTGGGGCATTTAATGACTTTTGCCCTGATGTTCCAAATACCACTAGTAGTATTGTTCATCAACTGGATTACACCAATTAAACCGGGTAAAATGTTGCGCTATCAACGCTACGTGATTGTGGGGGCTTTTGGGCTGGCACTGGTTTTGCCGTTCACGTATGACCCAGTCTCACAATTTATTGTTGCCATACCAATTGTGATTTTGTATTACGTGTCAGTAATATTGTTAACCTTTGCAAATCGCGGTAAATCCTACGCCAAGGACAGTAATGAATTGGTCCCTCAGTCTTTACCAAAACCTTTGCTTGAACCGGTGTTCGACATAGCATCTGTGCCAGTAGCTGCAGCCACAAACACCGCATTGCCAAAGCGCCACTACAATACCGTAGATGGATTTATAGGTAGGCCAAGCCAGGCATTAGCGCCGTCGCTGCAAGTTAACCAACTGGATATAGCACGGACAAAAGAACCAGAGATTAAAATCACTCAGCCAGCGCTACCCCGGCCAAAACTGGCAATTGATGGCATAAGCCGACCGCTAGCGACTTATTTTTAAAGTATTAAAATCTTATTGACGCTTACGGTTATATGCATTATCATGTAGTGAGTTAAATAACCATAGTTGCCTAGGAAGGTAGATATGGGACAACAAAAATACATACAAAAATTGTTAGCTAAACCAATGGATAGAAAGCAGTTCCTGGCTCACGTAGGGGCAGCTGTGTTGGCAGTTATGGGTATAAGTGGCCTGCTTAGAACTTTAATTAATTTTGGCTCACGTGGCTCACATCAAAGCGTTCTAGGCGGTTATGGTTCATCGCCATATGGTGGCGATTTTAAGAAGTAATCAAGCTTTTTGTTGATCTAGCTACAAGTGCTTTGATTTATGCTCGGTTTTAGGTGTATACTTTTTATTAAGCATTAGAGGAGAAAAATATTCATGGCGCGATTGCCACAACCGGGAGGCGATGACGGCACTTGGGGCGATATACTTAATGATTTTCTTAATGTCGGCCACAATAGCGACGGTACGCTTAAAGACACTGTCACCAAAAGCACTGCTCAAACCATAACTGGTTCAAAGACATTTAGTGTTTCTCCGTCCGTTCCAACTCCAACTTTGAGTAGTGATGCTACCACAAAGGCTTATGTAGATGCTACAGCTGGTTTGGGAGCCACAGGGCCGACTGGACCCACGGGGCCGACAGGTGCAACCGGACCTGGAGACATGACCACTACCACGAATCAAACAGTAACAGGCATTAAAACCTTTGGTGCAGCCGGTAATGTTGGAAAACTACAGTTCGCCGGTACGACTAGTGGCACGACTGTAGTCGACGCTTCTGCCACAGCAGGTGGAATCATAACCCTGCCGGCGGCCACCGATACACTAGTTGGACGAGCCACCGCTGATACACTTACTAACAAAGTATATATTTCCAAAATAGTAGCACTAACCGACGCAGCCACAATCGCGACCGATGCATCGTTAGGCAATGTATTTACAGTCACGCTAGGCGGTAACCGTACGCTTGGCGCGCCGACCAATCCGGCAAACGGACAAAAATGTATCTGGAGTATTACACAAGATGGCACAGGATCACGCACTTTATCCACAGCTAGTGGAGCTGGCGGCTTTAGATATGGTACAGATATTACCAGTTTGACACTCTCAACTACCCCCGGAGTTACTGATTATATGGGTGCTATGTATAATTCTGTGGCCGCCAGGTGGGATGTACTTGCTATTGTTAGGGGGCTAGCTTAAAATAGACTTTGACATTAGTTGAATAGTTATTTATCATCTTTAAGAATAAGCATAAAAGAGAACCAAAGGGTGCTATGAGCAAAAAAAGCAAGAAAGATACAGCCAAAGACGGAATCGGAATTGTTGGAATGTTTCGGGTAGCTATTGATGAAAACGGAAGAATTGTTAGTAAAAGCGATTGGACAAAAAATCAGATCACACAAGAAGGGGTTCGTAAGTTTTTAGTTTCCAGTTTGGGTTCAATATCAGGTAGCTCATATATCAGTTACGTCGCTTTAGGCACTGGCACTGTTCCTAGCGCCGCTACAACCGGTTTGCCGGGAGAATTAGCAGAAACCAACGGAAGAGCTACTGTATCCGCTACTACAGGAGCCGGTTCTTCTCAAGTTCAGTTTACTGCCACTTTCTCGTCCAGTAACAGCTTTGCAACCGCCAGCCGCAATATTGCCAACATTGGACTATTTGCTGTTTCAACTCAGAACGCAGGCACTTTGTTTGCTGGTAACACATATGCTTCAAGTACTGTAGCCACCAACCAGAACGTTAATATAACTTACAACATCAACTTCTCGACAACATAGCGTGACTAAAATAGAGAAATTACTGAGAGACAACTCTGGGATTAGGTTAGATATTGGCTGTGGAGAGGGTAAACAACCCAATTTTGTGGGCATGGATTCGCAAAAATTGCCGGGTGTTGATATTATTCACGATATCGAGAAAATACCATGGCCACTGCCCGACGAATCAGTTTTGACTGCCGTGGCACATCACGTACTAGAACATATTGACCCAGCACAGGGTAAGTTCCTCAAGGTAATGGACGAAATTTGGCGAGTTATGAAGCCTAACGGTCAATTTGCTTTTGTAACGCCCTATGCCGGTAGCGTGGGCTATTGGCAAGACCCAACTCACTGTAATGGTATCACAGAAGTCACTGTCTATTATTTTGACCCGGAAGAAGAGTTTACAAACGGCAAACTTTATAGCTTTTACCGACCAAAACCGTGGCGCATTGAGATGTTATCGTATAACGTGCAGGGAGTAATTGAGTGTGTTTTGGTAAAACGCCCCGACAAAAAGGAATATCATGCCACGCCAAAGTAGTAAAAAAGTTGCCACTAAACCAAAACGAGCAACCAAGCCAAAATTGGCCTATACTCAAATTTTAAAGGACAGTGGTGATCCTGGTTACGTCAACAGACTACTTGTTGCTACTCCCACCACTGGGCTTGTTAGAATGGAATGGGTAACGGCTCGGTATGGCCAGATTATTCCAACCAACTGGAGCATGGTGCAAACCGTGCAATACATGACATCATTTATCCCGATACACTATAGTGTAGCCGATGCCCAGAACATCATTGTTAAACAGCTTATCGAGAAAGATTTTCAGTGGCTTTTATTGATAGAACACGACACAATGCCACCACCAGACGCTTTTATTCGCATAAACGATTATATTCGTAAGGGTGAAGTCCCTGTTGTGTCAGGGCTATACTATACCAAATCCAACCCCAGTGAGCCGCTGGTTTATCGCGGACGTGGTGTGGGCTTTTATGACAATTGGAAGGTGGGTGACAAAGTATGGGTTGATGGCGTTCCAACTGGATTTTTACTCATTAACGCAAAAATCTTAAAACTTATGTGGGATGAAAGTCCTGAATATATGGCTGGGGACACTAAAACTCGTCAGGTTTTTGAAACACCAGCAAAAATGTTTTATGACGAAAGAACGGGACAATATAATACATACGCTGGTACCAGTGATTTAGAGTGGTGCACCAGAGTTATTCGTGAAAAATACATCACCAAAGCCGGTTGGCCCGATATAGGCAAAAAGAAATATCCTCTACTGGTTGATACGGGTATATTCTGCCGACACATAACAGAAGATGGTCGCATTTTTCCGGACGGCGCCAGACCAATTA
>Ga0209542_10017550_pt1 | contig 11711 bp, 12 predicted proteins | sample RifCSPhighO2_01_FD_184028 | JGI IMG/M metagenome (GOLD analysis project Ga0209542, IMG submission 184028) | Soil microbial communities from Rifle, Colorado - Rifle CSP2_plank highO2_0.1 (SPAdes) (version 2) | ecosystem: Environmental > Terrestrial > Deep subsurface > Rock core/Sediment ...
AAGACTGTCGGAAAACTTTGTTTCAATGATGTCGGCGGTGTCGAGGACGACCTGAATCTCTTGGGGCTTGTATTTCTCGTCTTGGTGAAGATGGAGGATGGGTTTGAATTTTTCCGCGAGAAGTTCTTCGAAATGGCCGGGAGGACTAGAGAAAGGATTTTTTTGAACCGAATTGATCGTTGCGTTTGCGTTTCCCCAAGAGACAAGATCGTTTTCTTGAGGAAAGATCGCGGGTTGCGCAAAGATCGAATGAAGATTTCCATTGCCGTTGCTGAAGAGCACAAGGTTGCTTTCGAGGGGACTTATGGAAACCGCAAAAAACCCTGTTTCGATTGAGGCATCTGCTTCTTCGAATACGCCTTGCGCATGCGTGAAAGAGGAAGGCAGTAAAAGAAACGCAAGCCCGGCGGTAGTAATGAGAGAGCAGAAAAGAGCCAAGCGCATGAGGTCGCGGATTATGGAATCTGGTAGATTATGGCGACCCCGAGAAAGTGATTTGTGGGAAGTGCATTTTCTCCATTCTGAATCTGGAAGGTATATCTTTGCCCGAGTGTGGTTGGGGGGAGTTCTTGTATGGCAAAATGAGTTTGTCCTTTTGCTGGTACTAGTACGGTTTGCGCGCCGTCAGGGGCTTCGAGAAGAAGGGTCCCCGTGGTACCACTAGAGCCTGATCTCAGGCTATTCCATGAGTACGAGGGATTTTCGGAAAATACCGCTCCAGCAGGAATTCTCATGTACATATTACCTACACCTCTTTTGGTTGCCGCGGAAAAATGAGTGGCCGAAGGATAATTCCAATGATACCACGCAGCGTCGGTGGGAGCAGGAGCCCCAATCGCGGTTGTAACTTTCGCAAGCGCATCCCCCAGTACCGTTTGAACCTCGGTGCTAGGAGGATCTGACAGATACCATCGGAAAATATCGGCAACGGTTCTTTCTTTGGTGACATAAGCGATGATAATTCCATCTGTATCTATATATACGCGAACAGGGATGACATTCTCGAAAAAGCCGCCTCTTTCTGTGCGTGGAATATTGATTTTCCCCATAAGATAGTTTTCGCCCCCATCCATTTTTTCGGTTAAAACAGGGATGATTTTGGCAAAATCAATAAGACCGGGGTCATCAAGCTGGATGTATGAGCTCAAGCCTACTTGAGGATCGAGAGAGATGAGATTAGTAGATTGGGCGAAGGCGGGCAGGACAAGAGGTATTCCAAAGAAAGATGGGCCATTGTCGGATTCTCCTCGGTCCGCGAAGAAAAAAAGTCCTAGGACAAGAAGGCCGCAAAAAGAAAGAAGGACGATAGTACGCATGAGTTTATTGTAGGGGATGAGGCAAAGAAGTCAACTCTTTTTTGACCAGAACGCTATGCTACAATGAATAAATGCCAGAGAATGTAGATTTCAAACTTGTACTCGCGGTTGCAGCGACGCTCATTAGCGTAGGAGCTTACGTCCCTTATTTTAAGGATCTCTTTTCAAGAAAGACAAAACCTCATCCATACACCTGGCTCATATGGGCGATTACCCAGGGTACTGCTACCGCCGCCCTATTGCATGGAGGAGGGAACTTTGGAGCATTGAGTCTTTCCGTTGGGGTAGTCCTCGTTGTTATCGTCTTTCTTTTTTCACTCAAATACGGAGCGAGAAACATCGCGCGTAGCGATACGATCGTCCTTGCGCTGGCTTTATCGGCGATCTTCGTGTGGTGGCGGCTCGATAATCCTTTGGTAGCGGTACTTATGGTTTCAGCTATTGATGGCTTAGGATATATTCCTACTTTTCGAAAATCATTTGCAGACCCGTGGAGCGAGACTCTTTCTTTTTGGGGGTTGGTGGCATTGGTGACGATCCTTTCTTTAATCTCAAACGCCGAATACAATCTTTTAACCGTTACATATCTTGCAACCCTTTCTGTAGCCAATACATCGCTTTTCTTTTTCCTCTTTTTCAGGAGAAAAATCCTGCGGCAAACCCAGACACGTCAAACCGCTTCTTAGAGAAACTCGGGAGCGGGCAAGGGGAGTCGAACCCCTGTCACGACTTTGGAAAAGTCGGGTAATGCCGTTATACGACGCCCGCGTAATTTAAGATATTTTTTCTAATATCCCTTCTATCCATCCTGATATCTTTTCGAATAAAATACCACCCTGTCTTACTCTGATATGAAGAGTCCCAAATGGGAGCGTGCCGTGTTTAAACTTAGAAATCTTTTGTCTTGTGTCTATTATGGTTTTCTGAAATTGGGATTTTGATAAATGGGTTATATGTGACCAGTAGCGAATTGCCTTTGTTTCCTCGATATCTGGATATAGATGTACGCTAGCCACAATATTCTTATGTGGGACTTTGCAGATTTCCAGAAGCCAACGCATTGCTATTTTGATAACTCGAGGATCAGAATTGCTGATTTGTATCTGTCTTTGTTTTTTAGCTCCCTCCGCCAGATACAGCATAGTTCCAATGTGCCACAAATTCTCTCTGGTAATATGAGAAATTTCTGATTTTGCATCATCTCGAATCTTTCTACGTTCAGACTGAGCTCGGAGTGCGCGCTCTTGGGTTTGGATAATGAATTGGCGCCTCGCCTCGCTGATTCGTTTGATAACGTGGCCATTTGGTGTAAAGGGAATATCTCTCAACCACGCGCTAAGCGTACTCTGAGTTACGTCAATGTGGTCAAGAATCATTGCGTAGGAGTATCCTTGTTTTCGGTATGCTATTGCGTGTTCTTTGATGGTTTTTGATTTCATAGCGTAAAAAATGAACCTACGTTTCTACACTATCATATTCTACCCATCTCTTCAATTATTAAGAACTTCTCTAGTCGGAGCGCCGAGAGTTGAACTCGGTCTATCTGCTCCCAAAGCAGACGTACTGCCGTCATACTCCGCTCCGGCTTGTGGATTTATCTATATCATTTTTGCGTGCTTTCCACAAGGTATGATATACTATATCAATGACATTCCGAGAGTTTTTGTCGAAAATGAATGTTGGCGAAGAATGCAGAAAATACAGCATTCCTTTATCGCAATGTCCCCAGTTCCTGTTTTTCGTCATGGGGATTTTAATCATCATATCGGTGATGTTTTCTTTTTCCTTGGGAAAGCGATATATCGACGACCCCCAGATCACCCTGCTTTTGATCTTATCGCTCACCGGAGTCTTGCTGGCCATGGCGTTTATTATTACCAGAAGCTTTGAACAGCTGGCAGAGGCCAACCGTTTAAAAACCGAGTTTGTGAGCATTGTTTCCCATCAGCTTCGGTCTCCTCTCACAAATCTCAAGTGGGGCCTGGATTTTTTATTGAGCGAGGGAGCCGCCAGAAACCAGCAGGAGACGGGATATTTTCATATTTTGAATGAAAACATCGGCAGGATGCATGAGCTGGTGAATGATTTGCTTACGGTTTCGCGCGTGGAGCAAGGAACATTCCCTTTTCAGGAAAAAGAGTTTGAGCTTCAAGAAGTCATCGATCAGGTGCTGGTTGAGTTTCAATCGGCCTCTGTGGCTTCGAATGTTGAGATACGGGTAGAGGGAAAGCGCATGCTCAGGCTGTACAATGATCCTTCTTTGGTGCACCATGTGTTGGGAAATCTTATCGACAACGCGATCAGATACGCGTGGAACGATACGGGAGTCGCGTCTCAAGGGAAAAGAGAAAGAAACCGGATTGTCATTCGATTGAAAGACGAAGGACCAGGCGTGCGCGTGGAGGTGGAAGACAATGGAGTGGGGATTCCCGCGGAAGATCAAAAGTATATCTTCCAGAAGTTTTTCCGCTCGAGCAACGCGGTCCGGCGCCAAACCGAAGGGTCGGGCCTGGGCCTGTTTATCGTGAAATCCCTGCTTGAAAAAGCCGGCGGACAAATCGGATTCAAGTCCGAAGAAAACAAAGGGTCGACATTTTGGTTCACATTGCCCTATGGGGCAAACACGCATAAAGGAATAATAAAGAAAACATAGATGAAAAAGATTTTATTTATCGAAGACGAAGCGGCGATCCATAAGACATTTTCGGATGCTTTGGCGAAAGAAGACTACGAGATTACCTCCGCGCTCGACGGGGCAATCGGCCTGCGGCTCGCGAAAGAAAAAAAGCCGGATCTGATTTTGCTTGACCTGGTGCTTCCCAAGATGAATGGATTTGAAGTGTTGAAAGCGTTAAAAGCAGACGAAGCAACAAAAACTATCCCGGTGATCGTGCTTACGAATCTTGAGCAAATGGAAGATATCCAAAAAGCAATTGATCTGGGCGCCCGAACCTATCTTGTGAAATCAAACTACGACTTGGCGGAAGTCGTTGACATGGTAAAAAAAGCTAGCGCAGAAGCATAACCAAAAGGATCTCACATGCATGTTGACGAGGCACAACTCAAAGCATTTCTTTTGGACGCGGGTCTGGTAAAGGAACAAGACTTGAAGGCGGCAGCCGAAACGGCAAAGAAAGCAGACAAAGAACTGCGAGACGTGATGGTCGAGCAAGGGTTGATAGCGGAAGAAGAACTCATCAAGCTGGAAGGGTATATTTTGGGGATTCCTTTCGTGAACCTCGCGAAAGAAAAAATCGATCCGGAAGTGTTAAAGATCATTCCAGAGCCCATTGCCAAGTCTCACAACATTGTTTCGTTTCGCAAAAAGGGGCAGGAGCTGGAGGTCGCGATGATCGACCCCGACGATCTCGTGACGATTGATTTTATCAAGAAGAAGGCGAATCTTAGGATTCTCCCTCGTCTTACCACGCCCGAAAGCATCAAGTATGTGCTGCAGCAATATTCCAAAACCCTTCAGGCGGAATTCGGGGATATCATCCAAAAAGAGGTAACGGGGATCAAGTCTGTTCAGGAAAGCATGGGTGAAGGCGCCCATGGCACAGAGGAGCTTCAAAAGGTTGCCGAAGAACTTCCAGTTATCCGCATCGTGGATACGCTTTTGAAGCACGCCATATTGCAGCGGGCTTCTGATATTCATATCGAGCCTACGGAAAAGGAGGTGGTTGTGCGCTACCGGATCGACGGCGTTCTGCGATCTGCGATGATTTTGCCCAAACAAGCCGCTCAAGGGATTGTCGCGCGCATTAAAGTGCTTTCGAATCTCAAGCTCGATGAGCACCGCCTTCCTCAAGACGGGAGATTCAAAGTTGAGGCCGAAGAGTATAAATATTCCGCGCGTGTTTCCATATTGCCGGTTTTCGACGGCGAAAAAGTCGTGATGCGCTTGCTTGCTGAAGGCTCCAGAGCCTTTTCGCTCGAAGAGCTCGGGTTTCGAGGAGAAGCTTTGGAGATCTTCCAGAAGAACTTAAAGAAGCCCGTCGGCATGATCTTGGTAACCGGCCCTACCGGATCCGGGAAAACGACTACTTTGTATACCGCCATGGATATTTTGAATACGCCGGAGGTGAATATTTCCACCGTGGAAGATCCTATCGAATACCGAATGCCCCGAGTGAATCAAACACAGGTTAATCCGAAAGTAGGCTTAACGTTTGCTTCCGGCCTGCGTTCTCTCTTGCGCCAAGATCCGAATATTTTGATGGTCGGGGAGATCCGCGACAAGGAAACCGCGAATCTTGCTATTAATGCAGCTTTGACGGGCCATCTTGTTCTTTCCACTCTGCATACCACAAACGCGGCGGGAAGTCTTCCTCGTCTGATCGACATGGGGGCTGAACCGTTTCTCATCTCCTCTACTCTGAATTTGGTGATCGCGCAGCGTCTCGTGCGCAAGCTGTGCGAGGAGAAAGAAAAGTACAAGCTTTCGGCCAAAGAGGTGCAGGACTTGTCTACGTATTGCAACATGGAGAAAGTGCTCGGCATCTTACGAGAAGAAAAAATCCTCAAACCGAAAGAAACCCTTTTGGATCTTACGTTTTGGAAGCCAAAGCCGAGCGCCGAATCGCCCGACGGATACAAGGGGAGAGTGGGTATTTATGAAATGTTGCCTGTAACTGAAAGTATCAAAGAACTCATTGTTGGCCGCGCCAGTTCAGACAAGGTGCAGGCTCAAGCGGAACAAGAAGGAATGATGACAATGGTGGAAGACGGATTGGTAAAGGCCGCGCAAGGGGTAACCACTATCGAAGAAGTCCTGCGCGTGATCAGGGAATAAAATTCGAAGCACGAAATCCGAAACAAATTCGAATGCCGGAAATTCAAAATCCAAAACGCAAGAATCAAAAAACCCCGCAAGTCGCGAGATTCTTTGACGCGGAGGCAGGTGGAGTCGAACCACATCCTATTCTCATAGGACCTACTACTTATCAGATAGCGTCCCACGCCGGTGGAATTCAGCCTCCCATACCTCCGCAGAATTATTATAGTCTTGATGGAAAACGAAAACAACACCCCTTTCGAGATGCTGTTTTCGGTCCTATCTTTTTGGATATGGCACTATCTGATAAGTATCTTTAGCGTAGCAAATCCAGTATAGTTGTCAATAGCAACCTTCAAAGTATGTTCAAAAACTTTCAATCTGGAATCAAAGTATTCCTTATCGTCGCGTTTGTCGCCGTCGTTATCTCCGTCGGCGCGATTTTGCTGTTGCGCAACGATGTGCGAAACCAGGTTTCACACACGCCAAGTGAGGTCGAAGAGTGGCAAACCTACCGCAACGACGAGTTCGGCTTTGAGGTGAAGTATCCTGGTGATTGGAAGGTCGCGAAAAATCTTTTTGCCCTTGAGCCTTCTTTGGTTTTCTGTCCGGCTAACTTGGCAACAGATCCGGAAATTGTTTGTACATTTAAAACGGGGGCTATAAACCCTCAATACGAAGATGGGATGATTTATTTATTTGGCTATGGCAAGAGTGCTTCAAAACCAAATAACCCAGCATATCGCTTTGTAGGGTTAGATCCTCAGGGCAACCATTACTATCTTTATTCTATGGGTAATAATGAACAAATATTCAATCAAATCCTCTCCACGTTTCGGTTTATTGATAATTTCCAAATTCAAAGTTTAGAAATTATTCCCTCGGAGAAATCGAATGAAGGAATCGTATATTACCAAGAAGGAGCGAAAGCAATAGCTACGGGGATGAATTTATCCAAAGTAGAGTTTCGCCAACGGGGAGGGGGACAGATTTATACTTCGCCCGAGGGAGGACTTATAGGAGTAGGCATAATGACAGATGTTAAAGACGGAGAACAAAAATGGGAAGTTTCATTGCCTTCCGAGAGAGTGATGTTGACGCTTTGTGCGGTTGGCTTCGACTCCACGGATGATAAGGTTGGCGAAGTTTGCCTTCATAATATTTTTTCTGACAAGATTTTGGAACAGGAGAAGTAAGGTTTAACCTTACTATTTATGAAATTAGAATTTCGGATTTAAGCATTTATGTCAACGTATTTTTACACCGCGATTGCATCGACGGGAGAAAAAGTTTCGGGGTCGGAAGAAGCAGAAGACGAGCGCCAGCTCGCCCGCGCTCTTCAGGGGAAAGGGCTTTTGCTGACCACGGCAAAAACAGGGCAGGCAAAGAAACACCAGTTTTCATTCCCATCTTTGCTTAACAAGTTGCGCCCCGTTTCTTTGGGCGATAAACTTCTGTTTTGCAGGAATCTTCAAGTTATGGTTGCCGCGGGAATTCCGCTCCCCAGATCTCTCGACATTCTTTCTGCCCAGGCAAGGAATGAGAATTTTCGGACAGTGCTTGTAGATGTGAAACAAAAAGTGGTGGAAGGGAAAAGTCTTTCAGAGGCGATGCTCATTTACCCACTGGTTTTTTCCGAACTGTTCACCAATATGATCAAGGTGGGTGAGGAGTCGGGAACATTGGAGCAGGTATTGCAGCAGCTTACCTTGCAGCTGGAGCGCCTTCACGATCTGCGTTCAAAGGTTGTGGGGGCTTTGATGTATCCCGCGGTTGTGACTGTCGCCATGATCGGCGTGGGAACGCTGATGCTTATGCTCGTGGTTCCGAAACTCGCCGATACCTTCAAGGAGTTGGGCGTCCCTCTTCCGTTCGCAACGCAAATCGTTATCGGGTTGGGAACATTTCTCGCCACGCGCTGGTACATCGCGTTTCCCGTGCTCTTCGGAATTCTTATAGCGCTGTTCAGGTTTATCAAAACAAAGTCAGGAAGACGCATGCTTCATCGCTTTCTTCTCAAAACTCCCGTGTTCGGAAACATCATCCGCAAAACGAATGCCGCGCTCATGACGCGCACGCTAAGCTCTTTGATCGCTTCGGGCGTGCCCATTGTGCGGTCTTTGGAGATTACGTCGCAAGTGGTGGGGAATGTGTATTTTCAGGATTCGCTGGCGGTGTGCGCCAAGAGCGTGGCGAAAGGAGGAAAGCTTTCCGCGTCTCTCAAAGAATACGGCCATCTCTACCCTATCGTGGTTGTTCAGATGGTTGAGGTGGGAGAAGAAACAGGCGAAACGGGGCACATCTTGGGCAAGCTGGCTGAATTTTACGAAGAAGAGGTAGGCCAGATCACGAAAAACTTAACTTCGATTATTGAGCCAATTTTAATGCTGGTGGTTGGAATTGCGGTGGGATTTTTCGCCGTCTCCATGATCCAGCCAATGTATGGCATGCTTTCAGCGATTCAATAGCGCAAAGGGGTTCACCCTCATCGAAGTTCTTGTGGTGCTTGGGATTTTGGGATTGCTCGCGGCTTCAGCTTTAGTGGCGGTGAGCACGTTGAGAGGCGGTTCTGATTTGCAGGCGGAAGCTCGAGGGCTCCAACGCGTTCTGGAGCTCGCGAAGAGCAAAACAGTAGCTTCAGAAGGCGATACGAGATACGGCGTGTATGCTACCAGCACGAGTCCTCACCGTTATATACTTTTTCAGGGAAATAATTATGCTTCGCGCGTGGTGGCAGAAGATGAAGTGTACAATCTTCGCGACACCATTGAATTTGCTACACCGGCGAGCTTTGCCGGGTTGTCAGGGCAAGAAGTGGTATTTGATCGAATTCAAGGATCAACAAGCAATACGGGGAATGTGGTATTGCAAATGAAGGCAGACTCAAATAATAGCTCAACCGTCTCTGTCGGAAGTTCAGGAAATGTGGAAATTGACGAGAGTCCTGCCTTGATTGACGACTGCGTGTCTGCGGGAGGCGATCGTGTCTGCGATTCCAGGCATGTGCATATTTGGTATGGTGACAGAGTCATTGATCCTAGTGAAACCATTACGCTGAATTTTGAATCGGGATTGGTTGTTGAAACATTTACGATTTCAGATTTTATGTCGGGGCCGCAGTTAGTTTGGGAAAAAGATGATATTATTGTGGGAGGAGAGCCTCAAAAGTTAAAAATTCACACCCATCAATTCAACGGTGGGGTTCCAAACACTACGATATTTTCCGTGCACCGCGCCAGCGATCCTATTCACACCAAACCGTTGCTCGTTACTATTAGCGGAGATCTGCCCTTTCCTAACAAATTGATCGAATACAATGCAAGCGGCACCATTATTACAGGAGGAGAATCTATTTATGTTGCAAGCACGACGCCTCAATAAAATAAAAAGCGAAAAGGGAGGCTTGCTTGTCGAGATAGTTGTTGTTGTTGGAATTATTGTTGGCTCTTTGGTTGCTATCCTTGGGTTGGCTACCACGTTTTTGGTTACCTCGCAGATTGTCCAGCAGACAAGCCAGGCTACCGCCTTGGCGCAAGAGGGTTTGGAAATTGTGCGCAATTATCGGGACGGCATCCCTTGGAATACAGACCCTGTCCCCCTCACTTGGGAAGTATATGATGGATTAGGTGTAGTGGATTTTGGCGATCTCTATTATGTGAAGAAATCTATGGACGTGATACCGCAATGGCAGTTATTAAAAGATCCAGTACCACCAATCAACGAGTTCACGAGAGAGATTGTGTTTGAAGAGGTACAGCGCGACGGCAATGACGATATCAATCCTGGCACCGTTGATCCAGATACAGTGAAAGCAATTGTTACCGTTTCGTGGGAAGAACGAGGAAGAAGCCATGTGGTCGAGCTCGAAGCTTACTTTACAAATTGGAACTAATGCATATGAACAAAGGGTTTACATTGGTGGAAATGCTTATCTATATCGTGACGCTCGTACTTGTGGTTGGGACTGTTACGACAATTCTTGTGTGGATGGTGCGTGCGAATAATCAGGTGCATATAAGGAATGAAGTGGTAGAGAACGTGGAGCACGCGCTCGCCTTGATGACAAACGAAATCCGGGAAGCGCAAGGCGTGTATACCCCTACGATGACAACGCCTTCCCAGCTTTCGCTCGCGACCGCAAAGAATCCGCCCGCGGGAGAAGCTTCCACTTATATTGATTTTTTCCTTTGCGGCACGCGGCTTTGCGTCAAGCGCGAAGGAAGCAGCGTGCCACCCATAGCGATTACTTCAGAAAAAATCGAAATTACGAGTTTGGAATTCACCCAAATGCAGACAGGCTCTGCTTCTTCTATACATATAGAAGTGGAAGCCTCGTATCTTACTGCTTCCGCAACGATGCAGACAACCGCTTCTCTAAGATCGTATTAACGCACATGACACATTTTCAAAAACAAAAGGGGTTTATAGGATTATATCTTACGATTGCGGTGCTTGTTATTATGATTGGAATTATCGCGAGCATTGGGTTTGGCGTGCTGACCCAGCAGAGGATCATTCAGAATATGACTCAATCTGCCCAGGCCTATTTTGCCGCCGAATCCGGCGTGGAAGATGCGTTGTTGAGAGTTGCCACGAACAAAAGTTTTGTAAGCCCCTATTCTCTTGGAGTTGGGAGTGCTTCGGCAAACATTATCATCTCGAGTATCGTGAACGGAGTGCGCACCATTACGGCAGAAGGCGATTCACAGAGCCGCTTCCGCACGGCCGAAGTGGAATTCCGAATTTCCACGACCGGCGTAGGATTTTTCTATGGAGTCCAGGTCGGCGAGGGAGGAGTAACCATGGAAAATAACAGCAAAATTCAAGGGGCTGGAGGGATTGCGGGAAACTTTTACTCGAACGGACCAGTCGTTGGAGACGCAGGCGCAACGATTACGGGAGATGTGACTGTGGCAACGGGAGTGGCCTTGAGCGCCGAATTTACTGTTTGCAATACCGACCAAATCGTGGGACAATCAAATCCTCAAATCGATTTTGCCCAGAGTTTTGTAGCGGCAGATTCAAAACCGTTGTCAAAAGTAAACCTCTATTTAAAAAGAGTTGGCAGCCCGGGAGATCGAACGATTCGGATTGCAAACGACAATGGCGGAGTTCCCGCGACTACAGCGCTTGCGAGCGAAACGCTCAACGCGAGTCTGGTAACAACGAATTATGGATGGATTGATATTGTATTCTCTTCACCCGCCGATTTAGTTGCGGGCAGTACGTATTGGATCATTCTAGATGCGGCCCAAAATGCAAGTAAATACTGGGTTTGGTGTAAAGACGCCGGAGGAGGATACGCTGGCGGAAATGCAAAGTATAGCCAAAGCTGGAACAGCAACCCGTGGACCAGCGTGACTGGCGATCTTACATTTCAAACCTATTTGGGAACGGGAATTAGCTCCGTGGACAACCTCACAGTATATGGAAACGTGAAGGCAAATACTATTATTAACAGCAGAATTTGTGGAGATGCGTACTACCAGTCCTCCCTAACGATTGACGCAAGTTCGAAAAGTTTTCTCGACAGCCCTACTAATCCTACCTGCGGAGGCAATCCTCTGACTCCCGGCACCGGATATCCGAATCAGCCGGATCCTCCAGTCTCGCCGATG
>Ga0209542_10017553_pt1 | contig 11710 bp, 9 predicted proteins | sample RifCSPhighO2_01_FD_184028 | JGI IMG/M metagenome (GOLD analysis project Ga0209542, IMG submission 184028) | Soil microbial communities from Rifle, Colorado - Rifle CSP2_plank highO2_0.1 (SPAdes) (version 2) | ecosystem: Environmental > Terrestrial > Deep subsurface > Rock core/Sediment ...
TTTGAGATGGTCCTGTCCATACAGCAAACGCTATATTTACTCCTATCGCAAATACAATCCCAAGAACTATTAAAGATAAAGAATGAAAAGATTGTTTTAATGTTTTCATAGTAATTTCAAATTAAAATAATAATATCATTTTTTGTTTTTAAAGGCAAGTATTTAAAGTTTAACTGTGGCTGTAAAAGCCTTGATATATGCCAATAGCTATAAAAAGCGATATTAGCGAGCTTCCTCCATAGCTTAAAAACGGCAAAGTAATTCCTGTAACCGGAAGCATCCCTATATTTATTAAAATATTTATTAATGCTTGAAAAAGTATTAAAATTCCTAATCCTAAACTGTATGCGTTGGCAAAACTGTTTTTCCCTTGAAAATGTAAAAGTCGCCAGATTATAAAACCAAATAAAAATAATACTATTGTTATACCTATTAAACCTGTATTTTCAGCAATGTTGGCAAATATAAAATCAGTGTGCGATTCAGGTAAAAACCCTTGAATTGTTTGCGCGCCATTTCCAAAACCAGTTCCAAAAATAGAGCCTCCGCCAATAGCGATTAGCGCTTGATTACGGGAATATGACGCGCCTAAAGGATCTTCATTCGGATAAATAAATGATAAAACGCGAGTTTTTTGATAATCTTCTAAAAAAACTCCCCATAAAACAGTTACAAGCATTGCCCCGATTAAAAACACAATCAAAAGATGTTTTAAACGAATGCCTGATATTATAACCATTCCAAGCCATAAAGATAATATCACTAACGCAGAACCTAAATCAGGCATTAAAGCTATTATAAAAGCTGGCGTTGCAACATAAATAGCTGAAATAATAATATGAAAAGGCTTATATAATTCTATTTGCCTAAAACTAAAATATTTGGCAAACACTAAAAGAAGAATTATTTTAACATATTCTGTTGGTTGCATATTAAATTCGCCAATTGATATCCAGCTTTTAGAACCGCGAATCATATCTCCAAATAAAAACGGCAAAAATAATAATATTAAAGCAAAAATATATAAAAATGCGAAAATATAGGTTTGATTTTTAAAACGATTAAAATCAATAAAAAATAGTAAAAACATTACAAGAAAACCTAATATAAAAAAAACTATTTGCCTAATAAAAAATATTTGACTGCTTATTTCTGATATTGGATAAATCGCTGAAATACTAAATATAGACAAAAAAAATAGCGTTATTGTAATAGGCCAATCTAACGAAGCAAAAGTTCCTGAAAAGATTTTTATGTTTTTAAAACGATTTAAAAAGTTCATATTGAGCATTATAGAAATTGAAACTCAATAATAAAAAGTGAGTTTAGAAATAATTAGATGTCCTTACTCCTCTAACTCAAGAGGTTTTAAATAGTTTGCGTTATCAAAAATATTAGTTTCAGCTATTATTTCTATATTTTGCATAGAAAAAGCAGGTATTCTATGAAACCAGATTATTTTGTAAGCGCGATTTTGATTAACAAGCAATGTATTTATGGGCTGTTTAGCGACAACTATTGGCGAATTGCGAATATCGTCTCTAATAACAGCTAAAATATTTACCTGATCAAAATCAAATTTATCGCGATTTGAAATTATACCCTGCAATTTAGCAAAACCAGGTTCTTCTTGAGTAAGTATTTTATATGTTTTACTTAAAATTATTATTTGCGGACGCGTATAACTATCTGGCGCTTTTTGCCATATTGGAGGAGTTATAAATGCAAGGCGCGTTTCTTTTATTTCCCTATTTACCGCTATTGCCACTTCAATTATAAACTTTTTACTGTTTGGAAGAACAAATGTGAAACCTTCTTTGCTTGTTATTATTTGATTATCGCGGTCTATAATATCAAAGCGATAATTTAAAGAGGAAATCCCATGGCTAAGATTTTTATTTTGTATTTCCGCAAAAAGATCAACAAAACCTTCTTTTGTTGGCACAGCTTCTGTGTCAAAAATTAATAGGTCCATTATATTAATGCAAGCGCGACAAGAACCACCGCAGTCAATACCTGTTTCATTTTGATTTTTTATGTTGTCAGAGCAAGTGGCAGGAGTTTTATTAGCGAATATTAAATAACTCGCTCCTCCTATTATAAGGGCAAAAACTAAAAATATGGCAACGCGCCTAAATGTTCTTTTTAAAGAATCAAACATTATAAATTATATTCTTGCTAAGCAAAGTATTAAACAAAACAAGCGTATATTACGAATTACAAATTAATTATACCATTTTTGATTTTTTAAGCAAATTTAAAATGTTCTTTGGCTTTTTCTTTTTAATGAGCATTATTGAAATTAAAACTAGATAATAAAATAGCGAGTTTAAAACTCGTTAGAAGTTTTTGTTTTTATCTATAATTTTTATACGATAAAATATAAATTTTAATTTGTCAACTCTTTTCAAAATATTTGATAGAACTTATAATTAAGATATTTACAGATAATTTTATGAAAACATATTTAGCCATAATCAAAGCCAATTGGCAGAGGATGTTAACTTATCGCTTCACTATTTTAGCTTACAGAATTGGAGAGGTTATTGAAATTATTATCTTGATTTTGATGTGGTCCGCGATTTACAGCAATCAGGATATGATTAAAGGTTTTTCATTAAAAGAAATGCTTACTTATGTTTTGTTCGGAAGTCTGGTTCATATTTTAATAAAAAATTTTGTTTATGACAGAGTTTCAGAAGAAATAAAAAATGGGAAATTATCGCTTTTTTTAATAAAACCAATAAGTTATTTAGGCTATACATTTGCTCTTTCAGTAGGGCAATTTTTCTTTATAACTATATTATCGGTTATTACTCACTTGGTTGTTATTTTGTTTTTTATTGATAAATTTATTTTAAATTTTGAAACGCTTTATTTGGCTGTAATTTTAATTATGGTTATTTTGGCGTTTATAATTGAATTTTTAATCGCTTATTTAATTGGTCTAATAGCTTTTTGGACAGATGAAACAACTGGCATTTACGCTACAATATCTCGTTTGAAAAAGTTTTTTTCTGGAGGATATTTTCCGATAAGCTTACTGCCTTCAATATTTGTTAGTGTAAGCCTTTATTTTCCTTTTGCTTATTCTTTTTTTGTTCCGTCCCAAATTTATTTGAAAAAAATCAGCATTGAGGATGGGCTTAAAGGACTTATTACGCAGATTGTATGGATTGTTTTATTATATTTAATTATTAAGATTGTTTGGAAAAAAGGAATTAAAAAATATGAGGGAGTGGGTATATAAAGTACAAAATTTAAAAGAAAAAATATTTATGGAAAAAGATGTTATTATCGTAAAAAATTTGAGCAAAAATTACGAGTATTATAAAAAAGAAGCAGGGCTTTTGGGTTCTATAAGTAATTTTTTTATACGGGAAAAAAAAATTACGCAAGCAGTTGATAATATAAGTTTTTCTATTACCAAAGGCGAAATTGTTGGATTTTTAGGACCTAATGGCGCTGGTAAAACAACCACTTTAAAAATATTATCAGGCATTATTACTCAATCAAGTGGAGAATGCCTTGTTTTAGGTTATATACCGCAAAATCTGGAATATAAATATCAACGTAAATTCGCGCTTGTAATGGGACAAAAAGATCAACTTTGGAAAGATTTGCCAGCAATGGATAGTTTTATTTTAACTAAGGAAATTTATGGAATAAGCAATGAGGATTTTAAGAAAAATTCTCGCGAATTAATAGAACTTTTGGGTATTTCAGATATAGTGAATGTTCAAGTGCGAAAACTTTCTTTAGGACAAAGAATGAAGTGCGAACTTGTGGCAGCGCTTTTGCATAATCCAAGCGTGCTGTTTTTAGACGAACCTACGATTGGACTTGATGTTGTTGCTCAAAAAAATATCAGAGACTTTTTAAAACAATATAATGAGAAAAATAAAACCACTATTATGCTTACTTCACATTATATGGAGGATATTAAACAACTATGTGATAGAGTTATTATTATTGACAAAGGACATATTATTTATGACGGTAAACTTGATTCTCTGATTAAAAAATACACTCCTCATAAAATTTTAACTGTTACTTTTAATGGAAACGGCGTAAGCAAAGAACAAATTAAAAAATATGGATTTGTTAAAAAATATAATCCTTACGCTATTTTACTTGAAGTAGAAAGAGAAAAAGTAAAAAATATCGCAATGGATATTTTATCTTCAAATTTACCAGTTGACGATATTATCATTGATGAAGTAGAAATAGATGATATTGCGCGCCAAATTTTTATGGAAGAACAAAAAAACTAAAAATGATTTCAAAAGAAATAATTTAAGTGCACTATTCCCGGCATTGACCTACTCTCCCGCGACAACATGGCCGAAGTACCATTGGCGCTGGAGGGCTTAACTTCTGTGTTCGGAATGGAAACAGGTGTTGCCCCTCCGCTAATAACACCGGGAATAGTAAACTTAAAAAAATATTCTGTATTTTTCCGGAAAATGAAGTTAAAAATAACGACTTATTAGTACTCCTCAGCTAAACGCGTTACCGCGCTTACACTTAGAGCCTATCAACCTGGTAATCTTCCAGGAGTCTGTATCTAATCTTGAGGCGGGCTTCGCGCTTAGATGCTTTCAGCGCTTATCCTTTATCGACTTAGCTACCCAGCAATGCTCTTGGCAGAACAACTGGTACACCAGAGGTCAACTCTTTACGGTCCTCTCGTACTAATAAAGAATCCTCTCAGATACTTAACGCTTGCGGTAGATAGGGACCAACCTGTCTTGCGACGGTCTGAACCCAGCTCACGTAAGATTTTAATCGGCGAACAGCCGAACCCTTGGGAGCTTGTGCACCCCCAGGATATCTTGAGCCGACATCGAGGTGCCGAACTGCGCCGTCGCTATGGACGCTCGGGCGCAACTAGCCTGTTATCCCCAGAGTAGCTTTTATTTGATGATCTCTGCCGACATCTATATTCAGCATCGGTTCACTAAGATCTGCTTTCGCAACTGCTCGACTTATCTGTCTCGCAGTAAAGCCAGCTTATGCCTTTACACGACGAGCGCGATTTCCATCCGCGCTTAGCTGACCTTAAAATACTCCTCCGTTACCTTTTTAGAGGAGAACGCCCCATTCAAACTGCCTACCAGATACTTTCTCCCTGTAAAGGGATTAGAATTTACTATTAAGAAAGCGAGTATCTCACTGGCGGCTCCACTATACCCAAAAGTACAGTTTCAAAGCCTCCTCGCTATGCTGAGCAACTAAACAATAAATTCAATATCAAGCTACAGTAAAGCTTCTGGGGTCTTTCCGTCTATCCGCAAGTAACCAGCATCTTCACTGGTACTGCATTTTCATCGGGCAATTCGTTGAGACAGTGTCCCGGTCGTTACGCCATTCGTGCAGGACTACAATTACTAGCCAAGGAATTTCGCTACCTTAGAACAGTTATAGTTACTGCTGACGTTTACTAGGGCTTATACTGACAGCTATTCCACCAAAGTGAAATAACCATCTGCATTTAACCTTCTAGCACTGGTCAGGCGTCACCCCCTATACATCCTCTTACGAGTTCGCAGGGAGCTGTGTTTTTGATAAACAGTCGCCAGAACTCTGTAGCTGCGGACCACCAAATACAAAAAGTATTAGCAGTCGATCTTTATCGCGAACTTACAGATGATGTTTTGCCGAGTTCCTTAACGAATTTTCACCCGTTCACCTTCCCACTCTCACGGGTGCCTACTTGTGTCAGTTTTAGTACGGATTTTTTGTTGTTAACTCTAGAGGCTTTTCTGGGAAATTTGCTCAATACGCTTTATCTTGTTAAAACAAGACTTCGTCATTATACTTGAAACCGCCTATTAAAAGGCTTGAATGGGGATTTGCCACCATTCCAATCTTATATAAAAAACATCAATCCAATAAGATGCCGTATTTACTAAACTTCGTTACCCCGTTTATACCACTTGCGTGGTTATTTTCGAAACAACAAAAAAGGGCAGGAATATTAACCTGCTGTCCATCCCTTTTACCAGTTTTGGCAAAAAGTTAGGGCCGCCTAACCCTTGGTTGATATTCATTGCCAAGGAAACCTTAGGCTTTCGGTGGCAAGGTATCTCACCTTGCTTGTGATTACTTGTGCCAACATTCTCTCTTCCCTCCGCTCCACTTCACCTTACGATGAAGCTTCAGTGCAAAGGAAATGCTCCTCTACCAAGCCAGCGCAAAGCGCTGACTTCCGCGATTTCGGTAATATACTTTAGCCCCGTTACATCTTCGGCGCGATATTTCTATTCTGGTGAGCTATTACGCATTCTTTAAAGGATGGCTGCTTCTAAGCCAACCTCCCAGGTGTATAAAAAATATCACTTCCTTTTCCACTTAGTATATATTTAGGGACCTTAATCTGCGATCTGGGCTCTTTCCCTTTTGAAAATGGAGCTTAGCCCCCACTTTCTAACTGCTGTATAAAACAAACGGCATTCGGAGTTTGATAGAAATAGGTAGGACGAATCCACCCTATCTCAGTCAGTGCTCTACCTCCGCTTGAATAAGTACAACGCTAGCCCTAAAGCTATTTCGAGGAGAACCAGCTATTACCAGGTTCGATTGGCTTTTTACCGCTATCCACAACTCATCCGATGGAATTGCACGACCAACCGGTTCGGGCCTCCACTCCGACTTCTCAGAGCTTCACCCTGGTCATGGATAGATCACCTGGCTTCGGGTCGTATACTTTTTATTATTATTTTTGCTCTTTTAAAACTAGGTTTCCCTATGCCTGCGTTCGATATACGAACTTAAGCAACAAAAAGTATACACTCGTTGGCTCGTTCTGCAAAAAGCACGCGGTCACCAATGCAAAGCATTAGCTCCCACTCATTGTAAGCATATGGTTTCAGGTACTATTTCACCGCCCTTACCGGGCTACTTTTCACCTTTCCCTCACGGTACTAGTTCGCTATCGATGATAAAAGGTATTTAGCCTTAGGAGATAGTACTCCCGCATTCACCACGGTTTGAAGCCGAGGCTACTCTGGAATATACTCAAGCCAAAATTCCTTTTCGTTTACAGGGCTATCACCTTCTTTGGCTACCCTTTCCAGGGTTATTCAACTAAGAAATTTTATACTCTTTATTGTATATCCGAACACCTTACGCCAAAGCGCAAGGTTTGGGCTGTTCCCGTTTCGCTCGCCGCTACTAAGGGAATCACTATTGTTTTATGTTCCTCTGGGTACTGAAATGTTTTACTTCCCCAGGTAAGCTCGAGGTATCCCCGGGTCAAAGGTTGCTAAACACCTAACCGAGGCTTATCGCAGTCACGCCGCGCCTGTTATCGCTCCTTTTATCTCAGGGCATCCGCCATATGCTTTTTAAAATTTAAAACGACACTTTCCGAAAAAAATACAAAATATTTTTGTCAACCGCTCCTTGCTATGCTCTAACAAAATTTTCAAATTCGTTACAAGCGTAGCAAGGAACGGCTGACTATTCAATTTTCAAAGTGCAATCTTTCTTAATAAAAAAATCACTATCGCACGATAGTAATTCAATTTTAGCAATAAAAAATCTAAGTCTTAAATTTAAGGCCAAAATTGAATTACTAATCTTTTCATATTATTATAAAATTTAGGAAGAAAATTATTATTATCAATATATCAGATTGAAAGTTTAGTGTCAAGAGCGATATTTCTAAAAGAAAAAACTATTTCTTATCTACTTTGCTAATATTTTATCTACCTTGTCAACTATTTCTTTTAAGAAAAAATGAGCTTTAACCATATAATCTTCCGCGCCTAATTCTTTTGCTCTTTTTATTTCCTCGTCTTGTCCAAGATTGCTTAAAACTATTACTGGAATATCCTTAGTTTTATCATTTTCCTTTATTATCTTTAAAAACTCAAATCCATCCATTCCAGGCAAAATTATATCAAGTAAAATCAAATTTACTTTTTCAGTTTTAATAAATTCCAAAGCATCAATAGCGCTTTTAAGAAGCGATATATTAAATCCTTGGCTACTAAATTTTTTAACTAACATTTCGCTTAAAAATTCATCGTCTTCTATTAGTAAAATTTTCTTGTTTAATTTATTCATAAATTATTTAGAAAATAGAAATTAGCAAGTAAAATAACGCATTTTTAATAATAACAACAGTATATTTTTTTAAATTCTATTTAATATCTTAGTCCCCTATTATGCTTCTTACTTTCTTTTCCACATCATCAAGAGAAAAATCTACTTTAACAATAAAATCCCGAACACCCATTTCTTGAGATTTTTCAATTTCAACTGGCTGTCCAGAATTAGAAACAACTAAAATAGGAATTTTAATATCGCTCTCTTTTAATTTGCGCATTACATCGTAACCATTAATCCCAGGAAGTAAAATATCTAAAATCAATAAATCAGGAATGTTTTCTCTTATATAGTCTAAGCCGTCTTCGCCATTATAAGCCACAAATACCTTATATCCAGTATTACTCAAACGTTCCTTTAATGCTTCAGCTAAAATTAATTCGTCTTCAATAATTACAATTTTTTTCATAAAAACATATTATAAAATTATCTTATTAATAAATTCTTAATTCATTTACCCATAATTGGCAGTTTAACAAAAAATTTACTGCCTTTTCCAAATTCTGATTCAACTAAAATATCCCCGTTATGATTTTTAACTATATCTTTAGCAACAAATAATCCAATTCCAGAACCAGCGGTTTTACTGGATTTTGCTTCTTTTGATCTAAAAAATCTTGTAAACAACTTTGGCATATCTTCTTTTTTTATTCCTATTCCAGTATCATTCACTTCAATAATAACAAAATCTTTTTGTTTTTGCAACTTTATTCCAACTGAACCATTATTAGGAGTATAATCAATCGCATTATCAAGTAAATTATCAAATACTATTTTTAACTTACCAACATCTGCTTTAATAATAACAGATGAATTTTTTAATGGAAATGAAAAATTAATATTTTTTTTATTAATGCTTATTAAATGCGAATCAACTATTTTATTCAATATTTCTATTAAATCAACTCGATTTTCAAAATTATATCTAAATTTTCCTTCTTCAATGCGCGCGGCATTCAAAAAATCTGTTATAATCTCAATCATTCTCTCATTTAAATCCTGTATTTTAAGAAGCCATTGCGATACATCATGAGATAATTTCTTTTCAAAAATTGTTTCTATTACCCATTTAATGCCTGATAATGGCGTTCTTAGTTGATGCGCGACAATAGAGATAAATTCTGATTTCATCTTGCCAACTTCTTTTAAACGAGTAATTTCTCCGCTTAAACTATTAAGTCCTTTTATCATTCTATTAAAATCATCAGCTAAATATCCTATTTCGTCTTTTTGATTTATTTGAATAAACCTGCTAAATTCGCCTTTACTTACAGGATAAGTCGCGCGCCTTATAATATTAATCGGCATAACAATATATCTATAAAAAAATATGTACATAAAAATTAAAGCAACTAATATGCTTATCCCTGTAACAACAGACATTGATATAACATACTGCCTTAACTTAATTTCAGTAATAAAATAAGCTTCAACTACGCCAAATGCTTCGTTTTCTATAATTACTGGAATAAAAATCTCTAAAATTTTACTTTTAGGGTCAATATTTTTAAGATATAAAGCAATATGATTTTCTTCTAAATTTTCATATATCATATTTTGTTTTCCAGTAATTAAAACATTTTTAATTTCATCATCTCCTAAATTATCCGCGCTATATCCTTCAAGTTCAAAAAAATTTGAAGCAACTATAATACTATTTTTATTATATATATTTAACAAAAAAATATTTTGTCCTGTTATGTTTTTATATAGCTCTGTAAATTTTTCTTGCGCTTTTTTAACTTCAGCGCCATTAAAATTCCATACTTTCTTATCAATAAACAACTCGTTAGTAAGAGCTTTTACTATTCTATAATTATCCTCTTGAATGCGAGAAATCTCTTTTATATTAAGGTTTCGCAAAAAAACAAAAGTGCTTACAGCGCCCATAATAATAAAAATCGCGGCTAAAAAAATACTAACTTTAATATTAATTGATCTGCTCATTTTCATAAATTTCTCTTATGCTTTGATTATTGGAATTTTTTTCTTTAAAATTCAAAAAAATAAAAAGCGTTATTAACGCTATTATAATAATACCTAAAACTATAACAACTAAAATCAAAACCTTATTATTCATATTTACAAAGATTAAATCTCTGTTTTCTTAATAAATTTTATTATTCTAAATTCCAAATTCTTTAATTACTTCTTCTATCTCCTCAATATTTTTAATAATATAATTTGCCAAGTCATTATCTATATAATGATTGTAAAGCCTAATTTTAAAAACAACTTTTTCTAAACTCAAAATAACTAATTTTTCTTGCGCGTATTTTTTACGAATAAACCAAATGCTATCATATAAACTATTTATTTTATCCAATCCTAAAATAGCCTTATTTAAATCTTTTACAAGTGATTCTCTAACCCAGTTCTTATCTATAAAATCATTTTCATAATAGTTTTCCACATTCAAAATCAATTCTTTTATCATTTCTTTTATGTTCTTTTTTTCTTGTTTCTCATATTTATATAATTGTAATTCTAATAAAGCGCTTTCTTTTTGTTTATCTGGAGCTTGTTCTTTATTGTTTCCACCTGTAAAAAAATTCCAATTATCAGAAAAAAAATTATTTAGTTTCGCATTTAAACCCCAAAAACTTTCTTTATCAACATCTTCATTAAAAAAAGGCTCGCGTAAAACAATGTTGGTCGCGTTATTATTTTCTTTATTTATTTCTTCTGCTTTTGCAGTATAATAAACAAAAAATACTAATATGCTCATTAAAAAAACAAATGATATTTTTTTAAAAAAGTTATCATTCATAAATTCTAATTATACTCTCTTTATATATCGCTCGTCAAGAAAAGCATAAATTTTTGTCAAATTTTTGTTATGGTGGTGTTTGTTGGAAAAAGTCATAACTCATTTTGAACAAAATCCCGACTGATTGCCAAGCGAAGCTCGGCAGAACCAAAACGGAACGCTCGGGCGGGCAAAAAATGGAGGGGTCTGGGGAGGAATGCGTGGCGAATACTAAATTTCACCCCCGCCACACTGCCCGAATACTTGGAGGGCAGGGCGGGACTTACGGACGCTCGGACGGCGTGGCAGGGGGAGTTTGAGGGGGAATGCCACGCTGTCCTCGCTCTAAAATTTTTCAAAAATAACAGGCGAGAATTGAATTTAGATTGAATTTAGATTGAATTTAGATTGAATTTAGACCAAAAAATTGCTAGTATCTAAGTTATGTGTGGAATTGTCGGATACATAGGTAAAGAAAAGTCTTTGCCAATTTTACTCAATGGGCTAAAAGCACTTGAATATCGGGGCTACGACTCCGCTGGTATTGCTGTATTTTCGAACGGAAAAATTCAAACAAGAAAAAGTGTGGGACAGGTAAAATTATTGGAAAAGTCTCTAGAAAATGAGGACAATTTGGTCGGTCATCTTGGTATAGGTCATACTCGCTGGGCGACACATGGAACTCCTAACGAAGTAAACGCACATCCACATAGCGATTGCACAAAAGGTATATCTGTAGCCCATAACGGAATAATCGAAAATTACAAAGAATTAAAAAAATATTTACAAAATCGCGGACACATTTTTCGATCGGAGACTGACACTGAAGTTATCCCTCACCTTATT
>Ga0209542_10017554_pt1 | contig 11710 bp, 14 predicted proteins | sample RifCSPhighO2_01_FD_184028 | JGI IMG/M metagenome (GOLD analysis project Ga0209542, IMG submission 184028) | Soil microbial communities from Rifle, Colorado - Rifle CSP2_plank highO2_0.1 (SPAdes) (version 2) | ecosystem: Environmental > Terrestrial > Deep subsurface > Rock core/Sediment ...
AATTTTTAAAAGAAAAAAAAGAGGCAAGTGTCGGTGAAATAGCCGATCACATCAAACTTTCTTTCAAGGCGACTTCCAAGCATCTCACTGTTTTATCTGGAGCCGACCTTGTCGAAAAAGAACAGCGTAGTCTGTCCTGTTATTATTCGCTCGCGCCCAAACTGTTACCGATGGCCCGCGCCGTAATCTCGATTGTCTAATTCGCGCGAATAGGAGAATAGTTTTTTTAATATTTGCATACTTTCTAGCTTTAATTTATAATACTTTAAAGCCAAAACGGCTTTGTTTTTACGGTGGAGAACAACAACAATAAAATGGGAGGCCCGTGGTGGGCGCCGGGGGTGAAACTAGTCGGCGATGTGTCCGCGTGGATTATCGTGCCAATTGTTGGCGCGCTGGTCTTGGGAAAATTTTTAGACCAGCGTTTCGGCACCGAACCGGTTATGTTTTTTGTTCTAGCCGGACTGGGATTTTTAATTACCGGTTATGGAATTTTTAAAGTTGTAAGAAATTATATGAAAAAATTGCAAAAATAGATAAAAATTAACTACGAGCTTAACGCCACATAAAATTATATGGAAGAAATATCTCACGAAATTACATTGTTTGCCGAGCCAATAGGGCATTGGGGAAACTTTACTCTAACTAACGCCTTGCTGACCAGTTGGCTGGCAGTTGCAATTCTCGTCATTCTAGCCTTTGTTTTGCGTTTCCGAATTAAAGAAGTTCCAGACAAACTGCAGAATGTTTTTGAAATCGCGGTGGATGGCGCGTTGTCGCTCTGTGACCAGGTGACCAATAATCGGGCGCTCTCGCTTAAAATTTTTCCATATGCCATTTCGGTTTTCTTTTTAATCTTGGTGAATAACTGGCTGGGCATAATGCCCTTGGGAGGTTTAGGTATTATAGAGCAGGGAGACCACGGTTTGACTTTTATTCCGTTTTTAAGAGGAGGCACAGCCGACTTAAATACTACTTTGGCTTTTGCCGTTATGGCTGTTCTAGGAGCCAATCTTTTCGGCGTTTTCTCCATAGGCATCTGGAAAACTTTCAATAAATATGTTAATCTAAAGGTGCTCGGAGGAATTTTTACCAAAATTCGCCGAGAACCGACAACCATTTTGGTTGCGCCGATTACGTTCTTTGTTGGTTTGATTGAAATAGTCGGAGAATTCGCCAAAGTTGCATCACTTTCTTTTCGTCTTTTTGGCAATGTTTTTGCCGGCGAAGTGTTGCTGGTTTCCATGGCCGCTCTAGTAGCTTATCTGGTGCCCATTCCATTTATGTTTTTGGAACTTTTAGTGGGCATGATTCAGGCGCTGATTTTTTCAATCCTGACAGTGGTTTACTTTACCATTGCGGCGTCCGACCATGCGGAACACGAAGAAGAACACGGTCAATTACAAGCGGTGCATTAAAAATTATTAGCAATAAGTCGAAATTATTATTAATTAATTAAAAAAGTTTTATGGAGAATTTAGAATTCTGGGGCAAAGCATTAGTGATGGCTATCGGGGCTATTGCTCCGGCGATCGCCATCGGCATGATTGGTTCTAAGGCGATGGAATCAATTGGCCGCAATCCGGAAGCTGCCGGCAAAATTTTAGTGCCGATGCTGCTGGCCTGCGCCTTTGCTGAGGCCATCGCGATTTACGCGCTGGTTATCGCGTTTTCAATTTAGTCGACAATGGAATCCATCGTTTCAACTTTTCATTTGGATTGGAAAATTATCGTCGCGCAGGCGGTTAATTTTAGCATCGTTTTTATAGTATTGTATATCTTCGCGCTCAAGCCCCTGGTTAAGTTGATGGCGGAACGGAGCGAAAAAATAGTCCGAGGACTAAACGACGCGAAAACCAACGCCACCTTATTGGAAAAAACGCGCGCGGAATACGAAACAGCGCTCCAAAAAGCCCGAACTGAAGCGGAAAAAATCTTCGAAATAGGCAAGCAAGAATCGGAGCATCAGAAGCAAAAAATGTTGGATGAAGCGAAACACGAGGTGGAAAAAACCATTACTGCTGGACGCAAGACCCTGGAAAACGAGAAAATCAAAATAGTGGGCGAAGCGAAGCAAGAAATTGTATCCCTGGCTTTGCTGGCTGTGGAAAAAATATTGAAAGAAAAAAAAGACCTGAATGATTTATGAGTAAAATTTCCAATGACAATCTAGCGCGGGCCATCTACTTGGCGGTCAAAGATAAAACCCCCACGGAGCGGTCTTCGCTCTTGCGAAACATAGTGAAATTTTTGGCGAAGAAAAAATTGTTGGCCCAGGCGCCGAAGATTTTAGCGCGTTTAGGCCAAATCATCAATGAAGACCAGGGAGTGGTCGCGGCCAAAGTTTGGAGCGTTGAAAAATTAAGCGCAAGAACCAAAGGGAAACTGGTGGATTTTTTAGCCCGGCGTTTCGGAGGGAAAACCGCAGTTCTGGAAGAAAATCTAGACGCTGGTCTATTGGGAGGTTATAAAATAGAAGTGCAGGACGAAGTTTTAGACCTTTGCCTAAAAAATAGAATTGGACAATTACAAACCCATTTGACCCGAAGTTAATGACCCATTCGAGGATTCCTCAGGGTCATGGTGAGTAGAATCGAAACCATGAGCAACCAAATCGTAGAAAATTTAAAAAAGGAGATTGAAAATTTTTCCGCCGAAGTCAAAGTGGAGAAAGTGGGCAAAGTGCTGGAAGTTTTTGATGGTACAGCAAAGGTTTCCGGACTCTCCGACATCCGGGCTTCGGAGATGGTAGCTTTTTCAAATGGTCTGTTCGGCGTGGCGCTCAATCTGGAAGAAGATGCGGTCGGAGTGATTATTTTCGGAGATTTTTCAAAAATCCAAGAAGGCGATGAAGTCAAAGCCACCGGCAAAATTTTGGAAGTTTCAGTGGGCGATGATATTTTAGGTCGGGTGGTTAACGCCATCGGCGCGCCGGTGGACGGCCAGGGCGTGATAAAAACGAGCAAAACCTATCCGATAGAAAGAGTTGCGCCCGGCGTGGTGACCCGCCAGTCGGTGGACAAACCGGTAGCCACCGGCATCAAAGTAATTGATGCCATTATTCCCATCGGCCGCGGACAACGCGAGTTGATTATCGGCGATCGCCAAACCGGTAAAACCGCCTTGGCGGTGGACACTATTTTAAACCAAAAGGGCCAGAACTTGATTTGTATCTATGTTGCCATTGGACAAAAAGATTCTAAACTTCGGAAAATAGAAAAACGTTTGGCGGAGGGTGGGGCGATGGATTATACCGTAATCGTTTCTGCCGGCGCTTCTGAAAGCGCATCGTTACTTTACCTTGCGCCTTATACCGGAGTGGCTATCGCGGAATATTTTATGGACCAAGGCAAAGATGTGCTGATTATTTACGATGATTTGTCCAAGCATGCGGTGGCTTATCGGGAGATTTCACTTCTACTTCGCCGTCCGCCGGGCCGGGAAGCGTTTCCGGGCGATGTTTTTTACCTTCATTCTCGTTTACTGGAACGCGCTTGCCGTCGAAATGAAAAGTACGGTGGTGGTTCTATTACTGCTTTGCCGATTATTGAGACCCAGGCGGGCGATGTGACCGCTTACATTCCGACTAATGTTATTTCCATTACCGACGGGCAAATTTTTCTGGAGACCGATCTTTTTTATAAGGGCATCCGTCCGGCGGTAAATGTCGGCTTGTCTGTTTCCCGCGTGGGTGCGACCGCGCAGATTAAAGCGATGAAAAAAGTTGCCGGCACGCTCAAACTGGACTTGGCGCAATATCGTGAACTGGAGGCCTTTGCGCAATTTGGTTCCGATTTGGATGAAAACACCAAGCGTTTACTGGAACGCGGGAAGCGGGCAGTAGAGGTTTTGAAACAGCCGCAATATATGCCGGTGAAAATGGAACGCCAGGTGGCGGTGCTTTATGCGCTGACCCAGGGTTGGATGGACGATGTGCCGGTGGAAAAAATAAAGGCCTTTGAAGAAGGTTTATTGAATTATCTGGAACGGAACGCGAAAACTTTTTATAAAGAGGTGACGGAAAAGCAGATGTGGACGGAGAAAGGTGAAGCGGAACTTAAAAAAGCAATAGGAGAATTTAAAAATAATTTTTTAACAAAAAATTAAATGGCGGGCACGAAAGAAATAAAAAGGCGAATCAGAAGCATTAAGAACACCAAGAAAATCACTAAGGCGATGGAATTGGTGGCCGCGAGTAAAATGAAGCGCGCGGTTTCGTCCGCTCTGGCTTCGCGTCTTTACGCCGGCTATTCCTGGGAAATTTTAACTTCAGTTGTTGCCAATCTGCCGGAGTCCCAGCACCCCCTCTTCGCCGAGCGGGAAAAATCGAACGGTGCGACAAGAGTCCTGATTTTTCTGATAACTTCTAATCGCGGCCTATGCGGTGCTTACAACGCCCAAATCATTAAAAAAGCAATAGCACTCTTAAAGTTGGACGGGTTGGATGTCGTTTTTGATTTCATTACTATCGGTAGAAAAGGGGATACGGCAATGCGTCGTCTTGGCCGAGATATTCTTGCCAGCTTTACCGATTTGCCGGACAATATCACTTTGGCCTCGGTTTTGCCGTTGGCGAAATTGGCGATGGATTCGTATGGTGAACAGCGGTATGACAAAATTTTGGTGGCTTACACGGATTTTCTTTCACCCTTGACACAAAAACCGAATATCAAACAATTGCTGCCGATTAAAAAGGAGGCGTTAGCAGAATTTTTGGAAAATTTGGGTGGCGAAGGTCAAGGTGAAAAAATCATTTTGGAAAAAAAACAAAGAATTGATTATCTTTTTGAAGGAGATGTTCAGGCACTGATCGGTTCCTTGGCGGAAAAAATTACCCGGATGCAAATTTATCAGATGCTCCTGGAGTCCAACGCGTCGGAACAATCAGCCCGGATGGTGGCGATGAAAAACGCCTCAGAAGCATCCGGAGAAATGATTGATGACCTGACGTTAGTGTTTAACAAGGCCCGGCAGGCGAACATTACCAAAGAAATTTCGGAAATTAGCGCCGGTATGGTATCAACCAGTTAATTATTTTAAATAAAAAATTAGCAGTTAGAATTATAAAATTATGAAAACAGGGACAATTACAAGAATTATCGGGCCGGTAGTGGATGTGAATTTTGGTGAAAATCTGCCGGATATTTACACGGCGCTGGAAGTGGCAAAGGGCGATAAGAAACTCGTTCTGGAGACCGAACAGCATCTAGGCGGCGGTATGATTCGCGCGGTGGCGATGGATACCACCGATGGACTCTCGCGCGGAATGAAAGTTGTGAACACCGGCGCGCCGATTTCCGTGCCGGTTGGCGCTTCAACTCTCGGACGCTTGTTTAATGTTCTCGGAGAGGTTATTGACGACCTGCCTCGCGTTGACACGCAAGTCAAGGTGGGTGGCAAAGAAATGCGACTGCCGATTCATCGACTGGCTCCGGCTTTTACCGCTCAATCCACTAAAGTGGAAATTTTAGAGACCGGTATCAAAGTCATCGATCTTATTTGTCCGGTGCTCAAGGGTGGTAAGGTTGGGCTTTTCGGTGGCGCGGGGGTAGGGAAAACGGTGGTCATTCAAGAACTGATTCATAATATCGCTTCGAAGCACGGCGGTTATTCCGTTTTTGCCGGCGTGGGTGAACGTACCCGCGAGGGCAACGATTTATATCATGAAATGAAACAATCCGGCGTTATTGATAAAGTCGCGATGGTTTTCGGGCAAATGAATGAACCGCCGGGCGCGCGTCTGCGAGTCGCACTTTCCGGTCTGACAATGGCGGAACATTTCCGTGACGCCGAAGGGAAGGACGTTCTTCTTTTTATTGACAATATCTTTCGTTTTACACAAGCGGGGTCCGAAGTTTCGGCCTTACTCGGACGCATTCCTTCAGCGGTGGGCTATCAGCCGACTTTGGCGACAGAAATGGGTATTTTACAGGAACGGATTACCTCCACCGATAAAGGTTCGGTGACTTCCGTGCAGGCGGTTTATGTACCAGCCGACGACTTGACTGACCCGGCGCCGGCTACAACTTTCGCGCATTTGGATTCCACGGTAGTGCTGAATCGCTCGCTTTCCGAAATCGGAATTTATCCGGCGGTGGACCCGTTGGATTCTTCATCCACCATTTTGGACCCGAACATTGTCGGGAAAGAACACTATGAAGTCGCGCGAGAAGTTCAGCGAGTCCTGCAACGCTACAAGGACCTGCAGGACATTATCGCGATTTTGGGAATGGAGGAGCTTTCCGAAGCGGATAAAGAATTGGTCGCTCGGGCGCGGAAGATTCAGAAATTTCTTTCTCAACCATTTTTCGTGGCGGAGCAGTTTACAGGCAGTAAGGGACAATATGTGCCGCTCAAAGAAACCATCCGTTCTTTTAAGGAAATTCTGGACGGCCGACACGATGGCAAATCCGAGAATGAGTTTTATATGAGGGGGGCACTTTAGAAAATGGCGAAGCAAATGACCCGCCTACGCTAAAGCTTCGGACGGGCAAGAATTAAAAATGAGCGTTAAAAAATTAAAATTAAAGATAGTCACTCCGGAAAGATTGATCCTGGAAGAAATAGTAGATCAAGTAAGCTTGCCGACAACGCTGGGCGAAATTACGGTCCTGCCGAACCACATTCCGCTGATTACCGGCCTGGCTTCGGGTGATGTGGTGGCGTATATAAACGGTGAAGAGGCGCCGATGGCGGTCGTGGGCGGGTTCGTGGAAGTCAAACAGGGCGAAGACGGACAGACGGAAGTCGCGGTGCTGGCGGATTTTGCCGAGCATGTATCTGAAATCTCGGACGAAAAAATCGCACAAGCTAAAGCTCGCGCGGAGGAATTAAAGCAACTAATGGAGGATAAAGGGCATGTGGACTTTGAACATTTCGAAGCGGAACTGGAGCGTTCTTTGACCCGGGTCAAAATCGCGGATAAATGGCGGAAAAGAAAGTATCGGAAATAATACGTTCGATAAACTCAGTATAAAAATATGTCTAAATTTTTTGTGGTAGCGACACCAATCGGTAATCTGGGTGACATTACTTTTCGGGCGATTGAAACGCTAAAAAGCGTGGATTTGATTTTGTGTGAAGATACGCGCGAAACAAAAAAGATTTTAAATAAATATAATATCAATAAGCCGACGATGAGTTATCACGCGCAAAGCAAATTATCTAAAACTGATAAAATTTTTGAATTGTTAGAAGAAGGAAAAAACTTGGCGTTGGTGTCGGATGCCGGTACGCCGGGAATTTCCGACCCCGGTTCTCTCCTAATTTCTCAAATCCGAGCAAGGACTACCCTTGCTCAAGTGATACCCATACCTGGTGCAACAGCGGTTATAGCCGCGTTGTCGGCTTCGGGTCTGCCTACTCATGAATTCACATTCTTGGGATTTTTGCCGCATAAGAAGGGGAGAGAGACATTGTTTAAAGAAATTAGGGACGCCAAACGAACGATGGTTTTTTATGAGTCCCCGCATCGGATTTTAAAAACCCTAGAAATGCTGGTAAAATTTTGTCCGAATAAAAAGGTCTGCGTTGCCCGCGAGCTCACGAAAATCTATGAAGAATTCAAAACCGGCACGCCGGCAGAAGTTTTGGAATATTTTTTGAAAAATAAAGATAAGCAAAGAGGGGAGTTCACGGTAATTGTTGCCTGAAAAAGAAAAACCCGTCCGGACGCGAAGGACAGGTTTTCCTTCCGCCCGGCCGGGCGATTATTTGTCCACCATCTCGTCCGGATGGCGGATGCGATGGTGGACGTGATGTCCGTTATCCGTTTCGACAACTTCGTCGCCGGGGTTGAATTCGCTTTCGCGAACGTCGCCCGGTGACGGGTCACTCACGAGTTCCTCGTACCCTTTCCATTTTTCTTCGCTCACACTTTCCTCCTCGACACGCTAGTCGCGTGCCTTCACTCCGTTGTGGTCGTCGTCGGGTTTGTCATCTGGTTCGAAGATTGGTCTCGAACGTTCTTCCGGTTTCGGGAGTACTACTTTCAGTTGCCCCCCGAAACCGTAGACATTTCGAGCGTGAGCCCATGCCCCTCTATGGTCTATTGGACCAGGGAGGGAGAATTTTTCCACATGACTCCCTACCCCCCAATCCCGGTGGGGGGGAAATTCATATTCGTAATGTACCATTTCGGAACCCCCTTTTCTTTTTTTATTGTACTGCTTTTGTCTGTACCTTATACAATTTTTTATAAAGTGTCAATTAGAGCAAATCTTCCGGGTCCACGGCAATTTCGAAATTCGACGGAAGGGAGGCGAGTTTTTGGGAGAGATTTTCGTTGATTTGGGAACCAGGAGTGAGTGCGGGTAAAGACCAATGCTTGGGCTCCAGTCGAATAAGCGCGTGGGTTACATATTTGCCCCGGAGGCGCGCCACGAAGCCGGAAAAAATTTCCGGTGAATATTCCGCCAAAAATTCTTTCAAAAATTTCCTCGCCTTGGCTGTCTCTTCTTTATTGCCCCAATGGGTGATTTTAATAAATCGGCTGAAAGGCGGATAGCCGAGCTTTGCGCGGTCCGCCAGCTCCGCGCGCGCAAAAGCAAGCAAGTTGCCGGATTTTATCGCTTGGAGCGCGGGGTCTTCGGGGTTTTTTGTTTGAATAATAATTTTTCTCTCTGTGATTGAAGCGATTTTTGAAGCCAACTGAATTATTTTTTCTCCCATTTTATAATTCGGGATGCTCCAGAGTGAGTCAAAGGACGCGACCACCGAAAGCGGCACTCGATTTTTCAGATAAAAAAACACCATCTCCGTGCCGATAAGTACCGCGCCTTTTTCCGACTCAAACTCTTTTATTATTTTTTTTGCGCCCGAAGCGCTTTTAGCCGATTCTTTATCCAGTTTGAAAAACGTCGCTTTCGGCTCGCCCGTAGGGCTACGCCCGAGGGGAAAATTCTTTTTTATTTCTTCATAAACCGTATCCGTGCCGATGCCGAGCGATACCAGATTCCAACCGCCACAATTGGGACATAAAATATCGGCGCCCCAATCACGCTCGCAGCGGTTGCAGACGAACATTCGTTTTCCGCCCGCGTTGGAAATATAAAGCACCAGGGGTGAGGCGCAATCCTCGCAACTCAAGCTGTTCCCGCAATCCTTACACACGGTCATCGTTGCCAGACCTTTACGTAGGGAAAAAATAAACACTTTTTCTTTTTTCTGGAGCGCTCGCTCAATTTCCTTTAAACTGGCGTCGCCGAATATTTTAAATTTTCTGTCTTCAGTTTTGGTTCGGGCCGCAATTTCAATATCACCCTCAAACTCAATTCGCCAGGCGAGAGGATGAAGTGGATGGAGCTGGTCTTTTTCTTGTCGCTCTATGGTTTCTAGGCGCAATAAGTCATCCGCTAAAATGAATTTGACGCCGATTTTGGCGGCATACAATTCAGCAAAAACGCGCAAATCCAGATAGGGTTTCTTAAGGGTGCGGTAAGCGCTGGAGCTTTCACGTTCTAGAATTACAACACCAATATCTTTTCTAGGAAGAGATAAAAACGGCGCGGTGGCTAAAATAAGCACTGGATGTTCCGAGAGGAAGATTTTTTGACCGGCCTTTAAATTTTTCTTCGGGCTGATTCCGCTGTGCAGAACGAAGCAGAATTTTTCGATGCCTTTAGCTAGGAGCGCGGCGAAAAGGTCGGCGTCAGATTCGGTTGGCACAACCAGAAAAACCGACTGGCCGCGCGCGAAGGCCTCGCGAATCATAGTTTTGTAAATTGATATGCGATCGGCGAGTGGATATTGAAAAAGTAATTTTTCGGAGCGCAGATTATCTAACCTCTCCCCAGCCCTCCCCAAAGAGGAGGGGGCTAGATTCGTCAGCTTGTCGTAATTCTCAATCAAAACATTCGGAATCAAAGCCGCCAGCACGGAGTTTTTATTCAGCGCGAAATATTTTTCAGTTTCTTCTGTTGTTGCCAAGAATTCCGGCAGAAAAATAGAAGGCCCTTTGTCTTCCGCTACCTTTTTTAGATTGAAATTCAGTTTTTTGACTTCGCTCTTTGACCGCTCCAGCTCGGCGGCTGAGACCACCAATGCCAGAATTTTTTTATTCCGAAAGGGGACTGAGACCACATGTCCGGCGGGGATATTTTGGCTGGTAAAATAGGTCAGCTGACCCGCCGGCGCACCTTTTTTGAGAGGTATAACGGATATGACTTTCACGCTTTTATTCTAGCATAAATGTGTTATACCCCTACACTTATTTTTCTATTTACGTTACCTCCAACTTGATTGTTCCCTTGATAAAAAATAAGTGTCGGGGTATATTGATTTTAATGGGACTATTTTCACGCAAACTGGGCATAGATTTAGGCACGGCCAACACTCTGGTTTTTGCGCCTGGTAAAGGAGTAGTTTTGAACGAGCCCTCGGTGGTGGCGGTTTCCGAGCAAGATAACAAGATTTTAGCCATCGGTTTTGAGGCGAAAGATATGATTGGCAAGACGCCGGAGTCCATTATCACTTACTGCCCGATGAAAGACGGAGTAATTGCCGATTATCGGGTCACGGAAGCAATGCTTCGCTACTTTATCGGCAAGGCCGTTGGCAAATACGGATTTTTCAAACCGGATGTGATGATTTCGGTGCCGGCCGGCGTAACCTCCACCGAACGCCGGGCAGTGGTAGAGGCCGCTATTCGTGCTGGCGCGAAAAACGCCTATGTGGTCAAGGAGCCGATTTTGGCGGCCATCGGCGCGGGGATTCCAATTTACGAATCCAAGGGCTATATGATTGTGGACATCGGTGGCGGTACGACGGATGTGGCCGTGATTTCTTTGGGTGGTATTGTCGCTTCCACCTCCGTAAAATGCGCCGGCAATAAAATTGACGCGGCGATTGCCGATTATATCAAGAAAACTTTCAATTTGGCGATTGGCGACCGCACTGCCGAGGAAGTCAAAATTCGTATCGGCGCCGCCGTGCCGTTGGAAGAAGAATTACGAGCGACCATCAAGGGTCGTGATTTTATTCAGGGTCTGCCGCGCTCCGCGCAGGTGGGCACGAATGAAATGGTTAAGGCGATAGACGCGGAACTCAAGCAAATTATTAAAGCGATAAAAGATGTCCTGCAAGAAACTCCGCCGGAGTTAGCTTCCGATATTATTGATCATGGAATCATTATGACTGGTGGAACATCACAATTAAGAAATTTTACCGATTTGGTTTATCGTAAGACCGGCGTCAAAGCGACCTTGGCCGAAGACCCTCTGTTTTGCGTGGTCAAAGGCACCGGCATTGCGTTGGAACACCTGGAGGTCTACAAGAAGACGGTTTTGAGTAAGAAATAATGCTAGATAAACATTTAGATAAAAATAATTTACACCACGCGTATCTCCTGGAAGGTGAGCGAGAACAGTTGTTGGCCGAAGTTCTAAAATCCTTGAATGCCTTTAAAAATTGCGAAACGATAGAAATAAAAACGGATACTTTTAAAATCGAGGATTCACGCAATTTGAAATCAATGAGCGCGGAAAAAAGTTTTTCGTCCGGAAAAAAAATATTCATTATTTCCGCCAACAGCATTTTGCGTGAAGCGCAGAACGCGATGCTCAAGCTTTTTGAGGAGCCGATATCCGATACCCATTTTTTTCTTATAGTACCGGATATCAACGCCTTGACCAAAACATTAATCTCTAGATTTTATGTCATCGCCCCTAGGCAAGGCCTAGAGGTAGAACAGAAAGTTTTAGAATTTTTGAAA
>Ga0209542_10017556_pt1 | contig 11709 bp, 2 predicted proteins | sample RifCSPhighO2_01_FD_184028 | JGI IMG/M metagenome (GOLD analysis project Ga0209542, IMG submission 184028) | Soil microbial communities from Rifle, Colorado - Rifle CSP2_plank highO2_0.1 (SPAdes) (version 2) | ecosystem: Environmental > Terrestrial > Deep subsurface > Rock core/Sediment ...
TGTCGACAATATCATCATAACCTCGGTTGATAGATACCGTCGCAGTATATCGACCAAACAACATCTCTCTGTTCCAAGAAATATCTCGAGAACGAAGTGACTTAGGTAACACAAACCATGGCTCAAGCTCTACGAACCCCACCTCTTCACCAAAGAGGTTGGCAATACGAATCTCTCCGTATGGATTAAGGTGAACTGAACCAGTATTTTCGTACGACACATTAAAAGTGACCGGTCCCGACTCATACCAAAGTGAATCGCTCACAGTTCGGACGTCAGTCAAAGCACCACTTTTGGTCACTTCACCTGGAACAGTGATGAAGAAGAGCGTTCCGATGCGCGCAATAATCGGTGACCGGGCCGAGCTGTTCTCGTCATCACTACCCTCTTGTTTAATTGTAGATACAAGCACACCGCCGTAATAACCACCAGGTTCAGCGTCAGCTGGAATACTGATAGTCACTGGAATGCGTGCTCGATCACCCAAATTAAGGTCAATGGAGTTTGTTGGAAAAGAAATATAATCCTTCAAAGTGTAGGGGCCTCTCTGCTCCCCCAAAAACACTACCGAACGTGACGCATCATCAGAGCCGGCAATATCTTCTATTTCTAGATTAAAGGTTCGTCCGTCGCTGATACGATTTGAAATGGACATTTCATACACAACGGTTTGACCAGGGTTAATTACAAGCTCAGCCCGACCCGGTCCAACCACGAAGTCTCCTTGATTAACTTCTCCAGTTAGCTGCTCGAGCTTATACCAGAGTTCCCCTGCAGCTGGCTCTGTCACCTCACTAGTTGTAGCTGTATCAGACACCAGAACACCCTCAGCTGGCGCTGGGGTGCTTTCTTGTGCGTAAACCGCTAGAGTACCAAAACAAAATACTCCAAGGGCGAATACAGCAATATAAACGTTGGTCGACAAATTTTTTGTAGTCATAAGTTGTGAGACTACAATATCTTTATTGTGGTGCTACCGTCAAGGTTGCAGTCGCAATATACATGTCTACCACTACACCCGGAGTTGGGTTGTTTGGTACGTGGACACGGAAATGTAGGGTTGAGGTTGCTCCAGTAGTAGCATCTGTATCTCGGCTAATAATCTGGAAATTGGTTGTACGTGGCTCCATCCAACAACGATCTGCAGTGTATCCACTACCAGTGTTGCAAGCTGCACCACTGTCCAAGAATGATTGGTCTAGGTCAGCACTATCAACAGCACTAACGGTGTAAGCAAACACTGCTGAAGTACTAGCTGTAGAAAACAAGAAAGTTGGTTCCCCACCTACTGCTGGATAGTCACGAATTGATTCACTAGCTGTGCTTGATCCGAGCATAGCATTGTCAGTACCGTTGTTGAAAAATGCAATGTCCATAGTGTAGCCAGTTGGACTGTTGGTACGCACAGCTACTGTTGTAGATCCGTTAGCAGTACCGCCAGTGATACCATTTAATGACCCTACCATTGTGGTATTAACAGCGTCCACAATAAATGCTGTCTCGTCAGTGATTTCTTGAGTAATAGTAAATGGTCCACTAGTATCTTGTGCTCGACCCACTTGTGGTTCGATTATGAAGTAACTCAAAGCTAATGTAGTCACGATTAGAATCGAGGCTACGAAAGCGTGAATTACTGAATGTAAGTATTGTTTTGTCATCATACGTTTATATTTCTAATATGCTCTAATTCTAGCAATAATATCCCATAAATCTTCGCTTTTTTGGCAACTTTTTGTGTATAACTCCTGATTTTAGATACCCCCACCCCCTCCCGATCCTCCGCCACCAGCCTGGTGATAGACCTGGATTTGGAGAGCGTCGAGACGAAGGGTGTTAGCTGAGGTTTGAGCAGTTACCCGGAGGCGGAAGTTAGTGGTTGAGAACTCGGAAGCACTCCAACTACGGCCCCAAGTATCAGCTGGACCTCCAACAGTGTAGACAACGTCAGTACCAGATAAGGTTGGAGTAGCTTTAGCTGAGGTGAAGGATCCTCCCCCATCCCATGATATAGCTACGTCGATAGTTCCTGCAGCGGTGGTACCAGAAGCGTCAATCTTGACGTCGATACCTTGGATAGTGTTCCCACCTGGGATACCAAACTCAAAGCCGTTGTATGTCTGGCGGAGGTTGGTGCTGGCAACAGTGGCGTAGACACCATCTGAATCATAAGCATTCGCACCGTTAGTCCATTCATTGTGGATGTCTCCGGTAGCGGTTGGTTTGATGTAGTTTGGATTGGATACGATATTGGCACCCTCTACCTCTTCCCCAGCCTCACCACCGCCATCACTACCGCCGCCGCCGACGTCACCGTCGCCGGCTGGTGGAGCGCCGCCGATGCGGTCGGTGTGGGAGCTGCCGCCTCCGGAGTTGGCGCGTGTGTGTTGGATAGTTTCGACAGTATTTACCACGTATGGGAGGTATGAAGAAACATCACCAGTAGCAGTAAGTCCAGTCGAACTCAAGCTAAACACCACTGAATCCCCTTTTTCTATTCCAGCCGTTGAACCAACCACAATATAGTTTGCTGAAGTAGAAGCCACAAAGTCTGCACTAAAGGTAATAGCGCCATGCTGGCCATTGATAGTGAGAATACCTGCCCCATCAAGTTGAATATCACCGCCGTCAAGCGCTCGGTCGCTATTAATGTCTCGATAGAGCTTGAACCCACTGAGCTTGTCTGTAGTTACTCCCTGGATTCCACTTAGTGTTAGCACTGTATCTGTCACAGTCATTACTTCACCAACACCAGTGAGGTTAAAGGCGAAAAAGGCTTGGTCAGTTTTATTGGCAAAGCTAAACTCGTTAGCCACTTGACCAAGTGTGTGCTCATCAAGTAACAAACTTCCGGTAAGATGAATAATTTTATCGTCTAAAGCGTCAGGGGTGCCATCCACGTCTCCGCCGGTGTATAGAGCCAAACTACTGGTAGCGGCGGTGGCCGCTCCAAAACTACCGACCTCTATTCCCGATATAGCTAATGTGTCTTCAGCAGCAAAGTTGGTAGTGACATCTATTACCAGCGTAGCGCCCGCGTCTTCGTATGAGACAGTAGTTGAAACCTTACCAGAAGCAGAGCCAGTAAAACTCAAAGTGGTGTTAGTGGTATCGAAATAGAAATCAGTAGAAGTGGTAGCAATACTAAGGCGGATATCATTGGTGGTCGTGATGATTGGGCTATCACTTTCACTCAAACTAATGGATGACAAAGTTGTGGTGGCCGCTCCAGCATAGAAATGATAATCCGCTTCTGAACTTAAAGTTAGAACGACCGGCAACTCAAACAACCAATTAACGTTATTGGTACCCTCAATACATCCAGTCGTACAATATACTGTAGACACGTTTATGTTGTTTGAGTCTTCTACGTCCAAGTAAGAGAGTGTCACTTCCCCTTGCGGATCAATATACCAGTACTCACCTGGATTTGAAGACCTAAGCTCATGTGGTGTAGAAGAATTACCGCTAAAGGTCCAAGTATTATTGATAGTATAAAGCGCTCCCGCTTCAAAGGTAGTAGTAGCTGCTCCAGTCGCATTTTTGGTGAGACGATTAAAGGTAGTGGTTCCGGTAAGAGTATGATTAGCGCCCGATAGAACCACCTCCCCACCACCAGGTCCAAAGGTTCCATTGTTTATAAGGTTACCGGTCAGAGTCAACGTAGTCGGAGCAGACAAAGAGGAGGTACTCGTAAGGATGGTTAGATCTTGAACCTGTACCACTCCAGACATAGCAGTCCGACCAGCCACGATTACGTTATTGAGTGCATTAGCTCCACCAAATCCACCAACTAAAGATGGTACATTCATCTGAAGCGCCACAATCTCACAACCCTGTGCCGAGCCAACTACTTGCGAACAGGCAGTAACCAAACCACTTCGTCCAAAATACATCACGTCGTTATAAACCTGAAAAGCCACTCCGTTAACTTGCCCAGTACCATCAGTTGCCATGTCTGCATCTAGTCCAAAAATGTAATCTGAGCTGACAGGATTAGTAACATCATAAACCTGCAGTTCACAACCTGCAGCAGAACCAGCCACCGTAGAACAAGGTGTTGATGAAGAGTTTTTACCTACGTACAAAAGTCCTTCGTGTACAAAAAGCCGATTTACAGTAAGGTCTTCGGTGCCAACAAGTGAAGCGTCTGTGTCTCGTCCAGCGACGTAAGTAGGATTGGCACGAGTGGAAATATCATAAATCATAACCTCACACCCATCGGCAGAACCGGCGGTTTGGGAACAGGCGGTAGGATTTGATTGTTTACCCACGAACAAATAATCTCCATCTAGCACTAGTGAAAGTATCCCTTCCCCAATAGTGCCGTCAGACGAACCATCTGCATCTCGCCCAGCGACGTAGGTCGGGTTGGTACTTGAGGAGATATCATAGACCTGAAGCTCACAGCCGGTGGCAGAACCAACCACTTGAGAACAAGCACCTACATTGTTTGATTTACCAACATAGAGATACTGTTCGGATGAATCAATAGTTAAGGTCAACCCGTTTTGAGTAGTGGCTCCAGTGGCTGAACCATTAAGATCTCGTCCAGCTAAGTAGACCGGGTTGGTACTTGAGGAGATATCAAAGACCTGAATCTCACAACCAGTGGCCGGCAAGGTCTGTGAACAAGCAGTTGAATTTCCGTTACGTGCCACATACAGAAAATTATCTTTAATAGCCAATTCCTGCACCGAAATATCATTTGCCCCAGTGACCGTACCGTCAGCATCGAGCCCAGTAACATAAGTCGGGTTTGTTGGATTTGTGATGTCATAGACCATCAGCTCGCAACCAATCGCTGAGCCGGCGGTTTGGGAGCAGGCAGTGGAGTCCCCTGCCTTGGCAACATAAAGAGTATTTCCGTGTACTAATAAATACACTATCTGCAACACACTACCTGTACCCGATGCCGAACCATCAAGGTCGCGACCAGCTACATAGACTGGGTTAGTACTTGAAGAAATGTCGTACACCTGAAGCTCACAGCCAATAGCGGAGCCGGCGGTTTGGGAGCAAGCGGTGGAGTTAGGACCCTTACCGACAAATAGATATGAGTCCTTAATCGCAAAATCCCAGATGGTGGTGGTTTGAACACCATCATCTGCTCCGCCCGTATCGCGACCAGCGACGTATTGTAAAATCTCATCCGTGTTTGGACCTAGATAGACAGTCCCGCTATTGCTATCAAAACTACCGGAGTTGCTAAAATCACGAGCGACAGCGAGAGTGTTTGGTGCCACTAATGAACCACTAGCTCCAATCGTGAGGTTGGTGGTAGAGGCAGCACTTGAAGCCACAGTGTATGAACCGGTCACAGTGACGTCATTAAAAGCACTGACGCCGGTCAGATTACCAGCTATAGTTTTGGAAGCGCCAGTCAATATCACCTCTCCAGAATTACTGTTAAAGACACTATTGTTTTGGTAGTTCCCTGCCACACTCAAGTGTTCTGGAGCAGTCACTACACCACCTTCGATGGTGAAGTTAGTAGTTGAGGCATTGTCTTCAAAAGAAACCCTACCTGCCGTCGTAAGGTTCCCGAGAGCACTAGTCCCAATTAAATTACCTGATAGATTAGCAGTAATATCAAACACCATAAGCTCGCAACCAACGGCAGAACCGGCGGTTTGGCTGCAGGCGGTGGTGTTGCCAGCCTTTAAAGCATAAAGGTAATCTCCAACAACAACAGAATTATTTACAGCATTGGTGCCTACTCCTACTGAATCACCAGAGGTATCACGTCCAGCGACGTAGACTGGATTAGTACTAGAAGAGATATCAAAGACCATGAGCTCACAGCCAGTAGCTGACCCAACCGCCTGAGAACAAGCAGTAGCGTTGCCAGCTGTCCCTATATATAGATTATCATTAGAGATAGAGAGGGCGTTTATAGCCAAGTTACCTACCCCAGTGGCATCACCAGATACATCTCGTCCAGCGACATATGTAGGATTAGTGGTTGAAGAAACATCAAACACCATAAGCTCGCAACCAACGGCAGAACCGGCGGTTTGGCTGCAGGCGGTGGTGTTGCCAGTCTTACCAACGTAGACATAGTTTTCAGAAATGTTGATAGTAGATACCGACGCTGTATTAGCTGTCCCAGCGGCAGAGCCGGAAATGTCCCGACCCGCGATATACGTTGGATCAGTACTAGAGGAGATATCAAATACCATAATTTCACAACCAATGGCTGAGCCGGCAGTTTGGGAGCAGGCGGTAGCATGAACGCTCTTTCCTGCGTATAGATAGTTGTTTGAGGCGGTAACGAAACTTATAGACACAAGAGCTGCCCCAGTAGCACTCCCTGAAGCATCTCGCCCAGCGATATACGTTGGATCAGTACTAGAGGAAATATCAAACACCATTAGCTCGCAGCCATCGGCTGAGCCGGCAGTTTGGGAGCAGGATGTAGAGTCAGCCCCTTTTCCAACATAGAGGTAGTTGCCGTTAATGGCCATATTATTTACATCGATATTAAATACTCCCGCCAAAGCACCACCAGCATCGCGTCCAGATACATATACTGGATCAGTACTAGAGGAAATATCAAACACCATAATTTCACAACCAATGGCTGAACCAATGTCCTGTGAACAAGCTGTGGCATTGCCGGCCTTGCCGACGTAAAGGTAGTTACCTTCAAGAGTAAGGGAATTCACGTCTAAGACACTTGTACCGGTAGCATTACCAGACACATCACGTCCAGCGACATATGCAGGATTAGTGGTTGAAGAAACATCAAACACCATGAGCTCACAACCGACAGCTGAGCCGGCAGTTTGGGAGCAAGCGGTGGCGTTGCCAGCCTTGCCGACGTAAATGTAGTTACCGCTTACAACTGATGATTGTACTGCCACACTACTTGTGCCTGCAGCCAAACCGCCCACATCAATACTAGAAACAAAATCACTCGACACTGGACCAACATTTAGGTTATTTACACCTAAATTTGAGCTTCCAGTATTTACATAATCACCATAAACTTGCACACTTGCCCCGGCAGTAAAATCTCCAGCATTGGTATAGTCACCAGCAACAGTCAGAGCTTCTGTCGACACCACCTCAGCATCACTATCAATAACCAAAAGTGAAGTTGATGCCATGGCAACTATTGTCTTAAGACCAGTTCCGGAGAAAGTAACATTTGGTAAGGCTGAACCTGAAACCAAATTTCCATCAATATTCTGTGCTGAAGTACCATCAAAATTTAATTGAGCTGTAGGAACAAAAAGTATCGTACCTGCATTGGAATAATCTCCAGCAACTGTAACAATCTCAGGAAATGTCACCAGCTCCGCTGTAGCACTTAAATCATTAACCTCCATCTCATCGTCAATCACTACAACATTCTCCAATGTCACATCATTTAAAGCACTCGTCCCAATCAAGTTACCAGACAGTACATGCCAGGTATGAAAATGTTCAAACACCATAATTTCACAACCAATCGCTGAACCAACCACCTGCGAACAGGCGGTGCCGCTGCCTGCCTTGCCGACATAGAGATAATTACCCATAGGAGTGATGGAGTTTATAGCCAAATTACCTGTCCCCGTGGCGTCACCAGACACATCACGTCCGGCGATATACGTTGGATCAGTACTAGACGAGATATCAAACACCATAATTTCACAACCTAGGGCAGCCCCAACTGTTTGCGAACAAGCAGTAGCGTTGGCCACCTTGCCGAGATAGAGATAGTCACCCTCTACTTCAAGGGCGTTTGTGGTTGCATTACCTGTCCCTGTCGTACTACCCGACGCATCTCGTCCCGCTTTATAGATAGGGTTAGTACTAGAAGAAATATCAAAGACCATCAATTCGCAGCCAGAAGCTGAGCCGGCGGATTGGGAACAAGGAGAGGCGCTGCCGACCTTACTTACATAAAGGTAATTACCTACGAGAGTAATTTTTCTTATACCAATATTTGATGTTCCACTATTGTTACCCGAAGTATCTCTTGCAGCCAACAAGATTGGGTTAGTACTAGAGGAGAGGTCGTACAATTGAAACTCACAATCACCAGCTGCACCAGCGGTCTCACTACAAGAAGAAACAAAAGAAGACTGTAGACCAATATAGAGAAAACCACCAGCGGACGCCAGGCTATTAATTGGAGTAATACCCGTTCCGGTTGTACTAGCTCTTGAGTCTAAACCAGCAAGATAAGACGGGTAGGTACTTGAACTAATATCAAAAATCATTAACTCACAACCGAGGGCTGAGCCAGCATCTTGCGAACAAGCAGTGGTATTGCCAGCCTTTCCGGCATAAAGGTAATTGTTATCCACCATAAGGTCATTCACAGCCAAGTTACCTGTCCCTGTCGCGCTACCTGACACATCGAGCCCAGCTACATATATTGGATTAGTACTAGAGGAGATATCAAAGACCATAATTTCACAGCCGATAGCCGAGCCGGCGGTCTGGGAGCAGGCGGTGCCAGTACCAGCCTTTCCGGCATAAAGGTAATTGTTGTCCACCATAAGGTCATTCACAGCCAAGTTACCTGTCCCTGTCGCGCTACCTGACACATCGAGCCCAGCTACATATATTGGATTAGTACTAGAGGAGATATCAAAGACCATAATTTCACAACCAAAGGCTGAACCGATGTCCTGTGAACAAGCTGTGGCGTTGGCGGCCTTGCCGACATAAAGGTAGTTACCGTTTACAACTGATGATTGTACAGACACACTACTTGTACCCGCAGCCAAACCACCCACGTCAATACCAGAGAAGGACTTATCTCCGTATTTATCAACAAAATGCAGTAAGCCGTTATTACTATCAAAAGTACCACTATTAGTAAAATCATCTTCTATCGTCAAATAGTTTGGCGACACTAAACTTCCCCCACTTTGGATAGTAAGATCAGTTGTGGACGCATTAGCCAACATTGTATACGAGCCTGTAATAATCAATTCATTAAATGCGCTAGTGCCGATTAAGACGCCATCAATCGTTTCGGTACTTCCTGTAAGAGTAAGGATGCCATTATTGGCATCAAAGATACCACTGTTAACAAAAGATCCCGGTACAACAAGTGAACTTGGGGACACTGTCGTACCCTGTGTGATTAAAAAATTTGCTGCCACTGTAGTAGAGCCAGTGGTATCAGTAGCATAAAGAATATCAACGTCATCACTACTGTCATAAACAAAATCCCCCATTGTGATCACACTAGTGGTTGATACTCCATGAGCAATTGTATGATTATAGTACAGTGGAATGTCAGAGACTGAACTACCAGCAAAGCCTTGCAAGAGAGTAGTCGCGTCATCAGCATCGCTATCAAGCCAGAGAGTAATTTGTGTAGTTGTACTAACTTCATCAAAATCAATTGTATAAAATATCCATTCACCTGCTGCTGATGAGGTGGCGGTATACACCGCAGGACTAGTAGTCCCAACAGCTGCTTTAATAGATTTACTCGTAGTACTAAGGGTGACTCCTGCATCAATATATAAATCCCCTTTCAAATAAAGTGGAATATAACGCCAGTACGCAAACGCCCATGGCCTATAAAGGTTTGAAGCTAGATTTGAAGCAATGATACCAGCATCTGGCTCCGTCCAGGTAAAACTACCTCCAGAATCCATTCTCAAACGCTTACCAAAACCATTCAGTGTCGGCTGAGACAGAATGTACACAAGTTCACTCCCGTCAAATGGGTTGACCTCAAGGTGCATTTGATTTTTGTTAGTAACAGTTTGAGCTGCAGTAAAATCGGTTTGCACTGTCCAGGTCGTACCATCAATGACCACCCAATCGATAGCATTGGAAGCGGAGTCAGCGTAAGTCACAATACCTCTTTTTGTTCCACCATTATTTAACCAAGCAGTTCCTACTTGCCGTCTGCCGTACGCCACAGTATTACCTGACGCATCAACAGTTTCAACATTAGTCCAGGCACTGCCAGACCACACCCCGCCCTGCAAATCAGCGCCAGCATTACCGGTAGAAGCATAGAGAATTTGATCTGAGAGAGGGTCAGCAGCAATTGACATATGCGTAGCATCATCGGTAAAAGTTGGCATAGCAGTACGAATCGATCCCCAGGTACAACTAGCAGTACCTCCTGTACAGACCCCGTAATATGCACCATTGGAACTAGCATTTCCACCAGAACCCCATACCACCATTACATCTCCAGACTGTGCTTCGTAAGCTACATCAAACGACTCCACATCTTGTGCAGCTGTCGCAACCTCAAGCGCCGTCTCAAGCGCAGCTGTATGTTCATTACCCCAAGCTGAGCCACTCCACGTCATAGCTGAAAGGTCACTGTTGGCGTCTGCCCAAATAGCAGTCATGAGTGTCGAGGTAGCTCGAGGGTCACTAGCAATTTTTACCCATTGTACTATTCCTGAGGTACGAACTGGATCTAGATTGGTGGCCGAAGACCAGTTGGCAGTACCACAACCGGCACTTCCAGACTTAGTACGATAAGCCAACTCATTTGTGGTACCAGTATTTGTACTGTACAAAATCATTACATCTCCGGTACTGGTTTCATACGCAATATCAAGACGACGAGTTGTGCCTGTGCCGCCCACTGTCACCGACCACTCATTACTCCATGTAACTCCATCAAAGCACATGACCTGAAGGACTCCTGAAGCATTTACGTACCCGGCCACCATCTCAAATGCATTTGGTGAAGACTTGATGACAGACTGAATAGCGGCACCACCAGTCACAGTTGTGGTAGTAGCCATAAAACTGTTAGTACCAGCATCGTATGCTTTTGCATACGGCATAGTATCTGATGACAATCCATAAAAATATACTCCGTCTCCTTCTGCCACCTGTGCTCCAGCCTCTACCGGAAATAGCACCGCAACACTTGCACTACACAGAACCACGCACCACAAAAACCATTTGCCAAGATGGAGGAATATTTGGTTGTTGGAAGTTCTGTTGTACATAAATTTTTTACAAGTGTCTATGATACTTATGGTTCAGGGGTTGGCTCTGGTGCTGGTTCTGGTGAAGGCTCTGGTTCTTCAATAATTTCTTCTGGTTCAGAATTTTCTACTACAGTCTCTTCCTCTATCAGCACCTCTTCTTCAACTACTGGTTCGGGAGTGGTTTCTGTTGGCGTATCAGTTGGTTCAGTTGGTATATCTACTCCCTGCTCTTCCTCGACTACTGGTTCTGGTGCTGGCTCTTCTAGTGACTCGGTCGATTCCGGTGGAACTACTGGTTCTTCGACCGGCGGAGTAGTTTCTTCTGGTGGATTTTCCGAGGTAGCTTCTTCAGGTGCATTATTTCCTTCGAGCAAAGTTCGAAGGTCATCTGCGTTTACGCATACGCCATCCACACACAGCTCACTTGTTTCAATTTTGTCTGCCTTTAGGGTAAGGACTGAAAGCACACCGTCAACAAAGTTTTGCGCCAAAGTAACTAGACGACTCCAAATAGTTTCTCCTTCTACTTCTCCAGTTACTGTTGGTGCTGCCACAAGTGCTGCCAACATGGCAATTCCCTCCTCATCCAAGTACCTCTCCTCCAAAGACACAAACATCACAATCTGTCCCACTCGTACTTCCGCACCAGAGGTTAGAGTCACACGTTCACTCTGTACATACTTAAGGGCTTCAAGTGCTTCAGCTTGAGCTTCAGCTTCTGCTAGAGCTTGGGCTTCTAGGACTTGAGCATCAGTAGTAGTTGAGACTAGTGGAATACATGGTTCTTCTC
>Ga0209542_10017557_pt1 | contig 11709 bp, 12 predicted proteins | sample RifCSPhighO2_01_FD_184028 | JGI IMG/M metagenome (GOLD analysis project Ga0209542, IMG submission 184028) | Soil microbial communities from Rifle, Colorado - Rifle CSP2_plank highO2_0.1 (SPAdes) (version 2) | ecosystem: Environmental > Terrestrial > Deep subsurface > Rock core/Sediment ...
CCGCGCATTAAATTCTCCACATCTTCATCAGAGAGTTTCGCGCCCTCGATGCGCGTTGATGCACCGGTGGAAGTTACAAGAGTTGAGCGCTTTAGACGTCCTAGTGCTTGCGGATTCAACTGCGCGCCGCCGATCCATTGTCCTTTTATGAGGTCAATGTTGTTTATAAGTGTCCAGATATGCTCCGGGATATTCTTAACACGTTTGTTCAGATGGTTCTTCATAACTTCGCAATCTCATACATTGAGTATATGAGATTATATGAGATAAATCTCTGAAAAGCAAGGGTGTAATTCTAGTATACGGCTGAAAATATGATAGAAGATGGCTATGAGAATTGCACCAGTGGTAATCCTGTCCCCGCAACCACGTAAAACGAAAAACCGCCTTGAGGCGGTTTTTCGTCACGTGGCTGCGCCAGCAAGCCATGTGAGAGCGAAGTGATTTTATGTGGTTAGTCGCGTGCCCCGTAAAATTGCCTTGCAATCACGGGGTTTTACGCGACTGGTCGCGTGGTGAATTGCAAAGCAATGAACTTTACGCGACAATATCCTCATGTACTACGTATACCTTTTAGAAAATCAAGACGACAAAAGTTGGTACATTGGCTACAGTGCCAATCTCAAACAGCGAGTTGAACGACATCAGAAAGGTGATGGTGCGCGTACAACAAGCCGAAAGAAAAACTGGGAACTGATTTATTACGAAGCATACAAAAATGAACAAGATGCGAAGGGACGCGAGCGCTTCCTCAAAAGCGGCTCTGGCAGGAAATTCCTGAAAAAGCAGCTAGCTCATTATTTGAAAATCGTGTCGTGACGCCATTTCCTGCCCCCGCAACCACGCAAGTGGCTTTTGCGTATACAATGTTCTCAATGTATTTCCGGTGCAATTTCAATCCTCCCCGTGCAAATCAGTCATATGTGTTGAAATCGTGAAAATAGGCGTATTTCCTAAGTAATTCACGATTATGCTTGACTAAATCGTGAAAATCAATATACTTTAGCGGACATAGAGAACAAATCGTATATGACAAAGACTCCTCAAACACTCAGCCAGATTAAATTGCTCCGCGAGCGCTACTATAAGACGCTGCCGGGCAAAGAGTCGCTCATCAGGATTATCAATGGGTCGGAAATTCCCGAGCACGTTTATAATTCAAACGCCATTGAAAATAGTACGCTCACTCTAGAGGAGACCGAAAAAATCCTCCTCCAGATTGACCTTGACCGATACGTAAACGAGCGAGAGATTTTTGAAGCGAGGAATCTCGCACGCGTTGTTGAATATATAGAAACGAAAGCAAAAGAAGCCGAGCTCTCTTTATCCGGCATGTGCCTGCTTCATAAAATGCTTATTGCCAATATCCGCGACGATGTCGCCGGCAGGTTCCGTAAGACTGGCGAGTGGGTGCGCGTCGGCGCACACATGGGAGCAGACCCGAAAGACATTGAGCATCTTCTGACAAAAATGCTTACGACATACCACGCAAGCTCGCACGAGCATATTGTGAAGCGCATTGCCTGCCTTCATCTCGCCATTGAACACATTCATCCATTTGTTGACGGCAACGGGCGAATCGGCCGCGCCATTAACAACTATGCACTCATTAGAGAGGGGTACGTGCCGATTAATATCGCGTTCGTGAATCGCGCCCGCTATTATGATGCGTTCAAAGAGTTTGATAAGAGCGGCGCAACCTCGATTATGGAAGAGATTGTCGGTCGTGCGCTTGCCACGAGCTACCACAAGCGCTTGGCATACCTTGAAGGAAAACGCATCATCACACTTGCCGAGTATGGCAAACAAAACAAACTTTCTCACTCAAATCTCATTAACAAAGCTCACCGCCAGACCATCCCTGCCTTTCTTGAGAAAGGTGTATGGAAAATCGGAGTGTAGTATTGTAGTAAATACCCTCATAAACTCTTGTATTCATATACCTCTTGTTGTTAGTTGCTAATTGCACAAGCACAAGGAATGACGCAACCCCTGCTGTGAGTCCAGACCTGTTCCGACGCTCTTAGTTGGTAAGAAAATCCTTTGGCGTGTGCGAAATGGGGCGAAGGAGTACAATAGACGATAACGTTTTTGAGCAGGTAAATCCTATGTTTGAACAATCATTTAAAAATATAGACAACATACTTCATACCGATTCCGGTTGCGGAACGGAGCTAGATTATGTTGAACAAACATCGTGGATTCTCTTCCTGAAATACCTTGATGATTTGGAAGAGACTAAGAAAACTGAAGCGGCTCTAGCCGGTAAGAAGTACAAGTATATTCTGTCTCCGGAGTATCGTTGGATTGCTTGGGCGTGCCCCAAAAATGGCGATGGTAAATTGGACCATAACAAAGCGCTAGACGGCGATGATTTGAAGGATTTCATAAATAATAAGCTTTTTCCATATCTCAAGAAATTTAGGGCCGAAGACCCGAATACGATTGAATACAAAATCGGTGAGATTTTCCATGAGTTGAAAAACAAAATATCTAGCGGTTATAAACTGCGAGAAATTTTGAATATTGTTGACGGCATGCACTTTCGGCTTTATGAAGAAAAACACGAACTCTCGCATCTCTACGAAGCCAAAATCAAGAACATGGGCAACGCCGGACGAAATGGCGGAGAATATTACACGCCCCGCCCGCTCATCAAAACGATTGTCAAAGTAGTCGCGCCGAAGATTGGCGAAACGATTTATGACGGTGCATGCGGTAGCGCCGGATTTTTGGTGGAGTCTTTTAATTATTTAACGCAAAACCAATCCAAGCTTTCTTCAGGCCAGATGGCAACGCTTCAAAATAAGACGTTTTACGGTAAAGAAATAAAATCTCTCGCCTACATCATTGGCATCATGAATATGATTTTGCACGGCATTGAGGCGCCAAACATACGGCACATGAATACGCTGTCAGAAAATATCAATGACATTCAAGAAAAAGACCGTTATGACATTATTCTGGCAAACCCCCCTTTTGGAGCGGGTATTGGACGAGAGATTCAGCAAAATTTTCCAATAAAAACGGGCGAAACGGCATTTCTCTTTCTCCAACACTTCATAAAAATACTTAGAGCTGGTGGTCGGGCCGGAATCATAATCAAAAACACCTTTCTTTCTAATACTGACAACGCCTCGGTTTCTTTGCGGAAATTGTTACTGGAAAACTGCAATTTACACACCGTGCTTGATTTGCCGGGTGGAGTATTCGCCGGAGCAGGAGTGAAAACGGTGGTACTGTTTTTTGAAAAGCCAACCCCTTCGACTAGCTCAGAGCAAGCAACCAAAAAAGTATGGTTCTACCAACTCAATCTTGCCCGCAATCTCGGAAAAGGTAATCCATTGAATGAAGCCGACTTGGCAGAATTTGTGAAGCTACAAAAAACAAAGGGAGATAGTGATAACTCATGGAGTATAGACGTAAAAGATATCACGGGAGAAGGTCGTTCCTTGGGGAGGAGTAAAGCGACGGAAAAAGGTGCGACCTTGAAGAATGATGCCTGTATGTACGATCTCTCGGTGAAGAACCCAAACAAGGGTGGTGAAGTTGCTCTACGCAGTCCAGAGAAAATCTTGGCGGAGATGAGAGAATTGGATACAATCAATACCGAAATACTTTCCAAAATTAAAAGCCTAATTTAATGTATGCAGGAAAATGCATTTGAAACAATAAAGAAAATTGATGAGAGTGGTAAGGAATATTGGTCTTCTCGTGAACTTGCGAAGGTACTAGAATACCCTGATTATCGCAAGTTTCTAAATGTTATTGACAGGGCAAAAATTGCTTGCGATAACAGCGGAGAAGTTATCCACAACCATTTTGTCCATATGGACGAATTGGTCCCAATTGGATCGGGGGCAGAAAGACCCGTTGATACCATATATCTTTCACGATATGCGTGCTATTTGATCGTTCAAAATTCAGATCCGACTAAGGTTGTCGTGGCCAAAGGTCAGACCTATTTTGCAATTCAGACCCGAAGACAGGAAAAAACAGATAATTTGATTGAGGATAATAATCGTGTTTTCTTGAGAGGAGAGATGAAAAAGCATAATACGAGTTTAATGCAGACTGCCTCGCAAGCGGGCGTCGAAAGTTTCGCTATTTTCCAAAACGCCGGGTACAAAGGTTTATACGGCGGTCGTACGATGCAGGATATTCACACAAAAAAGAGACTGAAAAAATCACAGAAGATTCTTGATCATATGAATAGCGAGGAGCTGGCGGCCAACTTGTTCCGCGCCACTCAAACTGATGCAAAGATAAAGAGGGAAAATATCAAAGGTCAAGGAAATGCAAATCTCGCACACTACATAGTCGGTCAAAAGGTTCGTAGCACTATTGCCAACCTCGGTGGCACTATGCCGGAGGAGCTTCCAACGCCGGACGCTATAGGAAAAGCGCAAACAAGAATTAAGAAGTCAAAGAAGATAAAGAAAATCGAAAGCGGAAACGGCAAGATATGAAAATAGATCTCACAAAAGGACAGTATCGCGAGCTGATTGTTATGAGTGCAATAGCCAATAGCGTCTTCGGCATTTTGGGAGACGCATTATCCGGTACCGATTACAAAAAGCGTTCGGACACCATGGAAAAGTTGGAAGAACATCTGTTGCAATACGCCAATCTGTTCGACTGCGGGGATTTGGCGCAAGATCATAATGGAAAAAATATTCTTGATGATGAGCATTACGAGAATATCATTCTTCCGATAATTGACGACTATGATGAGCTTGAGCTTTTTAACGGATTGGCCAACAAGCTCGCGTGGAGAGACTTTGTGCGCGAGCACACGGACGCTAAAAGGAAAGAAATGGCAAAGAAAAACGGCGGCTATTTCGGCGTTGCGCTGTATGATTACGAGAAAAAGTACTGGGATGAGTTTGAGAAATATGACTATGATCGGTTGGAGGTGGTGCAGAAAAACGAAAAATGAAAATATGTGGCATCCAAACGAGGGTGAGGAGGTTGCTCTACGCGGTCCGGAGGAGATATTGGAGGAGATAAAAGATATTGATATTGAGATAAGCAAGCATCTTGACACGATAGGAGATATGTTTAACAGATAGTTATTTATTACTCGCATAATAATCCCTTAATTATGAGATTATAGCTATGTATTACTGGGTGAAATGGAGATATGGTATAAGAAATCGGTCATAAAAAACGGTTTTGACTTCACAACACTGTAGTAATCCCTTGACTTGCAAGGGGTATTTGCTATAATCGCAATTATTAGCTGATTTTATAACTTCTAATTATGGCAAATACCAACGATCCACTAAATAAATTATTCGTAAGCGAGTCGCAGGCCGTTGACAGACATGAACTTGCTGAACTCTTGTCTCTATTTCTATCTATAAATAAAGAGACCGGAATCTTTGATTTTTCTGGCAAATTTCATGAACTTTCAAATGCCGAGAAAGTTCTCTTGGTGCTCGCCGGCATAAAGGCGAGAAGTCTTGTTCTTGGTACTGAGGATAAAATATCTCCTTCAGAAATTATTAAAATGGAAATTGCACCGGAGGGCAGTATTAAAGCAACGCTAAAGGCACTTCTTGAATCGAAGGATATAAAATCGGACAGCGGCAAGTATTCATTGCCAAATTACAAACTCTCGCAAGTCGTAGCGAGATTTAAAAAAGCAGATAAATAATATGGAAAATACCGATACTGAAAAAAGAATAATGTTACTTGAGGAGCGCGTTGAAAAGCTGGAGAAGATGCGTACTCCTTCAGAAGTAACGCCGATGAACAATCATGCGCCAACTGGAAAAAAGATGTCAATAAAAGAATTTCTTTTGACAAAAAAGTTGGATGACGATGTTAAGCGCACATTAGCGGTTGCATACTTTATTGAACACATGGAGAATACTAAACCATTCAACGCAGATGATTTAAAGAGAGCTTTTCGCTTAGCAAAACTTCAACAACCCTCAAACGTCAATGACAAAATAAACCTAAATATTCGCGCGGGTCGTATTATGGAAGCTGAAGAAAAAAAAGAATCAAAAAAAGCTTGGGAACTTACGGCAACAGGTGAGACTTTCGTGGAAAATGGATTAAAGTAAGTAATTATGAAACAATTTGAGCTTACAAAGGAGAATTTTCGTCTCCTTTCCTCTGTTGTTTCAAATGCAACTTCTGGTTCTTTGTTCACAAAACTTTTGAAAGATGCTGGTTGGACACCAGAATCTACATCATCTGAAGAGTGGCAATTAGCAAAAAAATCTAAAGAAAACTATCTTTTTGACGAGTTTATAAAAATAGCAGAACAAGGTCGTATTGATATTCTTGAGTTCGTAATAGATAAGACTATCTCAAAAAGTAGTATTTATTTCAAAAAAGGCAACAAAGATTATAAATTTCCGCGAGATATTTTCTCAGAGTTAAAGAAGAAAGTTTGCAAAAAAGAAACAATACCCCATAAGAAGAACATTAACTTATTTAATGAAAGAAAACTGCATCCCTCGGTAATCTTTGTGGGCAAAGCGCTGTTTTCAAACCGACATTATTCACAAGCCATTTTTGAGGTTTGTAAATTGTTGAACAAAAGAGTCCAGAAACTTTCTAACTCAGATCTGGATGGCAAAACATTGATGCTCAATGTATTTAGTGTAAATAATCCAAAATTAAGATTTAATAATATTGGAAGCCGGTCTGAAAGAGACGAACAAGAAGGCTTTATGCATTTATTTGCAGGATTAATGCATGGGATTAGGAACCCAAAAGGACATGAAATCATAAATCTGAAAGATCCATACAGGGCTCTGGAATATCTTGGTTTCATCAGTTTACTTTTTCGAAAGTTAGATGAGTTGAAATAATTATGCATTGGCAAACAAAAAAACTTGGTGATGTTTGTGACGTTATAACTGGTCAATCTCCGGAGGGCAATTTTTATAATAAAACAGGAAAGGGTTTGCCGTTCTATCAGGGCAAAAAAGAGTTTACTGAGAAATATCTTGGAGAACCCACAACGTGGACAACAAAAATCACAAAAGAAGCCAACGAGGGTGATGTTTTAATATCCGTAAGAGCTCCTGTAGGGCCGGTTAATTTTGCAACAAATAAAATCTGTATTGGTCGGGGCCTTTCCTCAATAAGATCCGGCAAGGAGATAGATAAAGATTTTCTTTTCAATTTTCTTCAGATGTTTGAAAGCGAGATTGTGGGCAACGCAGGTGCAGTATTCAGCTCAATTAACAAAACTCAAATAGAAAATATAGAAATCCCGCTTCCGTCACTTGCTGAACAAAAGCGAATTGTCAAAAAACTGGATGAGGTTTTTGAGAAGGTGGCAACGGCGAAAGAGAATGCGGAAAAGAATCTGCGGAACTCAAGAGAGCTATTTGAGTCGTACTTGCAGAGCGTGTTTGCGAAGCCTGGCAATGATTGGGAGGAGAGGAAATTCGGGGAAATAATTCTCGAGGTCAGAACTGGTCCCTTTGGCAGTGCATTGCACAAATCTGATTATATAGAAAATGGTATCCCTGTAGTTAATCCCCAAGACATCGTTGATGGAAAAATTGTTTCTGCGGGTAAAACTAGCGTTTCCAAACAAACACGAAAGCGCTTGTCGCAATACATCTTGGAAGAAAAAGACATTGTGTTGGCACGTCGTGGAGAAATGGGTAGATGTGCTCTCGTTACAAAAAAAGAAGCAGGATGGCTCTGTGGTACCGGAAGTCTACTAATAAGACTAAAAAGCGAAGCCGACGAACGATTTGTGCTCCTCGTATTGCAGTCTGTGTGGATTAAGAAGGAACTTGAAACAGAGGCCATTGGAACAACAATGAGTAACTTAAACCAAGGCATTATAAAGGCTTTAAAAATTTCGATGCCACTGCTCTCTGAACAAGAAACAATCGTTAAAAAACTTGACGCGCTTTCGGTTGAGACAAAAAAGTTGGAGAAGATATACGCACAAAAACTGGCTGATTTGGAGGAGCTTAAGAAGTCGGTGCTGAAAAAGGCCTTTGCGGGGGAGTTGTAGGCTTTGTATACATTGCTTGACTAGCTGTATACAAACCTATATACTTTGTATACATCTGGAAATAGATGTAAACAAACTATGAAAAAACTAGAAATAGGTACCTATAAACAACAGCCAGCTGGTTTCAAAGCCTTTATTCCCAACGCTTTCCCCACCAAGGGCGGTTTTGATTTTGATTCAAAGATTCTGCGGAAAAACAACGAAGCGACACGGCTCCTCGGCAAGCTTGATGGTATTACCAAACTTCTACCTGATGCGGATTTCTTCTTGCTTATGTACTTGCGCAAAGACGCAGCGTCTTCAAGCCAAATCGAGGGCACCATGGCAACCATGATTGATGCTATTGAAGCAGAAGTTAAAATCAATACAAACATCCCTGAAGATGTGGACGATATTTTACATTACATCAAGGCATTGAACTACGGAATGAAGCGCGTGGTAGCCGATGACTTTCCGCTCACCCTGCGGTTCATAAGAGAACTGCATGAAAAACTCATGCATAAGGCTCGCGCGACGCACTTTTCAGATCCGGGTGAATTTCGCAAGTCGCAGAACTGGATCGGAGGCACTCGACCTGACAACGCTCGGTTCGTTCCTCCGCCTGTGGATGACATGCACAAGGCGCTTACTGACCTTGAGAACTATATGCATGACGAAGACGACACATTGACCGTTATTAAAGCGGGTCTGTTACATGCGCAGTTTGAGACAATTCACCCATTTCTTGATGGAAATGGTCGCACAGGTCGTATGCTCATCACCTTCTATTTGTGGAAAGAAAGATTTCTTGAAAAGCCCGTACTTTTCTTGTCTTCCTACTTTAAGAAACATCAGCAACTCTATTATGAGAAACTCTTCGGCTATCACAATGGGATTGTCTCTGATTGGATAGATTTCTTTCTTGATGGGGTTATTGAGATTGCCAATGAGGCAATCGACATCGTCGGCAAAATTACTGCGCTTCGTCAGAATGATATGGAAAAGGTGCAGACGCTAGGTAAACGCGCATCCGAAAGTGCCATTAAAGTTTTACCGAAACTGTATGGACAGCCGGTGGTGAATGTCGCCGTGGTGCAGGGGTGGACCGGATTTACCCGTGCAGGCGCACAAGCGGTCATTGACCGCTTCATTGAGTTGAAAATACTTTCTCCAAAAGATAAAGATAAAAAGTATGGCCAATCCTACATTTATGACAAATATGTCAGCCTGTTTAGTGATGCCGAAAAATAAGATGAACGAGTCAGAAACAAGGGCTGAATATATAGACCCAAAGCTCAAAGCGAGCGGCTGGGGTGAAATAGATGGATCAAAAGTCCTTCGTGAATTTCGTATTACCGATGGCAAAATCCAAACAGGCGGAACGCGAGGCAAGCCGGAAATCGCCGATTATATTTTGGTGTATAAGAATCGCAAAATCGGCGTGATTGAAGCTAAGGCCGAAAATTTGCCAGCGACTGAAGGCGTAGCGCAGGCCAAGGCGTATGCGGAAAAATTGCAGATCGATTATACCTACGCAACTAATGGCAAAGAGATTTATGAAGTGTCCATGAAAAATGGACAAGAAAGAAATATTGCCGATTTTCCCACCCCCGATGAACTGTGGAGCAAAACCTATTCCGGCCAAAACGAATGGAAAGAAAAATTCGCCGCTATTCCCCTAGAGGGCGAAAAGGGCAAACGTTACTACCAAGAGCTGGCAATTAACAACGCGCTGGATGCCGTGGCCGAAGAGAAGCAGAGAATACTGCTTACCATGGCCACAGGGACGGGAAAGACAATTGTGGCGGCTCAAATTGCATGGAAGCTGTTTCAGACAAGATGGAACCTCAAAAGAGACGGCGCTCGTAGGCCGAGGGTTTTGTTTTTGACTGATAGAAATATTCTTGCTAGCCAAGCGATGGGCAATGATTTCTCAATATTTCCGGAGGATGCGCGGGTGCGTATAGAGCCACTTGAAATACGAAAGAAAGGAGGGGTGCCGATGAGCGGAAGCGTTTATTTTACAATCTTCCAGACCTTTATGAGCGGGCCGGACGGCGCCCCATATTTCGGAGAGTATTCGCCAGATTTCTTTGACCTCATTATAATTGACGAGTGTCATCGTGGCGGTGCGAATGACGAGGGTAACTGGCGAGGGATTTTGGAATATTTTTCACCAGCTGTTCAACTTGGTCTTACCGCTACCCCAAAACGAAAAGACAACATAGATACTTACAAATATTTCGGCGAGCCTGTTTATATTTACTCACTCAAAGAGGGAGTGAATGACGGCTTTTTGACGCCTTTCAAAGTTAAGCGAATCAAAACCACTCTTGATGAATATGTGTACACTTCTGATGACCACATTATTGAAGGCGAGGTGGAAGAGGGCAAGATTTATGAAGAACCGGACTTCAATAAAATCATCGTAATCAAGGAACGGGAAGCAAAAAGGGTGCGTGTGGTGCTGGATGAAATAAACCAAAACGAAAAGACAATAATATTTTGTGCGACCCAAGACCATGCGCTGGCTATGCGTGATTTGGTAAATCAAATGAAAAAGAGCACAGATCCAAACTACTGTACTCGTGTGACAGCGAATGATGGTGCACGCGGAGAGCAATTTTTGCGTGAATTTCAAGATAACGAAAAGACTATTCCAACTATTTTGACTACCTCACAAAAGCTTTCAACTGGCGTGGATGCTCGCAATATCCGAAATATTGTTTTGATGAGGCCGGTGAATTCCATGATTGAGTTCAAGCAGATTATTGGTCGCGGAACCAGACTTTTTGACGGCAAAGAATTTTTCACAATCTATGATTTTGTTGATGCCTATAAACACTTCTCCGATCCAGAATGGGACGGTGAGCCGGTAGAAGATGTCTGTGCAAAGTGCGGGCAAAATCCATGCATCTGTGAAAGTAAACCGCCCAAGACATGTTCTATCTGCGGGAAGAGTCCATGTGAGTGCGCAAAGCCACCAGAGATTTGCCCTGTGTGCGGGAAATGGCCATGCGAATGTGAAAATCCGCCAAGAAAGAAATTGAAGATTAAGTTACGTGACGGGAAAGAGCGTGAGATTCAACACATGATATCCACGTCCTTTTGGAGCGCCGATGGCAGGCCGATTTCGGTTCAGGAGTTTATGGATAATCTGTTTGGCGCTATGCCGGAATTCTTCAAAAGCGAAGAGGAGTTGCGAAAGATTTGGTCAAACCCAACTACACGCAAGGCATTCTTGGAAGAAATTGCCGAGATTGGATATGGCAAAGACGAATTAGAAATACTGCAGAAGATGATTGATGCGGAGCAAAGCGACCTGTTTGATGTTTTGTCATACATATCATTCCTAACCAAACCAATCTCAAGGGTAGAGCGAGTAGAACAGGCGAAAATCAAAATCTTTGCTGGCTTAGAGGAAAAGCAAAAAGAATTCCTAGATTTCGTACTGTCAAAATATGAAGAAAAAGGCGTTGAGGAACTTGAGGAAGAAAAGCTGCCGGTTTTGCTAAATCTGAAATATCACGCAATTGCAAACGCTGAGCAATCACTCGGTACTGTGGAGAATATCCGTTCCATGTTCTTTGCGTTTCAGAAGAATTTGTATGCGAAAGTCTTGCTATAAATGCACGCTGTTGGTAACTCGCTTCGCAAGCATCCGAACACAACCAATATCGGCCCGAACGGGTGCAGGGCACAAGGTCACAAGCGGTCGAGTTCTTCCATAA
>Ga0209542_10017558_pt1 | contig 11709 bp, 10 predicted proteins | sample RifCSPhighO2_01_FD_184028 | JGI IMG/M metagenome (GOLD analysis project Ga0209542, IMG submission 184028) | Soil microbial communities from Rifle, Colorado - Rifle CSP2_plank highO2_0.1 (SPAdes) (version 2) | ecosystem: Environmental > Terrestrial > Deep subsurface > Rock core/Sediment ...
CGCGAAGCATGTCATCCATCGTTACTTTGGTGGTATTTTCATACCCTAAAACCACCATTCCCAAGGAATCCCCTACAAGAATCATGTCAACAATGCCGTCCATCAATTTTGCAGTTGGAAAATCGTAAGCGGTAAGGACGGCTATCTTTTGCTTTGATTTCATGGATTTGATTTGTTGAGGTGTTATCATAGCGAATTGTATGTTATTTTTTATTTATTGCCCTCTGTGCTTGTATCACTTTACCATTATTCAAAACAAAACAAGCCTTAAATTCTTTAAAATACTTATTTCTAAAATTTTTAATCAATTTTTTGGTAATTTTATTGTTATAGGCTCTTTCACCAAACGCAATGCGAAATTTATATTCTGGATTTTTCTTTTTGGTAATTTTTCTTATTCTAATTTTACTGTTCTTATCTAATCTGTCAAAAACAAATTTTGTAGCCAATAATTGGGCAAATGTTTTAATTACTCCATTTATTTTTGTAGTGTCTTTACATTCATAAATATAAACGACGTTAGTTTTTCTTCTGAATGCAATAATATCTGGTCGAATTATTGAGCCATCTCTAGATTTTATATTTTTCTGATTGTTTATAACTTCCAATTTTTTGTTTTTTTCTAAGTACAGTCTTAAATTTTTTTCAATAATATGCTCTTTATGTTTAAGTTTTGACATTTATCCTCTCCTTCAGCGCCGCATATATCACCGGCATCGCAATAGTTGCATCGCAGATCAAATCAACAAACTTTGCCTTTGGATTCATCTTGCCCCATGAAATGCCTTCCCTTAGCTCTGCTCCTGACGAGCCGCCGGGCTCAGGCCTGTCCATAGTGACCTGGACACCATAAGATGCTGATTTCGGGCAGAGCTGCATTGCCTGCTGTATGTAATTCTTTGGAACACCCCCTCCAAAATAAATCACTCCTGCTTTCTTTGAGGTCCATGCAATGTCCATTATCTCTTTCAAATCCTCGAACGCCTTTGTTTTCGCATTCTTCCCCCTTGCCAGTTGCCCCCATACCATTAATCCGATTCCGGAGTCAGCCAATGCAGGGCAAAACACAGGAATCTTCTTCTGAAAGCATGCTTTCAAAATTGATTTTTTTTTGGTCAGCCTTCCAAGCTCCCAAAGAAAGTCTTTTATAGATTCTTTTTCCTTCAGGCTGTCGAAATTCTCTTCAATAAAGTCTTCCATTCCCTCATAGATTTTATTGTCCATATATGATTCATAAACCCTGTCAAGCCCTTTCTTATTAAGCTCGGCATCATCTGCATGCGCATCGCCCTGGTAATGCCTGTACCCTAGCGCCTCTCCTAAGTCATGTGTCAAGGTTGCGCCTGTAGTCACAACAACATCAACCCAATTGTTTTCAATAATATCAATGATTATGTCTCTCATGCCGCCAGGAACTAACGGTCCGGCTAAACCAAGGAATACTCTGCACTCTTTGTCTTTTATCATGGCTTCGCAGATATTGACGGCTTTTCCCAGTCTTCCGGCTCCAAGAACCCCTGCAGAATTCATCTGCTTCACTAATTCATTCACGCTCATTGGCTTGGTTATTTTGACGCTCTCTACTGGTTTCATTTTCCCCAAACTAATCCCAATAATTATTTAAATCTTCTTAAAATAACGAATGAAATGAGCCTTTTGATAGATGTGCATTCCCACCTTGACCACCCGTTGATAATCGGAAAAATAGATGAAATAGTCGCAAGGGCCAAAAATGCAGGATTAAGGCACATAATAACCAACGGCATAAACCCGGAAACAAACAGGAAATGCCTTGAGCTTTCTAAGAAATACGATATTGTGAAATGCGGCATGGGGGTCTATCCAAGGGACGCGTTGAAAAAGGAAGCCGAAAGCGGAGAAGCTCAATTGAAGGTAGAGGATTTTAATATAGATGAGGAAACAGAATTTATCAAAAAGAATAAAAAAAACATCGTTGCAATAAGCGAAGTCGGCATGGACTTCGTCAACGGCGAAAACAGGCAGCAGATTGATGATTTTGAAAAAATGATTAAGCTGGCAGAAGAATTAGGCAAACCCATCGTCGTTCATTCAAGAAAAGCAGAGCAAAAGTGCATTGAAATGCTTGAGTCCTCAAAAAACAAAAAAATAATCATGCATTGCTTCTCTGGCAAAAAATCCCTTGCCAAGCGAATTGCAGAAAATGGATGGTTTCTTACTGTCCCTACAATTGTCGTCAGGAGCTTCCAATTCCAGGATATTGCAAAAACCGTTCCAATAACCCAGTTATTCTGCGAGACCGACAGCCCTTACCTGAGCCCCTACAAGCGGGATGAAAGTGGCCATTCTCAATGGAATGAGCCGGCGTATGTCATTGAAAGCTACAAAAAGATAGCGGAATTAAAGGGAATGGACGTGACCGAGGTCATGAATAACATTTACATGAACTGGCAAAATGTTTTTGAATGATTAAGTTTATATATTTTATAATGAATGGGCTGGCATGGACAAATATCTGGCTTGCTTATGCCTCTTTCTGGCCATAATTCCGTTTTCCCTGGCAGAAACAGAGATCTACTCAGGCAGCGTCATAACCGGGACAGATGTTGCCGCAGGCGGCCAGAGCTTCAAGTTTGCGTACGATGAGGATTCAAACAAGGTTTTTGCCCACACTCCTGCAGGCGGCCTGATAATAGACAACGGGAACTGCAAATCAAATTCGATATTCAGGGTGTGCATAAACGAGGCAAACTTTTCCTACAGGAACTTAACCACCTATGAATCTTTTTATGAAGTCAAGCTGGATATATACAAGCTTACAGGAAGCCTGACAGCATCAGCCCAGGTATCCAAAAGCCAGCTTCTGCAGAAGGAATCCGCTGTTTTTACCATTACAATATCCAACCCGACTGATTTTGACGTTACAAGAATAGGGTACAGCCAGGGTCTTAGCCATTTCCTGGTAGGCAATGTAAAGGGCTGCTTATTTGAGCAGGGCACCCTTTCATGGAACGGAACCCTTAAGCCGGATCACTATATCACATGCACTGCCGACATCACAGCAGACAAAGACGGCACTTTCAGCCTTGTTGGAAATCTGGCATACTTCAACTCATACGACACGGAAGCTGTAACAACACCGGCAGTAGATGTCAAAGTCTTGCCTAAACAGCTTAAGCTGGAGTATTCTATTCCGGACGAAGTCGAAGTAAATGAAGAATTTAAGGCAAACATCCTAATCCAGAATATCAATTCAGAGGAGAGGCTAGATTCTGTCATGGCAATCCAGATTCCCCAAAATATAGTGTTGCTCAAGAATGTCCCGGGGATCACAAGTTACGGCAATATGCTCAAGCGGACATCCTACATGGTGCCAGACAAGCTGGAAAATTACACGCTCAGCCTCAGGGCACTATCAGCAGGCTCAAATCCTGTAAAACTGGATTTTGATTACACTATTAGCGGCATAAAAGACGCAATCAGCAATGAGTCAATAATCCACGTATCAGAGCCTGTGCTGCAGGTCAATTTTTCCTCTGTGCCGAAAAACATTACACCAGGCCAGCCTTACGTTGTCTATGCCAAAATCAAAAACACAGGCAGGCTTAACGACATTACTGATATACTGGCAAGGCTTAATGCTCCATACAACAATCCTGTTATTGAAAAGCTTGGCGTCCTTAAGCCCGGCGAATCATATGCCATAATAAGCAACACGCTTCTGCTTCCTGCCGGTGATACTTTATATTCCGGAAGCGGCATTTCCGTAAACCTGAGCATGCAATACAATGCAGCAGGGCCTATGCGAAACTTAAGCAACGTCTACGTTCTTAATCTGACGCAAAAGCAAGCTCCGGAAGCCAACCCAGTAACAGAAACGGAAAATGAAAGCGCCAACTATAATGCATCGGCACTGAACGAGTCTAATGACGTGATGGCCGGCCTGCCAGAACCAGGCAATGGCAGCGCACAGTCTGAAGGAGCTGGGGAAATAACAGAGGCAGACCTTGTATTCTCAGACACAACGCTCAAGGAAAAATTGATTCTCGGCTTCTCCATAGCCGTAGTGTTCCTGTTTATAATTCCTGGCGTTTACTGGATAAGAAAGAAAAGGCACGAAATTAAACTGGAAACCGGCTCTCAGATTAGCCAGAGCGGAACAGACAAACCAAAAAATATTTAAGCCGACAGGCATAATTTTTGCCGATGAAAGTCAGCATAGACACAAAAGAGGATTCTCACGAGGAGATAAAGAAAGTAATAAAGATGCTGCAAAACCTTGTGGGCGACTCACAGGAAGTTTTTACCAATGATTCATCTGTTTCTTCTCCTCAGTCATCTCAGGAGCCTGCAGCAAACCCATTTGCCAACATTTTCGGCGACTCTTCTGCGCCGGCAGCCCCGCAAAGCGAGCAGGCGGGAACTCTATCGGAGCCAGTTTCAGCAGCAGAGCCGCAGCAGCCAGCGCAATCAGCTGAGCCAGAAGACGAGTCAGAATCAACCGAAGACCTGTTTGCAGAGCTTTTCAGCGAAGAAGAGCTGAAGAAGATGGATGTCAAGAAGGAAGAAGAAAAAGAAGATGAGGAAGTCGAGCCGAAGTCCAAAAGCAGGAAATACGATATTGAGTTTTATTAATATTCAAAAAAAAGATTATCCTATCAGAGTGTAGTTTTCCTAAAAAATCTAAACCTCAATAACCTTTCCCCTTTTTCCGACATTGATCACTTTGGTCTTGCCAATCATTTCTTCAATGCCTTCTGCCTCATGGACATGGCTGCAAATCAGAATGTCCGGCTTGAACGTGTCAATCGCCCTCTTTACCCCTTCGCTGCCGGGAAATATGCTGGTAAATTTTTCCATCAATGAGCCGCTTGGGTGCACATGGGTTACAAGTATCTTTTTCTTTGCGTCCTTTATCCTTTCATGGCCTTTCTTTATAAGCTCAAAAATCTCATCTTCTCCAAGCTGGAACATTCCTATGTTTGCGCCGCCGCATCCGAATAACCCGACGTCCTTGTATTTGATTGAGTAGCCATGGAGGTTTGTTGCGCCGTACAGCTCGGCAAGAAAATCAGCGGTTGCAACAGTCTCGTGGTTGCCCGGTATCAGGATGACTTTCTTTCCTTTCTTTACGAATGGGCCTATAATCCCTTCTGTTGATGTTTCCGCATAGGTCAAATCCCCGGATAACACCACTAAGTCAATATTCTCCCTTTCAGCCTGCTCAGCAAGCTTTTTAGCCTGCGAAGTATCTCCGTGAATGTCCCCTGCTGCCAAAATCTTTAGCTTTTTGATTTCCATATCTCAATCTAATTATGAGCAGAATAGCCGGCAATATAAAAATTTAATCAAAAAAAGAGAAAAAAATTATTTCCTGCCCTTTTTGACAGGCGCTGATGAGCAGCAGTGGCCGCATCCCATGGGCATTGCAAATTTCATTATGCCCTTCAAAATCAGCAGGACACCAATCACTATCCATATATCATACATGAACCAAATCTGGTTCGCTATAATCACTATACCCACTATCAAAAACTTCAGGCTCCAGCACTTGCCGCAAACCCCTTCATGACACGTTGAATCCATAAATGACACCTCCTTTGTTTCTTATATCCTGAAAAAGGTAGTTTAAATACTTTGCTGTTCAATTTTAGAGTTATGTTTTAAAATAATAAACTATTGATTGCTTAAAAAATACAATATTATGCAAAAAATTTATAAATCCTCATAATTTAAGAATGAAAAATAGAAATATTTAAATAATCAAATATTAAAAAGAAGTATATACTATAAAATATAGAATAAACGTTTGTAAAAAACAAACATGATATCTTTGTCGGATAACGAGTTCGCTGTATTGAATTTCCTAGTTAGGAATTTTACAGAGCGGCTGACTATAAGGAGCATAGCGCAAAGGCTGGGCTTCAGCAGCGCAGGAGTCTTCAGCATCCTTAAGAAGCTCGAAAAGAGCGGGATTGTATCAGGGCAGAAACTGGGCACAGGATTGTTCTATCAGGTTAATTTTGACAACGCAATAGCCTGCCATCTTGCCGCTGTTGTGCTCATCTATTCAGAGGAAAGGCTTGAGAAAATCAGCGTTGAGCCCCTTAAGAAGGCAAGGTTCGCTTTGCTTGACAGGAAGAGCCTGCTGCTTGTCACTGATAATCTGACTTCATTCGAGGCTTCTGTCCCGAATGTCGAGATTAATTACAAGACAGAAGAGGAGTTTGCCGGCTTGCTGAAGAAAAAAGACCAGGATGCGCTTGCGCTGCTTAAGAAAGGGGTTGTTTTGTTCGGAGAAGGAAACTTGATAGAAATCATAAAAGGCTGCATTTCAAGGCTTTAAGATGAAAACATTCAAAGGAAAAATCGGAATTGGATTCATCATTGTGTTAGCATTAATTGCATTGCTCTCTTCTGTGTCATACGCCGAGCCTTTCACAAGCATATTTACAGGCGGCTTGGTCAAGATAAACGATTTCTTTGCCGGCAGGCAGTATGAGCCTTACTCATCTGCAATTGACTTCTTTTTCTTCGCGTTCCTCTTCATAGCGATTTACATGATGGGGGCAAGGTACGCATTCAAGGAAATAAAAAGGCCGGAGCAGACGATTGTCATACTGCTTGGCCTGATGACTGCATTCCTCCTTGTCCTTGGCGGGTTTTCAATGACTATATTGCTACCTTATGTGCACTGGATACTGTATGTGCTTCTTTTCACGCTGTTTTACTGGCTTTTGAAGTTTGTGAAAAACGGGTTCTGGCGCTTTATTTTTGCTTTGCTCCTTACATTGCTTACCATTGCACTGTTCCAGGGCATCTTTGATTTCCTGGAAGTTCCTGAAGAGCCTGCCGGGATAAGCGCGCCTTCATTCGGCTTCCTTGGCGAGTCATTCAACTTCCTGAAGGACAGCTTTAGGGGCATTGAGATGCCCGGGGTTTCAGCGCCAGGGATTCCTGAATCAGTCAAGAAACTGTTTGGCTCTGATGAATTGGAGCCTGTGCCAACCGGCCCGACAGGCCTGCCTCCTGCAGGAATATTGCCGGAGCAAGAAATCTCAGAAGGATTGCCATGGTGGGCATGGGCTTTGATGATTCTTGCTGTCGTCCTCATTGTATTGAACCGCAAAAAATTGACAGGCCTCCTCAAGAAAATCAGGAAGCCCGCAGGGCATAAGCTGATTGGGAAGATAGAATTCATCATAAAAGAAAAAAGGGAAATTATCGAGAAAATAAACGGGATACAGCAAATCAAAACAGCACACATCAATTCCGAGGCGGCAAATATTCTGCAGGAATTGGTGAAGATAAAAGATGCAGCATACATCTGGGAGGAGATGAGGAAGCTGAAGAACAGAGAAAACCCATTGAAAAAGCTCCAGGTGGAAGAGGAAAAACTAATCGAAGAGCTGAAAAAACTGTACAATCTTGAAGTTGCTTTTTACACCAGCCTGAACAAAGTCTGGGTTCCGGGCTTGGCCCGGAACGGCATACCGTCGGAAGCAGAATCAACAGGCTTCAATGAGCTGATAGCCGAATTAAATAAGCTGATTGCTCCGCGGCAGTTGAATGTGCATGACAATGCCGAAAATAAACAGCAGTGGTTTGGAAATCTGGGCATATTAAGGATAATAATAACCTATGCCAATGCTGCAAAGCGCAAGGACATTCTGGCAAAGAAGTTAGACCACGTATTGAATGAGAAGCACGTTAATGAGCTGATAAAGGAATATGTGAATAACAAATTCAAAAATATAACAGGAAGGGCAAGGCACTTGCGGTATTACGATAAGATGGAGCAAATCATTACATTGGAATTGAATCACAAAATAACCGTGCAAATTGAGAAATTGGAAGAGCTTAAGGCAAAAATTGAAGCTGAGTTAGGGGAGCAGGAGACTCAACAAGCGCAGCAGGGCGAAGCCCCTGAAGAAGCTGGCGAAGGCGGGCATGGAGCAGGAATAGATCATGAAGAAGGGGAAGGAGCTGGCGAAGGCGGGCATGGAGGGGGAGAAGGGACAGGGACTGGCGAAGGCGAGCATGGAGCAGGAGCCGGCCATGAAGATGAGCAAACTCAATTCACGGATATGGTTAAATTCTTTGATGAGTTTTTCGCATCATTAAGGACTAGGGATTATCAGGGCTGTATTGGCTTAACAAATGACTTTATAGGAAAATATGCTCAAGAACTTGGCCCGGACGTTAAAAATGAATTGTTTAGATTGTTAGAACATATAGAAACAAATAATTTTGATATTGCATTAGGGGAATCAGAAAGATACCATGATGATATCGGCAAACTGAAAGGTATTGCTCACGAAGAATTTCCAGATATAGAGGACGAAATGAGACCTATGATTGATAATGCAATGAACAATATTTCTGTATTATATGATGAGATTGGCGCCGCTAGAACAGCAGCTGAACGCCAACCTCCGAAGCCAGAAGATAAATCGCCTCGAGATGATGAAAGACAACTAGCACAAGCGAGAGCAGAAATGAGAGAAGAAATAGCTCGTCTGGCGGAACTCTTTAGTAAAGGCAAAAAACATGGCTGATGAAGAAGAGCTGGACATTGATGCAATAATAGCTGAGCTTAACAAATTACTTGCTACTGGGAAGTTCAGAGGCAATGAATTGTACACCAATGTGCGCGACCTCTTCGTGGAATTAAAAGAAGACAGGACTGCCAATGCTCTAACTTGCGCTGGAAATGTAGCAGATTATTTAAAGAAAAAATACGCACTACTGGGACAAGAAGCCGTGGAGCTTTCTGATAATCTATACTCCAATATGGCTGAGTTCATAAAGAGTTTCTCAACACAGGAGCGAAATCTCAGAGCAAAAATAGACATCATAGACAAAGTGCTGCAATATGTTGCAAATTCTTTAAAGGAATCTCCCGGAATACCGATCGATGACCTGGAATTTCTCGACAGACTTGGATGGGCAATACTAAACAAACTGGGAAAAACCGAGGCTCATCATCAACGTTCAAAGCTCACAAATCTAAGAAGCGCGCTTGATAAAAAATATCATGGCGAGATTAAAGCGTATCTTTTATCAAGTGATTTAGTTAGTGATGACGACACATGGACCGCAATAGTTCTGACCAAAGACGGAAAGCATGGCGTATGCGTCCCTATGCTTCATCACAATTTCGGCCCTTCAAAAATTCTCGAATGCTTTGAATGTTCAAATTATCATGGCTATGGGGAACTATTGCTTAAACACATTAAGAAGCTTGCAAAGGTTAAGCTTGATGAAGCACAAGGTGAATGGGTACCTATTGAAAAAGGAATTATTTCTCGAGGTGAAGAAGGTGGAATTATCCCGAATGCGAGTCAACCTCTAAATGTGACTACTTCACCCACAGTCGCCTCGAGCAATTCTAGTTCGGGACAAGCAAACGGCGCCGATGCGCTAAGTTTATTTGAATTTTATTCTGAACTGCTCGTTGAATGTGACGAAAAAGGCATGTCGAACGATCAGGTAATGGATTTTGTTGCAAGGCGCGGTTTTACTGCGACGATTCTGGCAGAAGCATTGTCGTCGAGCTGGGGGATACTACGCATCGAACAGGGTATCAATGGATTTGTCATACCGGCTTTTCGTCGACCAATGGGTAGGGTTCCGTTGAGTGACTATTTTGATTTCGACAATTACAACGGCATTGACGGCCTGAAACTGGAGAATATTTATGGAATGGCAGAAGTCCGGTTCGATACAATAAAAAAAGAATGGGTTACAATATCAAAAGGAATGATTAGAGTTATACCCGCTTAAGAAAATCCCGAAATTGCCAATAAACAATGGAGAACGAAAAGCAGGTTTTGATTGTCTCAGTAAAAGAGCTATTCCGGGACAGGATTATTGACGGGCAGTTAAGGGACAGCCTTATCGGACTTCTGGAGTACCCCGAAAAAAGAAATCATGAAGAAGTGTTTAGAATACTTAAATTTTTTTTTGACAAAACCCTTAAAGAATTAGTTGATGAGGTGAGTACAGACTATCCTGAACTCGGAGAAGAACTTGGAGGCAAGCTAGGAAGTATAGAAAGAAACTTTATGGTAGTTGTTGCGAGAGTTCATGCAGCCAGGCCAACTGCAAGAGCGAAAGTTGCACCTATTCGACAAGCTCCATTGCGAACAGAATCTTCTGCCATTTTGACACCCAAACGTGATCCTGAAATTACACGCGAGTTGTCTGCTAAACTCTATCATCCACTGGAAGCTTTGGCAAGAGAAATAAAAAATTTTTCTAGGAAAATAGAAGCAAAAAGAGATCCTCTTCCTGCATATTCCCCGGCAAGCCAGAGCCTAAAAAAAATTAGGACTAAATCAGATAATCTTGCATTTGGCATTGAGCAGGCAGCACAACTGATTGGCTTAAAAATTGGTATTGTGCGTCCCCGAATGATGGAATCATTTGAAGATATTTTAAAAAAGGGATATCATTATTTTGAAGCGATATGGGAATCATACGCAAACAAGAATGACGAAAAGTTTGTTGAGGAATTAATAAAAGCGGCAAACGAGGAAATGGCAAGAATTGATGAAGAAACTGACAGCATCATATCAAATTATATTTATAAATCATCTCCATTCTGGAAACACCTAACTGAGCATTTATGGAATGCCGAGTTTTCTGATGCGCTTGAAATTGTAAAAGAAGCAAAGGAAGATGTACTATCAGAAGAGCAACGCAAGTATTTGAAAGGCGAGATAGATAAAATTTCAAGAAATTTTCATACCTCAAATATGGAGGTCTTCCAAACAAATATTGAAGGATATTCCAAACGCCCCTTAGACTATTACCTTCAATTAAACTTAGGCAAGGATAATGCCAAAGAATTCGTAAAGGCCATGCAGTCTTTATTGGAAAGAAAAAAAGATGAGCCGGAGAAGAAAAAAGTTATTGATTTATGGAACAGAACACATGGCCAGGGCTTTGTTGGGGAGATGGACAAGCTTGGAATTTCCAACAAAGCTCTTGGGAATTTGGTCATTGTTAGAATCGGAACCCAGAGAGTTTTCTTTTATCCGAGCCAGAATCCAGATGAAAGATCCGTGCAATTTCAAAGCTTTTTCGATATGGAAGGAGAAGGCAGGCCATTCTTGGTAATCAAGCCCGCAAGCGTTAATGTCGCGTATTACGATAAACAAACACATATAGATTCCATTCCAACTTATTTAATTGAGAAGGGTTATGTGATGTTGGAATCAGCCAGTCCAAAATCAGGCTCAGACAACCCTATCGATATCCTTCATGGCAAGGTCATTGAGGCACTAAGAAAGAGCAATATGGGATTTAAGCGCCACTATTTTATGTGCCCAAATAATCACATGTTTCTCGACATGAATGGCCATGAATCGCAAAATCAGTTCAGCATATATGAACTGGATACATGGACCAATGGGAATCTTGCAGCGTTTCGGATTTACAGAGGTCTTGATGTGCAGTATGCGATCCGAAATATTGCTGACTATCTAGCGGATGCATGCGACTATGAAGGGTCACAGGCAAACGTTACCCAAATAATAAACATAGAGGAAGGGCATGCAATAAGAGTCGAAACCGGGTGGAGAATAACAAAAAAAGCAAAGATTGAATTTGTTGCCGGAGTTGTTAATCGAGGCGGAGTGCCCAATCAGGGCGATGTTACTAAGCCTTCTGTGGCAGGAGCAGAGGCACTTGCAACCTTTCCAGCAAATTTATATGTAAGGCTCA
>Ga0209542_10017559_pt1 | contig 11708 bp, 8 predicted proteins | sample RifCSPhighO2_01_FD_184028 | JGI IMG/M metagenome (GOLD analysis project Ga0209542, IMG submission 184028) | Soil microbial communities from Rifle, Colorado - Rifle CSP2_plank highO2_0.1 (SPAdes) (version 2) | ecosystem: Environmental > Terrestrial > Deep subsurface > Rock core/Sediment ...
ACGGAACCAAACAGGCCCTGCGGACGGATAATAAGGAAGATAATAATCACGGCGAGCGCGACAGTGCCTTGGAAGCCGGCGGGAACATAGAATGTATTGAACCAATGAATGCCAACGATCGCTTGTTCTAGCAGCGCGATGGCATATGCGCAGACAATCGCACCCCACACGTTTCCCTTCCCGCCAGCGATGATGGCTGCATATGCCTTAATAGTGATGCTAAAAGCGAGGACGGGTGTCAGATTTTGATCAATGGCCAAAAAGATGCCGCCGCAGCTGGCAAGAATCCCGCTCATTATAAAAAGCAATTGGTGTAAACGCTGCGCCGGCACGCCAAAACTCTCCACCGCATGCGGATGTTGCACAACGGCCCTGATTCGCCGGCCGATTGCAGTTGAATGCAGCGTGTACGCGAGGACAGAGAGCAACAAGATAGTTATCAAGATCAGTCCAAGCTGGGCGACGGAGATCCGCGCGCCTGCGATGTGCCAAATACCGCCGCCCAAGCGGATGCTCTTGGGACTTTCGCCGAACAATATGAGAATGAGGCCGTCGAGGATCATCGACAATGCAATGGTCGTTACGATGGGTAGAAAGCGATGTCGTTTGTAGAACGGTTCAACGAACAAGCGAAACGTGATCCAGGTGACCAGGCCCCCGGCAATGATGCCACCTGCTATGCTGGCCACGAACGGTAACCCCATCACCCCATAGAGCCACCAGGTGACGTAGCCTCCGACCAAAACGATTTGGCCTAAGGCCAAGTTGAAGACGCCCAAAACCCCATATACAAGCGCGAGACCGCCCGCCACGAGGGCGGCGAGTGATCCCGCGATCAATCCGTTCAGGAGCAGTTGCATTTAGAGAGGCAGGGCACGGAGCGTCTTGTACGCCCCATTCTGTACCTCTTTTAAGTCGTATGAAACACCAACCACATCGCCGTTTTCGTCAAAACTAATGGGGCCGACGACACCCGGATGGCGGTCTGTGGCGGCAATAGCGTCGCGCAGCGGGCCGTCACCCATGTTCCGGATGGCTTCAAGCAGAACGTTCGCTGCATCATAACCAAAAGCGGCGAAAAACATGCCAGCCTGCGGCTGACCATGGGTCGTAATGAAGTCCTGGCCGAAGTCAGTATCAGCTTCGATCGTTGGGACATTAATGGATTGCAGACCTTCCGCGGCGTCACCGGCAGCGGCAATAACATCCAGCGTATCGGCGACGTCATGTGAAACCATCGGTTGGGTAAGACCCTGTTCCCGGAATTGCTCGATCATCAGCGCCATCGGCGCGTTGGCGTGGGAGTTCGGGACGAAGACATCGAAATCTTGGCCGGTCAGCCGTGTCAGGACCGTTCGAAAATCTTTGGCTGTTGGGTCAACAACTTCGTCAAAGATGAATCCAGCGGGCAGATCGGCTTTCAGAGCATCGCGAAAACCGACGGAGAAATCTGCATTTGTGCTGAGAATGGCCACTTTATCCCAACCTTGAACCGCAAAATATTTAGCCATGACTACGGTTTTTAGAGCATCGCTTGGATAGACTCGGAAAATAAATTCACCGGCCTCCGTCACGTCTGGGTTGCTACTGATTGCGGAAATAATCGGCACGCCGGCGGCTTCCGCAATCGGCGCGATCGCCAGTGTTTCACCACTGCATTGGCCGCCGAGGATGGCGACAACTTTATCAACATTGATAAGTTTCTGGGCGGCACTCGCTGCATCCGCGCCGGTGCAGCGCCCGTCTTCGGCGACAATCTGGATTTGCCGGCCGTCGATCCCGCCAGTGGCATTTGCATCATCAACGGCAATTTGAATGCCATGCAAAATATCGACGCCGAGCGCGGCGGCGTCACCGGTCAGCGGACCAATGAAACCGATTTTGATCGGTTCTGTTGAACTTGTGGGCTTACAGGCAGCCACACTTAATGCGCAGAGCATGGCCAGACATAACTTTTTCATAGAGGGAAAGGGGAATAGGGGGCCATTGTCCAAAGCGACCGTGGTTCTGTCAACGATTGCGTGGCTTATTGCGCAGGGTCGGTCCCAAAATAGATGTCCTGGAGCTTTTTGCTTTGCTTCACCGTTTCCGGCGTGCCGTGGAGCACGATTTCGCCCACATCCATCACCGCCACACGGTCACAAATGCGGGAAATGAACGGCAAATCATGTTCGATCACGATGACTGTTTTCCTGGCTGTCTTCAGTTTTGTGATCAGGTCCGATACTGCCTTGGTCATTTTCGGTGAAACACCGGCCGTCGGCTCGTCCAGCAGGAAGAGTTCTTTGCCGCTGCGCAGCGTCCGGGCGATTTCGAGGAGGCGCATTTGCCCGCCGGACAATGCGCCGGCTTTTTTCTTGCCCTGCGACGCCAATCCGACCATCTCCAATGTTTCTTCCGTCACTTTTTTGAGATCACCCAGGGCGCGCCGCGAGTCTCGCGGCAGCGCCTCCAGTGCAACCAGTACATTTTCCTCCAAGGTCATGTCGCGGAAGATGCCGAAGTTTTGAAACACACGGCCCAGGCCGCGTTGGGCGCGCTTGGCGGGTGAGACAGCTGTAATATTTTCACCGTGGAGCGTAATCGAGCCGGCTGTCGGTTTTATAAATCCGGAGATTACATTGAAGAGCGTCGTTTTGCCGCTGCCGTTTGGGCCGATTAAACCTATGACCTCGCCTTCATCAACATTCAATGTAACGTCGCGCAGAATCTCCTGATCTTGAATGCGCAAACTGACCGCTTGAAGGGAGAGCAAAGGCATCAATCTAAATTCTAAGCACTAATCACTAAATTCTAAAGCCTTATTTCCTTTGCCTTTTGCTTTTGGATGATTGTGGCAAGGATGTACATCAATTCCGTGGCTTCCTTAATCAATTCATTTGCTTTTGGGACAAAAGATGCTGATAGATTTTCAGCCAATAATCTAAGCCAGAGGATACTTTCCTTGGCTTCTTTTTTACATATTTTTATCCTCAACAGGAAATCACGAGGGCTGAGGCTTTCATTCGCTTCAATATAATTGGCTGCAACTGAGCCCGAAGAACGTACAAGTTGTTTGCAATCTTCTATAGATGCAATTGTCCGGGGAACCTTCGCAACGAATTGGCGCACGTTTAATGCAAATCTGAGGGTTCGTTCTTCTAAATCATATTTGATCATTGAAAAAATTATAAATTCTAAGCACTAAATCCTAAACAGTTGTTTACTGGCTGATGTTTAGGATTTAGAATTTAGTGCTTAGTTCTTAAAAGAAAGAGGTTCTAAAGCCCAAGGGAACACTATTTATTGTTAACGGCTGCGCCCATAAAAGCATAAAACAGTGGCTGTGCGCGGTGCGGCCGGCTCTTGAATTCCGGATGGAACTGACTGCCGGCCATAAAGGGATGATCTTTGATTTCGACAATCTCCATTATATTCGTTTCCGGCCATTCACCTGAAAAGATGAGGCCTTTCTCTTCCAGTTTTTTCCGCAGCGCATTATTAAATTCGTAGCGGTGGCGATGACGCTCGGAAATCGTTCCATCCGAAGCAATCTGCCCGCGTTCATCATAAGCCGCGTAGGCCTTGCTGCCTGGTTTCAGCTTGCAGCGGTACGCGCCCAGGCGGAGTGTGCCGCCTTTCGCGCGCTCCTTCGTCTGTCCCGGGAGGAAGTGGACGACGTATTTACTGCGTGGCAGCTCTTCATTTTCATCAAATTCTTCACTGGTTAACTTCGGATCCTTCAGTTTCGCGCGCGCAAACTCAATGGCGAGTAATTGCGCGCCGAGACAAAGGCCCAAGTAAGGGACTTTCTCGGTACGTGCGTACTTCGCGGCGGCAATCTTGCCTTCAATGCCGCGGCTGCCAAAACCGCCTGGCACCACAATGCCGGCGCAGGTTTTGAGTTCGGTCCAGCTCTCTTTATCGTTGGCTTCTAACTTCTCTGAATCAATCCAGAGAATCTCCGCTTTGCGCCCGCGGTGCACGGCGGCAGTCTTAATCGCTTCGATCACGCTCAAATACGCATCATCAAGGCCCGTATATTTACCAACAAGCCCAATCTTGATCGGTTTGCGCGCTTTCTCATGGCGAGCACTACCTGCTTCCCACGCCGACATATCCGGCTCGGTTCGAGCCAGGTTTAACTGGCGGCCAATGTACTGCGCAATCCGATATTCCTGCAGCGCCAGCGGCACATCGTAGATCGAGCTCAATGTTTGCGCCGGCACGACGCCGGCCCGCGGCACGTCACAGAATTTGCTGATTTTATCGAGTAATTCTGGTGGGATCTTGTAGTCCGCGCGCGCCAAGATCATATCCGGATGCAAACCAATGCGGCGCAGTTCGCGCACCGACAGCTGCGTCGGCTTGGTCTTCAATTCTTTGCTGCCTTTAAGGTAAGGCAGAAGCGTCAGATGAACATGGAAAAGGCTGCCTGGGCCCAGTTCGCCTTTAAGCTGGCGCACCGCCTCCAGAAACGGTTCGCCTTCGATGTCGCCGACCGTGCCGCCGATTTCAACCATCATGATCTCCGCCCCCGACGCCTCCGCTGCGCTCGTAATGGCGCTTTTGATGGCGTCGGTAATGTGAGGCACGACTTGAATCGTGCCGCCGAGAAAGTCGCCGCGACGCTCGCGAGCGAGAACATCGGTATAGATCTTTCCGGTTGTCACAGTACTCAGCTTGCTCATCGGTTCATCGATAAAGCGTTCGTAGTGACCCAAATCCAAGTCGGTTTCCGCGCCATCATCCGTCACAAAGACTTCACCGTGCTGAAACGGACTCATCGTTCCAGGATCCACATTCAAATACGGATCAAGCTTCTGGACGAAGACCTTGTAGCCGCAGGCTTTCATGATCGCGCCGATACTCGCAGTGGCAATCCCTTTCCCTAGACTGCTGCAAACGCCACCCGTGACGATGATGAAACGGGCCTGTCTGGCGGAGCCTTCGGCCGCTGCGCTACGCGCTATGGCCGACCGGTGGCGAAGACGGGGGCTATCTTTGATCTTCTCTCGCGAGTTCTGTTTGCGGGGGCGCTTTGTGTGGGAAGGTTGAACCATACACAAGCCGGGCGATTCTTCCGTTCGGGGGAGAAGCCCTCGTGCAGTGTACTAAGAAAAGTGCAGAAAGCAAGGCGAGGCCTTTTACGAGAGCTTTCTGACGGAAGGTCGCATCGCCTTAGCCTTCTTCTTGGCCGTCCGCATGCCTTTTTGCGCAGCCACACCGGCGCGCTTGGCTTCCTTACTGATCATGGTTTCTAGCTCCGCTTTGGCCTCCAGAGCCTTCTGCTGGGCGTACTTCTTGGCCTTTTTTAAGTTACTTTGCACTTCATCACTTTCGACGAAGTCGCGGACTTGCTTTGCGAGCTTCTTGCCGTCGCGCTGTAAATGCGCGCCCAGCAGCTTGGCGGCCGCTTCGGGGTCTTTGGCGTTGGCCAAGTCATCACGCAGTTTTTTATTGCTGAACAGGTAGCCAGCCATGGCGCCACCGAGTGTACCGACGAGAAGCGAGAGTTTTTTCATGAGTTCGAAAGGAAAGAGTACAAAGAAGTATAAGTTCCTTAATACGCTTTTGCAAATAAAGCCTGCCCATCTTTCACGAGACGAATTGTGGCTTTCGTCTTTTCTTTGATCGCTTCCGCGGTCGCGACATCGCCGTTCCACGGCGCCCACACAAAACCACTGTGTTTTTCGAGAAGTTTGATCAGTTCATCGTCATTTTTGGCTGTGCGTGTATTTTCCTGCAGAAACTGCTGTGCTTGTTCGTACAACGTCTTCTGAATGTCATTTAATACTTCGCGGGCTGAGGCTTCATTCAATGTTGCGAGCGGCACTGCTTTCTTCTCACCAGTATCGCGACGAACCACCATCACTTGCTTGGCAGCAATATCCTTTGGTCCGAGTTCGATGCGCAGAGGCACACCTTTCACTTCCCACTCGTTGAATTTGAAGCCGGGTGTCTTGTCGTCGCGATCATCCAGCTTCACGCGCAGTCCACCCAGAGCCGTCTGTAATGTTTTACACGCGTCCAGCGCCGCTTTCTTCTCCGCATCGGTCTTATATATAGGAATGATCACTACTTGGAGCGGCGCCACGTTTGGTGGCAGGCGTAACCCTTTGTTATCGCCGTGCACAACGATCAATGTTCCGATCAGGCGAGTTGACACCCCCCAGCTCGTCATCCAAGGGCGCTGCGATGCACCTTTCTCATCCAAATATGAAACGTCGTAGGCTTCAGAAAACCCTTGGCCGAGATTGTGGGATGTTCCGGCTTGAATCGCTTTGCCGTCTTTGGCGAGCGCTTCCGTCGTAAGTGTATAGAGCGCGCCGGCAAAACGATCATGATCGGGCTTATGGCCGGACATCACAGGAATGGCCAGCGTCTCACGGTCAAAGTCTACGTACATTTGCAGAGCCTTCTCCGCCATCGCATCGGCGTCAGCCTTTGTGGCGTGTGCGGTATGTCCTTCTTGCCAAAGAAATTCCAGCGTGCGCAGGAATGGGCGCGTTCTCATTTCCCAACGGACAATGTTTGCCCACTGATTAATTTTGAGTGGCAAATCGCGGTGTGACTGGATCCACTTGGCAAATGTGGAATAGATAATCGTCTCACTCGTGGGTCGTACATAGAGTTTCTCGGTCAGTTCTTTACCACCGCCATGCGTGACCACAGCACACTCCGGCGCAAAGCCTTCGATGTGATTGATCTCCTTGGCGAGAATTGATTCAGGAATGAGGAGAGGGAAGTAAGCGTTCTGAACACCGTGCGCTTTGATGCGAGCATCCAAATCACGTTGGATTGCTTCCCAAATGGCGTAGCCGTAGGGCTTAAAAATGATGCAGCCTTTCACATCCGCGTTCTCGGCTAGATCAGCCTCCGCGATCACATCCAAATACCACTGGGGGAAATCCTTTTGTTGGTCGGCCAAACGAGACATGAACCGAGTATAGAAGCTGCCTTCGGTTCAGTACAGCAGCGCCATGATCATCGCCGTTAACACAGAGCCGAAGATGATTCCCCCGGTTACTTCCAAAATGGAATGGCCGACCCGCTCAGAGAAACGGTGGAATTGTTGAAGAATGTTCAAAATCCGGGCTTGGCGACCGACCTGAGAACGCACAAAGGCAGCATCGTACCAAACAATGGCGGCCAGAACGGCGGCCACAGCAAAGGCGCCGGACTGTAAGCCTTCTGGCTCTGTGAAACCGACTACGATCAGGAGCGATGTGACAAATGCCGAATGACTGCTGGGCATGCCGCCGTGCTGGAACCAAATACCCCGGTAGGTGCCTTCAAACAAATGCTTGGTGACTTCGGAAGCGAGCATCACAAGGAGAGGCGTCAAAAATGGATAGTCGCGGAATAATGTCAGCACGACGAAGAGTATATAGTATGAAGAATGTGGTATGTAGTATTGATTTTATACAACATACTACATAACGCATACTGTATACCTCCTGATCACGGCGCTGCAGATGCATCGCCATTCGACAGGCTCATGGTGATGCCGATGCATCGCATATTCTTCGATATGGACAGACACTGCATTTTGCAAAACTCGGAGTCGGGTGGTAGTCCCGTGAGGCCATGCGCTCCGTCAACAGGCGGATTTGCGTGAGCGCATCACGGAGTTGCTGCTCATTGCGCGTCGTCCGATGTTCTGTGACTCCTTCTTCACTTATAAAGAGGAGTGACAGCTCGGCGCAAGGTTTCTTAAAAGTCTCCGCAGCGGCGAGGGCGTAGACGGAAAGCTGCAAATCAGCGTCGACTTCAGTTTGATGACGAATCGCACCGGTTTTAAAATCGATCACGCGCACGCCTTCACCCATCGATTCAACGCGATCAAAGCGGCCTGTCAGAGCAAGGCCGTCCGCATGCAACGTAAATCCCTTCTCAACTGCGATAACCTGTCGCGGGTCCCACCTTCGCTCTTCCGTCTTCGCCAAGGCTACGCCGGACAAGTCGAGCTTCGGCGGGCAAGCCCCGCGCCACCAATCGTAGAAATAATGCATCATCCTTTCGCCGCGCTTACGCGCAAAATCTGCTTCGACGCGCGTGGCATAGGAATCAACGATGAAATTCTGATGCCACAGCGCGACCATTGTCTGTTCAGATAGCGCGTCGGCGGCGAGTGGAGTTTTATCGGCCGCAAACATCATTGTTTGCTCCTGAAGTGAAGGCTCTTTGGCCGCTGCGGCTTCCATTTCCAAGTCGCCCCACTTCTTCAGAGTGTTATGCATACTCGAACCAAAACTTTCACCGGGGCTTATCGGCCTCGTGATTTTTTTCACGAAGGCATACTCGTACTTCCGAGGGCAGGTCTGGTACAGGCGGAGCTGGGAGTAGCTGACGAGGGGCACGGCGGCAGTTTACGCCGCTTCAGACTGTTGTGTCTCTGGCTCTTCGAAACGATCCATTAGTTTCCGAAAATGACGCCGCCTTTCATGCACCCATTTTCGATTTGTTTCTGATGCCTTTTGAATTTCAGCTGGTGTAGGGAAAATCCATTCTCCGTATACATCATAGCCGTGCTCACCGCTGACGTTCATTTCGCTGATTCTGTACTCTCCAACCTCGAGGAACGATTCTGAAGAGGAAACGTCACGTTCTTGCGAAGCGGACGCTCTAATTTCCAGTTTATCGATTTTGTGTTTTGCCTGCAGGAAAGCATTTAGAGCATCAAAACGTTGGCGCAATTTTTGCACCGCCGATTCATGATCAACAGCGAATTTGTATTGGTCCGGGTTGAGTTGTTGGGTCCCATCTTGGAACATGCTGTTATCGCTTTCACGTTGTGTTATCACTCCTTTTAATTGCGAGTTTTGATAATAAACAATATCTGCCAACGCTTCGCCGATCTGTTGGCGTAAATTATTTTGTTCAATAGCTGATAGCAGACTGACTTCTTTTGCATGTGAACCGAAAGCCAGCTCTATTTTCCGTTCTGCCTGCACGAGCAGACGTTCACTCGCTAGCCTCTTAAAACTTTCAATATTGTATGTGTCGGGCATTTCGCTCATGTTTTGTGATGTCCATTCATCGAGAACTAAAGCCATATCATGAACAGCGTCATTCAATGTCTCTACATTAACATGACTACCAAACCAGCCTTTTTTGAGGTTAAAATCTGCAATTTGATCGGCTTCAGATTGAGTCAAAGAGCCCTTTGCTCGTTTCAAAGCTAACCCGCCCAGCGTCCTTCCTATTTCCGGCAAAATAACCTTATCGAGAATTGGGAACTTACGCGCTTGACCTAGACCTTCGATCGCATCTGGTCCCATCAACTCAACCAAGCGTTGGAATTTTTGGGGATTTAAGTGAGCGAATCGTCTTAAAACCATTCCTGTTATGATTTCACGGCGCGTATCGCTATTGGCTGCTTCGAAAGCTTCTACACTTGTGTTTCTAGTTAGCAGCGCACCAACTTTAGCAGTCATCGGAACACGCCCAGCGTTATAAAGTTGATCAAATTGGGATTGGCCAGTGGCAATTTCATCTTTACCGAGAACACGGTCGGTCAGCGTAATCTTTTCCTGAATTGCGAGGTCAGCCAGGCTGCGATACATGCCAGCACTCAATGTTGCCGCAATTGGAATAACAATCAGTGCAACTCCACCTGTGCTTGTGGCAAGAATTCCAATGCTTCCCAGCGAGCCGGCATTAAATACGGCGATCGTTCCGACCGTAGTTGCGGCCGCATCAACAATGAATACGCCACTATCAACGACAGCCACAAATTTTTTCTCCTCATATGCTTTTTTGAAGAGGGGATCTGTATCCTTGATGTCTTTTAAGTGGGACACCTGAGACCAAATTTGTACTAACTGATAGCCTTCGTAGGCCAAACATAGCGCACTGATGCCAACGCCGACTTTGGTCAGAGCAGAAACACCACGTGCTGCTTTCAGAGCTACTTCTGCTGAATCAGTATTTTGAGCGATAATTTTTGCTACTCCTTTGGCCTCTGTTACGCCTTCTTTTTCTAAAATCTCCGTTACAGCTTCAACTACTGTGCCATCTTTACGTACAACATTAAGACCTGGCTTAGACTCAGGAACATTTTGAGGAGCAGCCTTTGGGACAGGGGCAATGTCGTGTTCTGCACCGGCGGCTTTTTGCAAACCGGGCTCGGTTTTTGGTGCAACTTCAGTTGAACCTTTCACACTATCGCTTATGTCGGTTGCAGTTTCAGTGGCTTCACCCGCAGCGCTTACTCCTTTTACATCAAGGTCTGCATTAAGAGTTTTAACATTGTTAATAGCAACACCGGTTGAATGTTCTTCTACTAGCCATGTATGAAGTCGGCCACTTTTTATGGCGCCGCTTTTAATATCCGCCTCAAATTCCATTAAAATAGGAGCGATTACTTTTTCTTTCTGATACAACTTCACTGCAACATCTCGGATTTGGTCTTCGATTGCTTTTGTCCGAGTGACTAAAGCTTCTTTTAAACTGTCCGCTTTATTAATGTGCTTTATGCCGTCGTAATATTCATGCCAAGCATTCCATTCATCCGCTAGGTCGTTTATTTGTTCGACAGACACAGCTCCCATCGTAATTTTTCCTCTATTCCAAAGACGGTTCATTTTGTATTTCGGGAAACTCGCTCGAGTAATGATATCCCTTCGAATTAATTTTCCTCTATTTGTGGGTAAGGCGACTCCAGCTATATAATTAGTTTTTGAAACTATTTCAAAAGGCCAAGTGGCTGAATTTTTCGCTGCTTCCACAAGCGCACCTTTTATTCCTGATCTTGGCAAATTCAATATAACATCTATCACACCCAAACTCGTTGCATAAACAGGCACTCCATTCATCCAGACATGAACGATGTCACCACCAATCTCATATCCTCCTTTTTCCGGTGAAAGTATTTCAAAAGCTGTCTTACAAAGTTCCCAATCTTCCAAAAGAAGATATTTTCCTGACTTAAATAAATAAACTGAACCATCTACTGCAACAATCTCAAAGGTGTCTTTTATTAATGCGTCTAACAAGTTCCAGCGTGTTTTCTCTTTTTCGGGCAACTTGGAATATTTTTCAAAATTTGTTCCAACGTCCTTAAAAGATGATCGAATGTTCTCTTCGGCGTTTGAGGCCCCTTCCTTTGCCCCTTCCTTTACTTCGTTCGCTACATGAGTGGCACCTTTAATATGTTCAGGTAGGGAAGTCCCAAAAAACTTTTTTGCAAGATAGATACCTCCGACTGCCCCGGCAACGCCGACAAAAAACTTGGTTGCGCGGAAAAGAATACCAGGCTTATGGATGCCATTTTTCACTTCTTCTGATTCATTTTTGAACCACGAAGAGACTTTGCGATATAACCAACGTGCTGCCAGAAAACCTACCACGCCGCCAGCAACATAACCGGCCTTCTTCCAGTTAGATCCTTCAGAAAAATCTTTCCAGGTTTCTTTCGCATTGCGACTTACTCTTTGTCGAAAATTTTCTTTTATTTGAGGAGAATTTGTTGGCTCGATTGGCACTCCGGCAACACTGTTCTGTTGCTTTTCAACAGGCTGAGCTGGTTTTGTCTCCTGCTCTTTTTCCTCAGATTCATCAGATTTTATTTTGTCCCCGAATTCTTGAACCAAGGCTACTCTTTCTCGCAAAGCATCGAGCTTGCTTTGTTCTTTTTCTTGTTCGATTTTACTTTGCAATCGCGCTTCAAGCTCAGCCAAATTTTTTTGAATGACTTCGGCACTCTTTTGATCAGCTGTTTTTAC
>Ga0209542_10017561_pt1 | contig 11706 bp, 11 predicted proteins | sample RifCSPhighO2_01_FD_184028 | JGI IMG/M metagenome (GOLD analysis project Ga0209542, IMG submission 184028) | Soil microbial communities from Rifle, Colorado - Rifle CSP2_plank highO2_0.1 (SPAdes) (version 2) | ecosystem: Environmental > Terrestrial > Deep subsurface > Rock core/Sediment ...
AAGATTTAAAAGGCCCGTATGGAATATACGATCAGCCTTAAAGAACAACAATTATCTTGTCGGCAAGACTTGATTTTGTGATAAACTAAGAAGGTGAGCAATATGAAAAAGCCCATTCGGCAAGCTCAGGGCAAGCGTGTATTTTCCGGGATAAGAGCCACGGGTAGGCTTCATCTTGGCAACTATTTAGGGGCGGTTAAGGGTATGCTTGCTTTGCAGGAAACCCATGACTGTGTTTTTTCAGTGGTGGACTTGCATACTATAACAACTCCCTATACGCCTGCAACCTTGCAAGAGTCAATCAGAAATATCGTTTTAGATTATTTGAGCGCAGGACTTGATCCTAAAAAATGCAAACTTGAAGTCCAATCAAAAGTTCCCGAGCATGTAGAGCTTGCATATTTACTGTCAACTATTTATCCGGTTGCAAGATTGGAAGATCTGCCGACATATAAAGAAAAGAAAGCCCAGTATCCAAAATATGTAAATATGGGATTACTGTTTTATCCTGTTCTTATGGCAGCAGATATTTTACTTTATAAAGCAGAGCTTGTTCCGGCAGGAGTAGACCAGGAACCTCATTTAGAGGTGACAAGAGAAGTGGCCCGAAAATTTAACAGTATGTTTGGGGAAACTTTTCCTCAAACACAAAGATTTCATACAAATGGAGAGTATATACCATCTCTTTTGGGAACAGGAAAGATGAGTAAATCTATAGATGGCAGTTTTATTAATTTAACAGATGATCTGGATACTATCAAAAAACGTTTGGCAGCTGCTCCAACAGATAGCGGAACAGTTGGCGGAGAACTTCCAAAAGAGGGCGGAGTTGCGAACTTGTTTAAATTGCTAAAACTATTCGAATCCGATAGTATGTACAAAAAGTTTGAACAAGATTATAAGGACGGGAAAATCAAGTATTCGGAGATGAAACCTATAATTGCAGAAGCAATTTATAAAGAGCTTAAGCCAATTCAGGAGAAAAGAAAAACTTTTGAAGAAAATCCGCAACTTGTCGATCAAATTCTTAAAGAAAGTAATGAGAAATGTCTTCAAATTGCCAAAGAAACAATGAGAGAAGTGAAAGAGAAAATGGGCCTCGCCTAATTAAAATTGATTATTATAGTGGCGGATTTGCCATTTGGGAAAAAGCGCATCCTGATTTTCAACTACAGCTTCTTTGAACAATTTAAATAATCCGTATTGATTTTCTCCTGGTGCTAGTCCGGGGAAGCTGGCTGTGCCGTTAACATTAAGTAGTGTAAAAACATACGGAAACATTAACTCAACTGCGTCCCGTTGAGCTTCTGCGCAGTTTATTTTTATAGCCAGCTCGAAAGAAACGCCTCTTCTTATTATCGTTTCCCGCGGTGTTCCGTTTGCAAATTCTTCTTTCTCTTTAATTAAGTCCCCATTTGACGGAATCGCAGGAAGGATATTTAATCTTACCATTTCTTGTTCCTGGAGAACTTGTGAATATGTGGAAACAAACCATTTTGCCAATTCGGCGTCTGTAAAATTGCGGATTACCTTAGAATAATCTTTTTCTAACAATTTATCATCTACTCTAATTCTAGTTTCTCTTGTAAACCCTTTTTCGGATGATTTAAATCTATTTCGTGTCCCCGGCACAGAAAGTTTTTGATATTCAATTTTAATTTGTCTATCCTCAATTTTACCATCAATTTCTTCTAAAAATGAATTAACAAAATGCCACATGTTCCAGTCCTCGGGGATAGCAATTGGAAAGTTTTCCTTGGTGTTTATATTTAAAGACGTAAAAGTTGGACCTCTTTCAGCGCCTTCGGATTTTAAAGCATTGTAGAAACGTTTTAAATAGTCGATTGCCATTTTTATACGAGCTTCAGGTGTGCCCGAAAGTTCACGAGGAACTAAATTATTGTCTAGAATAAAAAGACTGTATTCTCCTGAAATCGCTGGTGTATCTATGTTTCTATAAAGAACGTTTGTGTCTTCTAGATGTGGTGGAGCAGAGATGGAGGGAACGGTTGGAATTTGGGTAGGAATTGTGTTTTGGTGACCATCTCCGGGCTTACATCCTGGAGCTATCATTGATAAGGCCATCATTGATAAAACAAATTTAGCTTCCCTTGAGAACATAAGGGAGAAGTATAGCAACTCCTGCCTTAAAAAGCAAAAAATTAATTGCTTTTTCCGGTTGGCGAGAGGCTGAATTTTGTGATATACTAAGCCTTGATATGGCAAACGGAAAAAACGGCAAGAAACCTCAAAAAAACAAGATAATCAAGCTAAAAATGAACTTTACTTGGAAGAATATTCTTCTCTACGGATTTTTATTATTTTTCCTAATCTTTATTTTCATGGGTTTTACATCAAGTCTGGAAGAAACAAAAACAGTTCCTTTGTCAGAAGTTTTAACGGATGTTAAAAAAGGAGACGTAAAACAAATTGTTATTACTGATAATAAATTAACAGTTACAACAAAAGAAGGAACAGTTAAAAGTTTTAAAGAACCCGGTTCAAACTTGTATCAAATTTTTAAAGACGCGGGCGTTCCTTTGGATAAAACAAAAGTAACAGTTAAAGACGAAACGGGACTTAATAACTGGTTGACTATTGTTTCCTCTGTTTTGCCGATTGTTTTAATGGTTGCCTTTTTTTACTTTTTATTCAGGCAGGCAAGAGGGGCACAAGAAAGTATTTTTTCTTTTGGACAGTCAAAAGCCCGTGTTTTTAGTAAAGATAGTCCACAGATTAGTTTTGCAGATGTTGCGGGAGTAGACGAGGCAAAACAGGAATTAACGGAAATTGTTGATTTTCTTAAAAACCCGGGAAAATACAAGGCAATGGGAGCGCGCACTCCGAAAGGGGTTTTAATGGTTGGGCCATCGGGAACAGGAAAAACACTTCTTGCACGTGCAACTGCAGGAGAGGCGAATGTTCCGTTTTTCTCAATGGCAGGATCAGAATTTATGGAAATGCTTGTTGGAGTTGGGGCATCACGTGTCCGGGATCTATTTAATACCGCCAAAAAAGCTCAGCCCGCAATTATTTTTATAGACGAAGTAGATGCAATTGGGCGCCAGCGTGGAGGTGGTTTGATGGGGGGACATGACGAAAGGGAGCAAACCTTGAATCAAATTTTGGTTGAAATGGATGGATTTGCTCCAACGGAACAGCTTGTCGTTATTGCTGCAACCAATAGACCCGATGTTTTGGATCCTGCTTTGATTAGGCCGGGAAGATTTGACAGACGGGTAGTTTTGGATATGCCGGATATAGAAGGCCGGAAATCAATACTAAAAATTCATGCAAAAGGCAAGCCTTTTGATGGAAAAGTCGATTGGGAAAAAGTTGCCAAAAGAACAGTTGGGTTTTCCGGCGCGGATTTGGAGAATATGCTAAATGAGGCAGCTATTTTGGCTGCCCGGCTTGAAAAAAAAGCTATAGACATGAGCGATCTGGAAGAGGCAGCAACAAAAGTAAAACTTGGCCCTGAAAAAAGAAGATTGCAATCAGACGAAGATAGAAAAATGACAGCGTATCACGAAGCCGGGCATGCTTTGGTTTCCTGGCAAATGCCCCACATGGATCCTGTTCACAGGATATCAATAGTAAGCCGCGGACTTTCACTTGGGCATACAATGATGGAGCCTATGGAACGGGTTCACGAAACAAAAACGCATTTACTGGAGCAGATTTCGGTAATGCTTGGAGGGCGTGCGGCAGAAGATTTGGTTTTTAAAGAAATGACAACGGGCGCGTCGGATGATATTTCAAAGGCGACTCAGGTTGCCAGAACAATGGTTGCCGAATTTGGTATGAGTGATTTGGGGCCTATCAATTTTGAAGGATCGGAACGCCGCTCGTTTTACGAGCAGCAAAATGTTTCGGAGAATATGGCGGGAAAGATAGATGATCAAGTTAAGAAAATTACGGACATAGCGTATAAAAATGCTCTTAATGTTTTGACAAAGCTTAGAAAAGAACTTGATTTATTGGCAGAAGAACTTCTTAAAAAAGAAACTATCGAATCGGAAGAATTTTTAAGGCTTCTCGGTCCCAAAGTTCCACTGGCGAAAGTAAAAGCTTAAAGATAAATTTTCCATTTTCCAGGTTCCATTTTCCAGTTCATTTTTAAATTTAAAATTAATCAATCGATAAGTAATTATATTAATTGGCAAATGGTAAATGGCAGATGGAAAATATTTCTTAATGGTATAATATCTCTATGTCTAAGTTAATTCTCATTGATGGGAATGCTATTCTACATAGAGCGTTTCATGCTCTTCCTCCATTAACCTCAACAGATGGTCAGCAGGCAAACGCTGTTTATGGTTTTTTTTCAATGTTTTTAAGAATTATTGACGAAACAAAACCCGATTACATTGTGGTTTGCTTTGACCGTCCCAAGCCCACTTTCCGTAAGGAAATGTATGTTGAATACCAAGCGCACCGCCCAAAAATGGATGATAATTTGATTCCTCAAATTGGAATAGTCCACGAGGTTCTTGGAAAAATGAAAGTTCAAATCTTTGAACTGGACGGATATGAAGCAGACGACATAATTGGCACGCTCTCTTTTCAAGCTGTCAATGGCGCTGAGGTCGGACACGAAAATTTTTTTGTTCCGCAATTGTCTTCACGAAGCAACTCAAAAGATCTACATAAAAGCATCGGCGCTCGCCAAGATGCGAACGAAAAAAATTTTGAATCCTCCCCGCGCCAAGAAATAGATGTAATAATTGTCTCTGGTGATCGGGATTTGCTCCAACTGGTCAATTCTCATGTAAAAATGTTAGCGCCTGTTACGGGTATTACAAATATGCTTTTATTTAACGAACAAAAAGTAGAGGAAAAATATGGGATAAAACCCAAGCAGATAATAGATTATAAGGCACTTATTGGAGACGCATCTGACAACTATCCTGGTGTCTCTGGTGTGGGGCCTAAAACAGCGGTTGGACTTATTAAAGAATATGAAACGTTGGAAGGAATATATAAAAATCTTGATCAGATTAAAAAAAAGAATGAAGGTCTTTTTCAAAAACTTAAAGATGGGGAAGAAGCGGCAGAAATGGCAAAAAAACTGGCAACAATTGTAACAGATATGCCTGTTGTTTTAGATTTGGAAAAATGTGCTACCTCCTGTTTTGACATAAACGAACTTAAAAAATCATTTGAAGAATTAGGTTTTAAAAGTTTGCTAAAAAGATTATCAGGAGAGAATATTAAACCTCAGGAGTTAAAAAAAGAAGAAAAGAAAACAAACGGAGAACAATTAGGATTATTATGAAAGTTGCGTTGGTTCATGATTACATAAAAGAATATGGAGGTGCTGAACGGGTGTTGGAAGCGCTTTGTGAGATTTTTCCTGAAGCGCCGATTTATACAGCGTTTTATAAAAAAGACTCAATTGCTTATCAGAAGTTCAAGGATAAAAAAATAATAGCATCCTGGGTTCAGAATATCCCTTTTTTTGCGACAAAACTTCATAGTCCGCTTAGGTTTTTGGCGCCTTTTATTTGGGGAAGTTTTGACTTTTCCGATTACGATATTGTAATAAGTTCCGCGAGTTGGTACGTGACTAAGGGGTTTGGGAGGCGAAATTCTTCTTGTCATCCCGAATTTATTTCGGGATCTCCTGTCCGCAGGCAGGCTTATTTACGATCGAGGGAGATGCTGAAACAGGTTCAGCATGACATCGGGGAAAAACCGATTGAGATTTGCTATTGTCATACTCCTCCCCGTTGGCTATATGGTTATAAAACGTCTGTGGAATGGCAGAAATTCTGGCCGATAAAAGTTTACGGCATAATCGTGGGTCATCTTATGAGGCTTTATGATTTTAGTGCGGCGCAGCGCGTTGATTATTTTATTGCCAATTCGGAAGAGGTAAAAAATAGAATTAAAAAATTTTATAAAAGAGATGCCGTAGTTATTTATCCACCGGTAAGCTTAAATTCGAAATCCGAATATCGAAATTCGAAATCTATTCGGCAAGCTCAAGATCCTGAGTTTACCGAAGGACAAATCCAAAATTCTAATTTTCAAAATTCAAAAAAAGAGATTGCTTCTCCAGCTAAACTGGATCGCAATGACGGGAGGGAAGACTATTATTTTATTGTTTCAAGACTGGTAGGCAGTAAAGGATTAGATCTAGCAGTTGAAGCAGCGTCAAAATTAGGTTTTAAACTAAAAATCGCGGGGGCCCCCGCAGGGTATTATACAGAATATAAGAGATTAATTGGAAAAGGACGTGGATCCCGAAATAAATTCGGGATGACAAGTAATAATAATGTTGAGTTTTTGGGGCATGTAACGGACGAAGAACTAGCTGTACTTTATACAAAAGCAAAAGCTTTTTTGGCGATGAGCCAAGATGAAGATTTTGGTATTACACCTGTTGAGGCAATGAGTTTTGGAACTCCCGTTATTGCATATAATGGAGGAGGGTATAAAGAAACGGTCATAGATGGTAAAACGGGCTTATTCTTTAATGAGCAATCGGCGGAATCGTTAATAAATGCGATTAATAAGTTTGAAACCCTTCGGCAAGCTCAGGGTAAAAAGATGTCTGAAGATTGCATAAAACAAGCCCAAAAGTTTTCAAAAGAGGAATTTAAAAGAAAAATCTTAGAATTTATTAAAAAAGTTAAGGAGAAATAATATGCCTGAGTTACCTGAAGTAGAGACAATCAGATTGGGCCTTCAAAAATATCTTGTCGGACATAAGATATTAGGTGTTGACGTAAAAGTTGATAAAATTTTTCAGGGTGATTCAAAAAACATTATTGGCACAAAAGTCGTAGAGATTAAAAGAGTTGGGAAGGGGCTTATTGTAGAACTGGATAACGATTACACAATGGCAATTCACTTAAAGCTTACAGGACAAGTTATTTATTCAGGCCGCGATTTGGGCAAAGTTTTGCTTTCTAATAAAACAGGAGGAAATCTTCCCTCGAAATACACCCATGTAATTTTTACTCTCGATGAAAAAGCTCATCTTTATTACAATGATCTTAGAAAATTCGGCTGGATAAAGGTTATTAAAAAAAGTGATGTTCAAAATCTACCGTTTTTCAAAGAAATGGGGCCAGAGCCTCTTAAGGATTTGACTTTCTCTAAATTTGCAAAGATTATTAAGGGTTCAAATTCTCCAATAAAAATTGTTCTGATGGATCAGAAAAAAATTGGAGGAATAGGAAATATTTATGCAAACGAAGCTTTATTTTTAGCTAAAATTGATCCGAAAACAAAAACCGGAAATTTATCGGAAAAGCAGCTGAATAAACTTTATGGTTCAATTCTTGAAGTTTTAAAAAGAGGAATAAAATATGGCGGCTCATCTGATATTAATTTCGTAAATGCATTGGGCGAAGATGGAAATTACCAGAATCATTTTTTAGTTTACGCAAGAAAAGGGGAGAAATGCATAAATTGCACTGGTAAAATTGAGAAAATAATGCTAGGAGGGCGAGGGACTTATTTCTGCCCTGAATGCCAGAAATAGATCAGAGATCAAATATCAAAGATCAAAAACAAGCTAAAAATTCAAAGACTATAGCTAACGTCATTCTGGATTCGACACTTTGAAAAAGTTAGTCCGCTTGTTGGATATTTCAGAATCTATTTCAAGATTTAAAGAAGATGCTGAACCAAGTTCAGCAGGACAAGCTATTTATTTTTAAGCTTTGATCTAGGTTTTGATTTTTGCACTTTGATCTTTGCATTAAAATTTCTCTTGTCTTTTAAAAGCTTTTATGGTATCATCTATTAATACTAGAGGATAATATTAGGAGCTTAAATTATGGCGAATGGACATACAGAAAAAATTGTAATCTCTCTCGGCGGATCTTTAATTGTTCCCAATGGTGGAATTGATACAGATTTCCTTTCCAAGTTTAATGGCTTTATTAGAGCTCAACTAACTGACGATATAAAACGTCAGTTTTTTTTAATTGTGGGGGGAGGATCAACAACTAGAAATTATCAAGAAGCGGCAAGAAAGGTTATTGGAGATAAGCTGACGCGCGACGATTTAGATTGGTTAGGTATTCATTCAACAAGACTAAATGCACATTTAATAAGAACAATATTCCGCGACATTGCGCATAACTATATTCTAAAGCATTACGAAATAATTAGAAAAGTAGAAGAGCAGGTTGTTATTGGATCCGGGTGGAAACCGGGCTGGTCGACCGACTTTTGCGCCGTAATGACTTGTGAAGATTATAATGTAAAAACAATAATTAATCTTAGTAATATTACTCAAGTCTACGATAAAGATCCTCAGAAATTTCCTGACGCCAAACCAATAGACAAAATTTCCTGGAGCGACTTTAGAAAATTAGTAGGGGACGAATGGGTTCCCGGGATGCATGCTCCATTTGATCCTGTTGCAGCAAAAAGAGCAGAAGAATTTGGAGTTAGAGTTGTTGTTCTAAATGGTAAAGATTTTGAAAATATTAATAAATACTTCAAAAATGAGCCTTTCATAGGAACTGTGATAGAATAAGCCCAATGTTCTTAAAAAGTCTTAATCTTCAAAATTTCCGAAGCTATAAAAAAGTAGAATTTACCTTCAATTTTAATACAACCTTCGTTATTGGTCCTAATACCTCAGGAAAAACAAACCTGGTTGAAGCAATTTGCCTATTATCAAGCGGTAAAAGTTTTCGCGCGGACAAAGATTTTCAGATGATAGGATTTGATTCAGAAATGGCTCGTGTTAACGGCGAAACAACTGATACCAAATTGGAAGTTATAGTAACAAGCGGTCAAATTAATGGCACGAACGTCCCTTTTAAAAAGTATTTGGTAAACGGGGTTAGCAGAAGAAGAGTGGATTTTTCATCAAACCTGAATATGGTTATTTTTAGTCCGGAAGACTTGGATATTATTATTGATTCACCGTCTTTAAGACGGCGTTTTCTAGATGATATTCTCGAACAAGTTGATCGTGATTACAGAATTGCTCTTATTACATACACAAAAGGACTTAGGCAAAGAAATGCTTTGCTTGAAATAGCAAAAGAAACAGGAGCAAGGCAGGAAAAACAATTTGAATATTGGGATAATGTTTTAATAAAAAACGGGCAGGAGATTGCAAAAAAGAGAGAAGAATTTATCGAATATGTGAATTTACAAAACAAAGATATTTTTGACTTTGCTGTTGTTTACGATAAAAGCGTTATTTCAAAAGAAAGACTTTTAAAATATAAAGAAGCAGAATTAGGGTCGGGCGTAACACTTGTTGGTCCTCACAGGGATGATTTTTTAGTTGAAATGTTTGACAATTTAAGACAAACGACACACAATGTCAGATTTTTTGGATCCAGAGGTCAGCAACGTCTAATAATACTTCAATTAAAACTTTTAGAATTAGCGTTTGTAGAGGAAAAATTAGGGCACCGTCCGATTTTTGTTCTTGATGATATCTTTTCGGAGCTGGACGAGGAACATATAAAACTTGTTTTAGAAATGATAAATCTGCAACAGACGATAATTACCACGACACACGAAGAGTTTATACCGGAAAAAATTTTAAAAAATTCACAAACGATCGAGCTTACTAGGTAATATTTAAAGTATAATAACAATATGAACAAATTTAACCCTGAAGAACTAAAAAAGATTTATATCCCACCGCCCTATTCTCACAAAGGACAAAATGGAAAACTGGCAATTATCGGCGGATCGCATTTGTTTCACGGGGCGTCCCTTTGGTCTTTAAAAGTGGCAACTAGAATTGTTGACATGGTTTTTTATTCGTCTGTTTTGGAAAACAATGAGCTTGCCCAGAAATTAAAATCAGAGCTCTACGATTTAATTGTTGTTCCAAGAAATAAAATCGAGGATTATCTGCAAGAGGCAGATGTAATTTTAATTGGTCCTGGGCTTCCTCGCGAGGAAGGACGAGAGGCAGGGGAAGAGTCAACAAGAAATTTGGTTAAAAGGCTTTTTGAAAAATTTTCAGACAAAAAGTGGGTAATAGATGGCGGAGCACTAACCGAAATTGAGCCTGAATGGCTAAGAGAATTAAATGGCAACGTAATACTAACTCCACATCATAAAGAGTTCGAGAATTTATTCGACGATGTCATTCTGAGCGAGAGCGAAGAATCTAAAAAGATCCTTCGTCGCTTTACTCCTCAGGATGACATGGTTGCGGAGATGTCAAAGAAATATAACTGCACAATTCTTTTAAAAGGGCCGACGGATCTTATATGCTCTCCCGAAGAATGTGTATCTGTTGAGGGAGGGAATGCGGGGATGACAAAAGGGGGAACAGGAGATGTTTTGGCAGGGCTTGTTGCCGCACTCGCTTGCAAAAACGATTTATTTTTAGCAGCAGCATCAGGCAGTTTTATAAATAAAAAAGCAGGGGAGGAATTATTTAAAAGGGTAGGGTATTATTTTAATGCTTCCGATTTAGCAGACGAAATACCGAAAATAATGAAAAAATATGTCTAAGCTTCTAACCCTTTTGGGTCCTTTAATTTTTATTACTATCTATCTAGTTTTATTTATTTTTATCCGGGGTAATATTCCGGATACGGAAACGCTTATAAAAGAGATAGAAAAATTGTATCTTCTTTATGGATATTACCTAGTATTTATAGGTGCTTTTTTTGAAGGATTATTTCCTATTGGAATGTATATCCCCGGCTCAACAGTTGTGCTTTTAGGCGCGGTTTTATCTAAGAAAGGCACAGTTCAATTTCCGTTGGTTATAATTCTGGCTGTTTTAGGATTTAGTTTAGCTTATTGCGTTAATTATGTTTTAGGAAGGATTGGATGGTATCAGATACTTGCCTTTTTAGGACTTGAAAATGGCATAAAAGAAGCGAAAGAAAAAATCGAAAAGCATAAAGATAAAACAATTTTATTAGGCTACATCTCCCCGAGTCCTGCCGCTTTTTTATCAACCGCCTCTGGAGTCTTAAAAATTCCTTTTTGGAGGTTTTTAGGCCTAAGCGTTGTAGCTCAACTATTCTGGGGAACGCTTTGGGGAGGTATTGCTTACATTTTTGGCATGCCTTTAGTTGAGTTTATATTAAAGAATTTATTTATAATAATAGGCTTTATAGTAGTCATCGGGATTTTTAGAAGTAGAAGAGACAGGAGAGGTAAAAAGTAGGCTATTTTCTCTCAAATTTATCCAAAACTTTGGAGAGTTGGAGAGTTACAAAGACGGCGAGAATTGTGATGGCGACTGCATATATTAAAAGAGAGATTATACCGCTTTGGCCCGGTAGCCAACGTTTGACATAAGCATTTACAAATTCCTGAATTACACTATTCCAGGCCAAAGCTGCAACCAGCCCGAATCCGCTAGTTGAAAGTGTAAGCATTTGGCGAATAACCTCGATCGTTAATTTCTTATTTTTAGCTTTTTTGGTTTTACTTGCCATAATTGATATAATTATAACAGAAATAGCAACTAGCCACTAGTAAATTAGCCACTAGTTGCTAATGGCTAATCGCTAGTTTCTTTATAAATTATGTATACTCCTAAATTTACTATCACCAATAAAATACTTAAAAATATAGGTATCATTGAGGCGGCAAAACAAGTTATAGATCATGCACCTCTTCTTCCGTATTACGAAAAAAAATTCAGAGACGAAGCCATGATTAGAACCGTCCACTTTGGGACTCGTATCGAAGGAAATGAGCTAAATTTATCTCAGGCGGAAAAAGTGTTGGCAGGTCAGGATG
>Ga0209542_10017562_pt1 | contig 11705 bp, 12 predicted proteins | sample RifCSPhighO2_01_FD_184028 | JGI IMG/M metagenome (GOLD analysis project Ga0209542, IMG submission 184028) | Soil microbial communities from Rifle, Colorado - Rifle CSP2_plank highO2_0.1 (SPAdes) (version 2) | ecosystem: Environmental > Terrestrial > Deep subsurface > Rock core/Sediment ...
ACGCCTTTTCCAGTTAATTTTTCTTCATTGGAAAGTCCTAGTTTTCTATGCTCCGCTCCACCGGTAAAAATAATCGCCTTTGAATCTATTTCCTCTTTTTTGGTAAAGGTTTTAAAACAATGCCCATCTCTCTCAATCTTTTCTACCCATCCACTTTTAAATTCAGCTCCCACTTCTTCTGCTTGTTCCTTCATAATACGCATGAGTTCGTAGCCATCAATCGGCTTTACTCCCGGATAGTTTGCAATCCACCCAGCGGTCGCTGTTGCTCCACCAAAATTTCCCTCAACAACAAGTGTCTTTAATCTATACCTTCCAGCGTAAATCGCCGCAGCAAGCCCTGAAGCGCCTGAACCAATGATAACGAGATCGTACATGAAAAAAGAATTACGAAGTAATCCTTACATCATAGCAAGAAGATTAAAACAAAAAAACCCCGTATTAGGAGGTTTTCCATTCTTTTAAAAAAACTTTTAAATTTCGGCGATTCACCCAAAAATAATGAACTAACGTCATGAGGGTCAGCGTGCCAACACACCATACTGCACCATGCCATGCCGTAAGAATAACAGCGGACACCGGCTGAAAAAGAACAACGGCTATGCCGATAATGATGAACATATCTTGTATCGCTGTTTTTCCTTTTGCAAAAAAAGTAACTTCAAATTTTTTACCGGCAATTGCAACCGCTTTAGCTAAACCGATGACTAAACAATCGCGAAGACCCATAACCACGAGAAACCATGCCGGCACAATATGATAGACAAAAATTAATGTAACCGTGACTCCATAAACCAACGCTTTGTCGGCAATTGGGTCAAGATAGGTTCCCAACTCGCTTACTTGGTTCCATCGTCTTGCCAAGTACCCATCAAACCAATCAGTTATGGCCGACACTACAGTCAGCGCCATGGCAACGGTTATCAAAAAAGTATCGCCTTTCGCTTCGGCAAGAAGCCACAGTACGGCAAACGCTCCAATAAATCGAAATAGAGTTAAAATATTTGGAATGGTAAAGATCAAACCATTGCTGATAACCATTACTAAACCCCCAACTCACTAAACCTTCCCCCATCAAAGCAGAGGTGCTGGGAAGAGTCAACGCTGTTGCACCCCAGAGATTCCTTTGATAGCGTAAAAGCAGAAGGTTGTGAAGGATATTGAAAATGAAAGTCAAAATAACGGGCTCATGGGATGATTTTGAGGTTGAGGGCATTAATTTTAAAGCTCTGTCACCTTCTGGACATAAGAAAATTATTGAAGAGGGTGCTCCACATAATTACTCTCCCATCTCCGGATGGATAGTGCTGGGAACAGGAGATGATGACTGTACACTAAAAATAAAGCGTGACACTGCTGATGGCGAAGAGGTAAAAGATGTCCTTGATTTCCAGACAATGTACTCCGTGCATAATTTCGGTTATGGCCTAAGCCATATGGCAATAAGCCAGGAAATCAAAGATGCTCTTGAAAATGATGTGCCTGCAATTCCACGCGCAATAGACCACCTTTGGCACGCGCCAACTCTAGTTGCAGTAAAGAAATTTACCGGAATGGACCGAGTGATAATGAAATCTGGCGGAGCAGAGGCGGTGGAAACGGCATGCAATATTGCATCGCAATTCTGGCATCAAAAAAATGGCTACAAGAAAAATCTGAAAAACGGGCCTTTTTTTGGCGCCCTAAATGAGTGTTTTCACGGAAGAACGCGCCATGCCCGTTCTCTCTCATCAAGCTCTTCGTCTCGTGATGGATTTGGCCCGCTTATTTCATCTGTACTTCATGTTCCTTTCGGGGATATCGTATCTTTAAAACAGTTGTTCGCAACCATGGGTAAACTGATGGCTGGGTTTATTGCCGAACCCATTCAAGGCGAGGGTGGAGTCAACATTCCACCTTCGGGCTATTTGAAACAAGTGCGTGAATTGTGCACCGAATATGGGGTTGTCCTCATTCTTGATGAAATCCAGACTGGATTTGGAAGAACGGGTACTGACTGGGCATGTGAATTTGAAGGCGTAAAACCAGACCTGTTGGTCGCAGGAAAAGCGGCAGGAGGTGGTATTCTTCCTGTTTCCTTTGTTGCTGGAACTGAAGAAATAATGGCGTGCATAAAGCCAGGCACTGAAGGGGCAACATGGAGTGCCGCCCCCATACAATGCATTGCGCTTATTTGTGCCATACGAGAACTGTGCGATAATGATCTTTCAAATGAATCCAGGAGAAAGGGAGAGAGATTTATAAACTTTTTAAATTATCTTAAAACACTTTTCCCAGAGAGCATTGTTGATGTCCGTGGAAGGGGTCTCTTCGTGGGAGTGGAAACAATCCACGATGGCAAAAAACTCTCTCGAGCGCTTCTTGAAGAAGGCGTGTGGGCAAAAGAGACGGGCGAGACCGGGAAAACACTACGCTTTTCTCCGCCACTTACCATTACGGAAGAGCAACTCTTTGAAGCGGCACAGGCGCTCAAAAGAGCCCTCCGAAGACTGGAAGCAGAAAATGCCCAATATGGATTAAATATTTAATATACACAAACAGTAAAACCCATTCGCCAGTTAGCGAATGGGTTTTTATTACATTTTTATTGCGCCGAGCGACGGGCCGTATCAAAGGGTCTATATGAAGAGAGTGAGACAGCGGGCACCTCCACCAGCTTTGAGAAATTCAGAGATAGCAACGGGCCAAACATGTATACCCACTTCTTCAAGCTGTTCATGCAGGATAGGTGAAGGTTGCGCGGTCACTAAATGCCAGCACTTATTCTCAGATACCGGCACACCATTGCACACAAAATTTTTGGCATCCTCTTCTGAAACCGAAATCAATGTACCCTTTTTTCGAGAAACCTCTTTTTCAATAGAACGTTGGGCTAACGTAGAGAATGCTTTGGGGTAATATAGCAGAGTGTTTCCCACGGGGCACAGGCATGTATCCAAGTGATAGAAATTGGGATCAACAAGCTCCAAAAGCACACATGGAATATCAAGCCCCGACAAACGCATTGCCTCATAAATCCCCAACTCATTTGAACGCATACCTTTTCCCGCAAAGACGACGTCTTTCCAAAATAACGCGTCTCCGTGCCCTTCAAAAAATACATCCTGTTTGGGGACACCTTTTGAAGGAAGAAGAAATCGCGGTAGCTGAACTGTCTTTAGCGTGGTATGTGAGCAAAAAAAATCCCTAAAAACATCCTCTTCTAGCTGACGCTCTTTGTGTTTGAAACTGCTAACAATTACCGTCTTGTCGTAAATAAAGCCTGCATTTGCCGTGAAAACAAGGTCTGGCAGTTCTGGCACAGGATCAAGGAGTACAATCCGAATATCAAGATGCTGCAGAATGTTTACAAGGTTTATCCACTGTATCCTGGCAAGATTACCATCGACCGGATCCCCCCCACCCTCTTCCAAAGAACGGCTCATCCAAGGATTTATTTTATAGTGAACCCCGAAGAAGGTCGGGGGGCACATCAACACTCGTTTGGAAACCCCAACCATTCGGAAGCACCTTCCTGTTGTTTCTAATGACAAGCGTAGTATGAATAAACTCTTTTTTCAAGCAAGCGGCGTCAAGCCCTATTTGTATTTGGCCTAAAAAATGTTTCCATACCTGAAAGCATTTTAACCTCTTCGGCAATACGTCCAGCTTGACGTGCATCAATTCCAAATTGCTGTACTATATCTTTTTCCGAATACGCCCGAAGAGACAGGGCCAATAAAATATTACGACGAGCAAATTGTTCGCGCGCGAAAATATTTACCGAAGGAAGCGCCGTAACAGGAAAAAGCATTTTTTCTTTTATCATATCGGCAAGATTTTCACCTCTTCTCTTTGGGTAATTCCATCCCGTCATCTTAATGCCCATGCATGCACCATAGCGCGTGGCACTCGTTGTAAACTTTGCATTAGTCAACAGCCACATAGCATGGCGTGCGTATTTATGCTCGGTCTTTTTTTCTTCCGGAACAATGTCAAGTAGCCGTGCGTACGCATACATCGCAACGGTCACATCGGTTTTAATTCCCGGATTATTATGATATTTTGCTTCCAGCAAAAAATGGTCGTTCCCACGATGAGCAACAATGTCTATCTCGTGCGACACGCAACGACCCTTGAGCATTTGGTTTAGTTTTGTCTGAAAACCATACGCATGGAGAATCGCCGCGATATAATGCTCAAACAAAAAACCGGCTGGACCAAGCTCTAAGACACCCTTTTTAAGGTTATAACTTGTAGCAATACCAGGGTTCTCTTTTGCGAGATATCCCATTGTTTTTTCTACAATATCATTAGTGCTCATTCCAGGACGTAATTCACCTTCCACCTGCTCACACACCCTCAAAGAGAGGTCCTTAGGCGCTCCAGCACGTTCAAGTGACTTACAAAATTTTTCTGTTGAAAACTGTTCCTTTTGGCCGGTGGCATTAATAATATCCATAATGTATTTAAGTATATCATTTCTTTTTATATTGTTCACAAAAACAGCCCGCTTTTAAGCGGGCTGTTTTTGTGTGCACTTTTTTACTTTTTAGCGAGCGGGAGGCACATCTGTCGCCGAGTTGGAATGTGCCGGATTTAACTTCTGTGGTGCCTGTCCGTCACAAATACGAGCTCTCTCTTCGGGGGTAATGGTAAATACATGCAAATCTATGTGGGGAAACAAAAATCCAGGATGTCCGCCAGTCCAAGAAATCACAAAATGATCATAGTTTGCGCCCTGCAAGTCAAAGGGAACTGGGAATTGCCATGTCGGTTCTTTTGACTGATCATATAATTCTGGATTTTTCCAATCTTTAAATGCTTTTTCCGTAATGTGATACTCAATACCGACAACTTCTCCAGAATTTGGAGCATACATAAAGGTTGGCCCAGCAACGCCTTTGCCTGGCTCAGGAATCGCATCTGGTGTTGAGTAATGAATACCATGACCGACGACACAGTTGCTCAAGTCGGAAGCCGCCGGCTCTGGTGGCAACTTGATGCTTACTTTTGCGGGAACTTTTGATCCATATGAGCCAAAACCATACCACCCAACACCAAAACCAATGACAAGTGCCACGACGATAGTTATTATTTTTTTAGTTTCCATAGATTTGTTATACGAAATTATACATAATATCGTATGATTGATAATTTTTTTAAGAGGTTTTACACACGATTCTTACTATAATGTATGTTACCATAACAATACATGTGAGGGACGGCGTTCGTGTGGAAAACTTTGTCTATGTTACAGTCGCTACGCAATAAACTCTTAAAAATACCCTTCAACATTCGGGGTAGATTACTATTTGTTCTTCTGGGACTTGTTATTCCTGCTCTCATTCTTACAAACCTTTTGTGGCTCCCCTCTGCCCGAAGCGTTTTGTCTCAAAGAATTATCCAATCGCACGAAGAAACGGCCCTAGCGGCCGGACAAAGAGTGACTGATTTTATTAATGCAAAAATCAGAAGTCTCATTTTGCGTTCGCAAAGTACTGCTTTTATACGAAAAGATTTAGTTGCTGCACAATTTGATATGGAGCTCATGCTCAAAGAAGACGGCGACATGAGAGAAATAAGTTTTATGGATGAGGGCGGACAAGAACTCATCAAGATAACCCTGGACAAAGTCATTCCAAAAAAGGAACTCAAAAACCAAAGCGAAAGCGATAAATTTAAAATCTCAACTTTTCGCTATGGGATTGAATACATTGGCCCCGTCTATTTTTCTAAAGACGATGAACCGATGCTGACCCTCGCAATCCCCATCGTCATCCCCATTGCCACGCAAGACATAGAGCGGATAACTACTATTGAACCAGGGCTCTTCCAAAGAAACCCTGGTGACATTTTGGGTCTCCTCTCGGCAGAAGTAAACTTGACCGACCTTCTAAGATCGGTCGCATCCATCAAAATCGGTGAAGATGGGTATATTTATATAGTCGACAGGTCAAACAACTTGATAGCACACCCGAATCAAGAGTTTGTGGAAGGAAAAAAAGATGTCACCAATGCCGATATCATAAAAATACATTCGGAAGCAAATACCGGTGGACCCTTAGGAACCCAAGCACTACTAACACAAGAAGGAAGGAGTGAGACGGGGGATGATGTGCTTGCCACCCACTATCATATTCCAAAACTTCGTTGGGGGCTTGTCGTCCAAGAGCCGGTTTCTGCGGTTTTTGCTCCATTACGAATTGTCACGATATTTGCCTTTTTGCTTTCTCTTCTCGGAATCATTGTTACGGTCATCGCTAGCGCATGGCTCTCAAAAATCCTGACCCAATCCATTGATGCATTAAGTCGTGGTGTTGAAATGTTTGGACGAGGAAATCTTTCTCATAGAATAACAGTTGAAAGCAACGATGAGATTGGCGGGCTCGCGCGAACATTCAATACTATGGCAGAACGTCTGCAGGAACGTGACCACGAACTTGCCGCCGAACGAGAAAACACAACTGCGATCATCACTAATTTTACTGATGGCCTGCTTCTCTTTGACAATGAGGCCAAGCTTGTTCTTATAAACCCGCAAGGAGAGCGCCTACTGGGCATGAAAAGCAAGGACATGCTTGGAAAAACGGCAGTTGAACTAGTGGCGGAGATGCCACTAACACACAACGAACTGGCGCAAAACATCATTAACCCGAAAGACCAAACAATCCAAAGACTTACTCAAAAGAAATTTACTATCAGTAAAAATCTTATCTTGTCGGTAAGTACATTAAGTCTTGCCCAGGAACAAGGCGCTCAAGGATCGTTGGTAATTCTTCACGACATAACTCACGAAGAGCGTGTTGAGCAGCTAAAAAGCGAATTTGTCTCTATAGCTGCCCACGCATTACGGACCCCCCTCACGGGAATCAAATGGTCCTTGAAATCATTACTGAACAAAGAAGTCGGCGACATTACCAAAGAACAAGAGGAGCTCCTTGATAAAACATCAAAGGCAAGTTCTCGACTCATAAAGTTAGTTAATGACCTTTTAAACGTGACAAAGGTAGAAGAAGGACGACTCGTGTACAAACAAGAACTTGGGAGCATTATAGACCTCATCAATACTGTGATTGAGAGCGTAAAAGATTCGACGCGAAAGAAAAATATTAAACTTGCCGTTAAAGAGCCAAGAGAAACTGTACCCGACCTAATGCTTGATGCATGGACCATGCGTTCAGCAATGCAAAATCTATTGGAAAACGCGGTACAGTATACGCCAACTGGCGGTACTGTAACTGTGCGTGTAGAGCAAGTGAAGGACGAAATTCGTATCAGTGTCACAGACACCGGTATCGGTATTCCACCACACGAAAAAGAGCGCGTATTTAGTAAATTCTTCCGCGGTGAAGAAATAACCCTTCTGTCTCCAGACGGGTCAGGGCTAGGGCTCTTTATGACAAAAAATATTATAGAAGCCCATGGCGGGAAGATCTGGTTTGAATCGGAAGTTGGAAAAGGCTCGGTGTTCTCCTTCTCGCTCCCCATACCGACATAAATATCATCTACAGAGATTTTTCGTCCGGTTTGTGCTCCAAGCAAACGGAGTTTATGCAATATCGCTTACCGGTTTTCGTCGGGCCATCATTAAACAAATGTCCAAGATGGGAACCACACTGAGCACACAACACTTCCGTTCTCTCCATCCCCAAAGTATTATCAGGACGCAATGTGACAGTGCTGTCCATGGCCACATCATCAAAGCTTGGCCACCCCGTCCCAGAATCAAATTTTGACTCTGAGGAAAAAAGGTTGTTGCCGCAAGCAGCACAAGTATACACTCCTGGCTCTTTAGTGTGCACATATTTTCCGGAAAAAGGAGCTTCGGTTGCCCCTTCACGCATAACCAGAAATTGTTCAGGTGTCAGCGTTGTCTTCCAATCTTTCTGTCGTGTGCTCATAAAAATCTACCAGATTATACGCGCAAAAAATTATTCAAGAAAAATTGGCACTTCAAGTGCGTCGTCGTGCTCCGGTAAACCAGAAGGGTTATCTTTGCGAAGTATTAAAGTCATCTTTTTTCCATATGTTGGTTTCTCAAAAATAAGAGTAGCGGTAAATGGCACAAAATTTTCAGTCATCCACTCCCCGTCTGCGATCGCAAAACTTTCCGCGATAATCCTGCCATCCCAGTCAACCAAAACAACCGGAAATGTTGCCTCAAAAAACCAAACGCCACGAGCCTGTCCCGTTATCCGCAAAGGACTTGAAACAACTTCGCCGGGCCGCGGTGAACTAATTTGGATAAAATCTTGTTTTGCCAACTCATTACCAATATTTTCTACAAATACATTCCCCTGTGCGTCTCTACATTGACGCGGATAACTTTCCATAATGGAATTTCCTGCGCTCGCACACTCTTCGAAACTTGAAATAGAAGCGGTGCTATTCTTAAAAAAATAAAAGGTGGAGACTGCCAGTAACACGAGAAGTAAAATCGCTGGTGTAACTTTATATAACATTTTAGGAATTTTAATCTACAAAGTATACCACAAAAAAACCGCAATATTGGCGGTTTTTAAAGATTACTTAGATGGCGGGATAACAAGGACATTGCTAGTAAGCACTTGTTCATTCTCTTGATTCACACAAGAACCGAGAAGGGTAACTCTTTTTTTGTCTTTGTCTATATGCACAACTTCAACTCTAGTCTTTATGTGGTCTCCAATGAAGACAGGTCCTAAAAAAAGGTTGCTATTCATCAAGAGGATAGTTCCCGGTCCTGGCAATTTTGTTCCCAACACCGCAGACACACAGCTGACCGTCAGTATTCCGTGGGCGATCCGCTTTCCAAACCTTGTCTGCGCCGCATATGCAGCATCCAAGTGAATCGACTGAGTGTCACCAGAAATAGCTGCAAAAAGCAACACGTCCAGATCGGTTATCTCTCTTTCTATTTCGGCACAATCTCCGACTTTCAATTCGTCAATAGTCTTTCCACGAGATTGCGAAGTGATAACAGTTGCTGAAAACTCTCGGCGTAGTCGCTGTTCTAATTCTTGCCTTGTCACATGATCAATGAAACGTAAACCATCCATTACACAATAATCCCGAAACAAGTCTGGGTCTATTGATACCATGAGAGAAAAAAGGGGGCAAGTTTCAAACACTCTATTCTTCGGAGATATGTTTTCCCAAAAACTGCCACCGCGCTGTTTTGACACTGAAATAGAGCGCAACAGCAAAACCAAGTGCCAAAAAATGATTAAGCCAAAAACAAAGGGTACGGTGAAAGTCAGAATGTGATGAGTCTTGATACACACTCAAGGCAAACCACTCAAATGCCACCAATCCAACCATGGAAAGAAGGAGGTTTAGCGACGATGTCCAATGTTGCGCTGGGCTGGCGGTTCCTGCGGCCAAAATAAGAAGAACGGCAAGACCAATAATATAAAAAATGGGGAACGTTATGATATGTAGATAAAGAGGCAATGCAAGCAAAATAACCACTCCTTCAATGAAAAAGAGCCGACGCACAATATCGCCATAATAATGGCTTCCCTTTCTTAGGTTCTCAATTACTTTAGCAGTAAACCACTCTTCTTTTTGCATTTCTCCTTCTAAAACCATATGGCTCCATTAAATAACAAGAAACAAGCAACTGCAAGACCATCCTTCATTGTGTGTGTTGAAAAGAATTTGACTTCACCATTAGAGGCGCGTACTATCCACGGTAGATTGGGTAACCGCTGACAGATAGCATGCTCCTAAAAGCAGTGATTATGGATTTTGATGGCGTCATTCTTGACTCATTCAGAGAGGGGCTCCGAAGAATCAAGTGGATTGCAACCACCCACGATATACCCTGGGACCGCAGTGCCCGGAGAAAGCTAACGGAATTATGGGGAGCTCCTGGCATAGAGCTTCTCAAAAAAGGACTTGGGGTAAATGAGGCCCTTGCTCTTCGCATGTACACGGATTGGGAAAAATTGGACGAGGCGGACCCAATTGACCTCATTCCCGGAGCACGGGAAACCCTCATTTGGCTTAGAAAAAATAATTTCTTGAAATGCCTTATTACATCTCGCCACCGCGAAAGTCTTCTGAAAATTTTGGATGCCGATGATTTAATCTCAGAATTTGAAATCATCACCACCAAACAAGACTGCCCGTACCATAAACCTGACCCACGCGTCTTTGTACACTGCCTAGACACGCTACAAACACATGGTATTTCAAAAGAGCACTGCATCTTTATTGGTGACACCCCGAGCGATATCCTTGCTGGAAAAAATGCTGGTATTGAAACACTAATTGTACAAACGGGGCCATATCTTCTGAAGCATGCCGCCGAGCACCCCATTGACTTAGGCAATATTCTCCAATCAATTGATGATTTACCGATGTGGGTTGAGGAACATCATGGGGCACAGCTCCTCACTTTACCAAAATGACCCGCCTTATCTTAAGGTGGGTTTTTTAATTGACAAAATGACGTTCAATAAGCTAAATTATTTTTAGAAATATCATCTTTTGGAAATGGTACTTTAGCTATGCCAACCAAATATAAACTCCTGGCAGAACTGAAGGAATTTCTTAAAGTAAAAAAATCACCTATAGCGGGACGCGGGCTTTTCACTTTTAAGAGTTTCTCAAGGGGCGAAACTATTTTCCGTGGCCGTATAAGAGAGGGGTGTTATTTGATTAGGCACTTAAATCATTCTTGCCGCCCCAACACAAGATTTATAGAAAAGACCACCGACAGTGAACTGAGCGACCTGCTTATCTCAATAAAAAAAATCAAACCGGGAGAAGAACTTACTTTTGATTTTAGAAATACGCGCTGGGCTCCTCGCTATTGGCCCATTGTTCAAAAGAAGGGGTGCCGTTGTCCAAGTTGTTCTGGATGATTTAAAAAAATACTTTACCCGCTGAAAATGACCCGCCTTATCTTGAGGCGGGTTTTTTAATTGACAAAAAAAATTAATTATTTTAGTATCCAACCAGACACGAACAGTTGTGTGGGCAAACCCACCTACCCAAGAAGAGGGCACCCTTGTGATCAATCCGCAGAAAATTCAAAGACTTTTTGAAATGTTTATGGCCCAAGTATTGCGTGGGGAAAATGCAGACGAAGAAACACTGCAAGTGCTTTTGGAAGAACTGTACGATGGTGCAGTAAAAGACTATCGTCCATTACTTGCGGCTATTCCCCATCTTACCGACAAAATAGCCAGTGACGCCGCCCCGGTCTTTGCGGTTTTCCTAAAGTTGATTAATGATATTGCAGAAAACCATACCCTTGAAACTGAAGTGGCTCGACTTCGAGAAATCACGGCCAAAAATCGATTTAGAAATCTGCAGGCGCACAAGAAAGCTGGCTTCAAACACCAAGAAGCTATGGCTCTCATACTGGTTGATGCCGCAAAACCGAGTATCTTGAGCGGTGCCCAAAACCATATTGCAAAAGCAGGAAACGAAATCGCTACCGCAAAGTCACAAAAAGGAAAGTAGGAAGACAAAAACCCACTGCCAATTGGCATGTTGGGTTTTTTAATTTGCCGAATGCAACAATCTTAATGAATAGGCGATTCGTGGTGCCTTTCTGGCACAATAAACAACGCAATGATATACACCAAAACCCCCGGAATGACTCACGTAAAAATAACAATGAGAATCCAAAGGAGTCGGAGGATGACAGGGTCAACATCAAAATATTCTCCTAATCCGCCGAGGATGCCTCCAAAAACTTTATTCATCTCGCTTCTGTGCAATTGCTTGTG
>Ga0209542_10017565_pt1 | contig 11704 bp, 16 predicted proteins | sample RifCSPhighO2_01_FD_184028 | JGI IMG/M metagenome (GOLD analysis project Ga0209542, IMG submission 184028) | Soil microbial communities from Rifle, Colorado - Rifle CSP2_plank highO2_0.1 (SPAdes) (version 2) | ecosystem: Environmental > Terrestrial > Deep subsurface > Rock core/Sediment ...
CTCCTATCTTTTAAGTTATGTGCTTCATCCACAATCAACATGTCCCAGCTTTTATCCTGAGCCATATGGTGTCTAAATTTTTTATTCTCATTATCAAATATCTTAACTCTATCAAGAGAAGCAATTGCAAAATTTATTTTTTCCCAATCACCTTCATTTTCTATTATCTTAAAGTCAAGTTCAAATTTTTCATTAAGTTCGGCTACCCACTGGTCTACTAGGGAGGGCGGGGTCAATATAAGAGCATTTTTTACAAAACCCCTCTCAATACATTCTTTAAGTACGATTCCGGCCGTTATTGTTTTCCCAAGTCCAACTTCATCAGATAAAAGAGCAGTTCCATTCATATCTCTAAGTATTATCAAAGCCCCATTTCTCTGATGAGGCAAGTCATATTCAAGGTTTTTTTTAATCTTATCAAAAGAGTTTAACTCATTTATCTCACCATCTTTTGATATTTCTTCAGCATTAATTCTCAAGTTAAGTAACTCTCGAGAATCAAATTTATTATTAGCAATCTTTTCAAATATAGGTATGTCTTCATCAGAAAACGACTCATTTATTATAACAGGAATTTCCATCTCTTTCACCTCACTAAACATATCAAAATAAGTAGTATTTAACTTTAATTGCTCAAGATACTACTAGTTTTCTATCAAGTATCTTGACATAAGACAAATTTATAAACAGAAATAATGATAAAATTCAATGAAACAAACAAAAGTCCTTTTATTTTACAAATTCGCAGATATAAAAGATACTCAGGAATTTAAAGATAAAATCTTGTCATTTTGCATTAATTTAGAATTAAAAGGAAGAATAATAATAGCAAAAGAAGGCATAAACGGCTCTGTTTCTGGAACACCTATAAAAGTTAACTCATTCAAAAAATACCTAACTTCTTTTCAAGAGTTTAAGGACATTTCTTTCAAAGAAGAGGATTGTTTAATTCATCCCTTTAAGAGAATGGTAGTAAAAATAAAAAAAGAGATAATTTCTTTTGGAGAAGAGGTGGATATGAGCCAAACAGGAGTATATTTATCTCCCAAAGAATTTCTTGAGATGTATAATGATAAAGAGTCAATTTTTCTTGACGCAAGAAATAATTATGAATCTAAGGCAGGTAAATTTAAAGACTCAATAACTCCAAATATTAGTTCCTTTAAACAATTTAAAGACATAGTCCCAGAAATTGAGGAATATAAAGATAAAAAAATAGTCATGTATTGTACGGGCGGAATAAGGTGCGAAAAAGCCTCATCTTTTCTAAAGCAAAAAGGTTTTGAAAAGGTCTATCAGTTAAAAGATGGAATACTAAATTTTATTAAAGAATTTCCAGATAAAGCTTGGGAAGGAAAATGTTTCGTCTTTGATAAACGCCTTCTTTCATCTGGTTCAGATTTGTTCCCTTGTATGATTTGTAGAGAAAAAACAGATTTTCATGATATTTGCACCAATAAAACTTGTACAAATCTCATTCCCCTTTGCCCCTCATGTTATTATTCAAGAAGAGAATTTTGTTCTTCCTCCTGCGCACAAGAGCACCAAAAACACATTTTAAAGAACGGAATAAAAAGTTCTTCGTCCTTCCAATGGAAAGATAAGATAGTTAATTAGGGGAATTATTTTCACTATAAAAATTTAAATAGAAGTTTTTGTATTTATCTGTATGAAAATTCAAGATATTAGACAGATATTAAAAAATAACAAAAAGGTAGTTTTTAGCCCAGATCCAGATGGATTATATTATATTATTGTAGATGTCTCCTCACTAAAGGTGCTTTTCACAACAGACACTCCAGATTATAAGTTAGAGAACCTTGAAGATATATTAGAAGAAATATATTCAAAGTTTTATGCAACTCATTTTCAAATTGAGATACATATACATGAGGGGAAAAGACACGATAAGGACATTACCATTTTACTAAATAAAAACAAAGAGCTAGCCAAGTTATCTAAGGTAATAAAAGGTATAGAAAAAAGTAAATCCACAGACTTGGATAGAATTTGCGAACTAATTCACTTCATTATGAATAAATTTTACCAAGTTGATAAATGGAGATATAAAGCTATAAAATAACCTCTCAAACTCTCAAAGCCATTAAGCAACTTCCATTAACCTTTATTTTTGTCAGAGTTTTAAAGCCAAATTTATTTTTGTAGTAGGCTGGCTTAACCGATGTTAATAAGATTAAATAATCATCCTTTTTATATCTTTTTTTGGATTTAATATCTTTAATAGCTCTATCTAAGAGTTTAGTTCCAATTCCTTTATTTTGGAAATTGACATCTACTTGTAGGAAAAATATCTGGTATACTCTATAATTAATTCTTGAAGGAGCATAACCTATATATCCGACTATTTTATTATTTTCTTCAGCAACTAGAAATGTAGGTCTAGAAGAGTTATTATTAAACATCTCTAAAATTTCTTCTTTCAGAAGTTTATTACCAGATTCTTTAGAAGGATTATTTCTATTAAACAATCTTGAAACTTCAGGTATATCTCTTTTATTTATTTCCCTTATTTTCATTTATTAAACAAGTTAATGTGAATTTTAAGCTTATCTATATTTATTCAGATTAGGCAATAACTAAGTTAATTAATTATCTTCCCATTCTCAAGAACATGCATCTTTCTCTTCCTCAATTCCCTAAAGAAGGGTTCTGGTGGAACAATTGCCTCAGGGGCATAACATCCAGGCTTATTTATTACTCCAGTTTTTATCATTTGAGCAATTATTGAAGCAGGCATTCCAGTGTCAATATTGCATCCTGCATCTTCCCATCCAGCAAGAGTAGGAACAAGACACTCCATCTTTATAACTTTATTACCATTAAAAATCTCCACCCAAAGATTTTCATATTCTTTGTATCCATCAGGAAATTTCAAATCTCTTAAAACTTCAGTAACAAAATCAACCGGAGCAATTTTCATACCTTTATAATCTATATCTTCTTCGCTAGCAAGCCCTAGATCAATAAGATTTTTTATAACATTAAATGAATGGTCTGGAAAACCAGCATAAAATTTGACATTTTTCAAACCTTTATTTTTATAATAATGGTAGAAAGTATAAGTCTCAGGATGTCTAACATGAAAACACTTTTCTCTTCCAATTGATTTGTGGTATGCAGTTACAATAGAATCCAAAGGCTTAACATTAACCATTTTTTTATTAATAATTAACGGAGCAGGATCGGTAAACTCCTCTACAATACTAGGTATTGAAAAAGGAACAACAAATTTCTTTATATTAGAGTCCCATGCAAATCCAACTTCAATTTCATGTATTTTATCAAATTTCTCAGCGGCATATCTCAACATAACATTCCCTACTCCAGGAACAGAACCACAACCAGTTATATGTATTATATTTTTATTTTTATGTTCTTTATCAAGTTTCAATTGTTCTTTAGTCATAGGAATTTCCGAACCCAAATCAACAGAACTGACTCCCGCCTTCAAACATGCTTTAAGAGAATTCAAATCCCAATCTCCTTCAGCACAATTAGCAACAACACTTGCTCCAGATTTTTTTATTATTTCAGTTGCTCTATTAATATCTTTCAAATCAAGATATTCAAATCCAGTTTTTTTATATTTCCTTAAAAAATGTTCAATTCTAGATTTTCCTCTTCCACACAAAAGAACGGAATATCCATTTTCAAGAAGGTCTCTGGTTACAATACGCCCTTGCATTCCAGTCGCACCAAAAACTACAAAATCAAATTTCATCTTCACCTCAACAATCTAAGGTATATTTGTTTTAAAAACCTTTCTGATTTTTAAGTAAAATAAAATCTATCTTTAACATATTATGAATAGTTATTTTATTCTTAATAATACCCATAGCTTGCTTTAGGGATAAACAAGGTGAAATTACAATTTGGAAATTAAATAATAATAAATATCTAATGCTCGAATAGTTTAGCGTATTAGAGATAATTACAAAGTTATTCTTCATAATACCCTCAGCCTGGGTGGGAGTTTCACAGATTTTGGTTTTAAAAATATAAAGATAATTGTTGCAAGGATTTATATATAAAAATATTCTTCATGCTATATAAAAAAGATGATATTAGAAAATTGGCTTTACAACGGATTAATTGGAATTCAAACCCAGAATTGCCCACCACTAACTAAAGATATTTCGTGCGATTGCTTAGTCATAGGAGGGGGATTCTCAGGTCTTCACGCAGCTCTAAGATTAATTGAATCAGGCAAACAAGTTGTTCTAGTAGAAAAAACAATTTGTGGAGGCAGTTCATCGGGAAAGAGCGGGGGTTTTCTGACACCCCAAACTGAAAATGATATTTGGATAATAGAAAAGAATCATGGGAAGGAGAATGGAAAAATAATTTTTGACATACCTCAAAAAGGGGTTGATATGATTGTCTCAATTGCAAAGAAATATTCATTCAAATGTGATCTAAGAAAGCAAGACTCTATGTATCTAGCTATAAAAGAAGGAGATATTGAAGAGCTTAAAGTTGAGGCAGAAGTTAGAAAAAAAGCAGGTCTACCCTACAAATTATATAACAAAAAAAATTTAGCCTCAATTCATCCATCAAAATCTTATTTTTCAGGTATGAAATTCTCAGGTTCATACGGGATAAATTCTCTGACCTATTGTCAAGAACTAAAGAATCTTTTAATAAAAAAAGGAGTTAAGATTTATGAAGGGACAGAAGTAAATAAGATATTTAAGAATATAGCTCTTACACACAGAGGAAATATCAAAGCAAAAAATATTCTTGTCTGTATAGACAAAATGAAAACTGAATTTGACGAGGAAATATCTAAAAAGTATTATCATGTTCAGTCCTTCCTTGCAGTAAGTGAACCTTTGACAAAAGAAGAAAAGAAGAAAATATTTCCAAAAGAGGAATTGATGTGTTGGGACTCAAACGATCTTTACTTACATTATAGAATAGTAGAAGACGATAGAATCATGCTAGGAGGACAATCTTATCTTACAATATTTAGTCCAAATTATTCATATTCTCCAAAAGTTATCAATAATATTATAGCAGAGTTTAAAGATAGATTTCCCTTTCTAAAAAATCTTAATTTTACTCATTTTTGGCCAGGACTTTTAGATGTAACTAAGGATTTGAATCCTATTGCAGATTACCATCCAAGAAATAAATCTATTCAATACACTTTAGGTTGTGCTGGTTTGCCTTGGGCCGCATTTTGCGGAGACTATATAGCGAGAAGAGTAGTAGATCCAAAAACCGAAGATTTATCAGGATTTCTAGGAATAAACAGAAAGTTCTTCATATCAGATAATTTGCAAAAATACTTAGGCAAGATTCTTTCTTTTTCAATTAGCAATCTCAGGTCACTTTATTAACAACACAAATCTCAAAAACCCTCTTCCCCCTATAATCATATTCATTAATAATCTTAATATCCCATCCAGAATATGACTCTTTAATCAAATCCCTCTCTGCTTCATCTTTAACAAAAAAAACAATAACATTTAATCCTCCAATTTTAGTTATTTCTTTCACCTTCCCTATCGCCTTAGAAATATCCTTCAAATCTAAAAAATGAAGAAGGTCTTTAATCAAAACAAAATCATATTTTTCCTCAGTTTTATAATTCAAAATATCTGCTTTTATAGTTTTAACTTCTAAATTATTTATTTTAAAAAGATTTTTTGTATCATTTAGCATATTTTCAGATATATCCAAAGCATCAACATCAAACCCCTTTTTAGCCAAAATTAAAGAATCCTCTCCATGCCCACATCCAATATCAATTGCCCCTTTCCCTTTACAAAACTTAATTGAATCCAGAACTATTTCTTCCATAAATTATTACAAATGAATATTTATTTAAATACTATGAATTATCCTAATATTAATTAACATGAAAACAAAAGAAAACAAATCATTATTTTTGATGCAATTCGGAGACACTCCGCAGTTAAGAGTCTTAGACTTTCTTATAGATAATCATTTTTTTGATTTTCCTTTGACAGAAATAGCAAGGGAAAGCAATGTTAGCTATAATTCCTTAAAACATATATTACCTCATTTTATTGCTTCAGAAATAATTTATAAAACCCACAGAATTGGAAAATCAGACTATTATAAGCTTAATTTACAAAATTTATTTGTTAAGAATTTGATTAAACTTGACTGGATTTTAACTAAGAAAAACGCCCTACCAGAAATGGAAAAAGATAAAGAGATTCTTAATTAATATCTAAAAAATAGCTCTGGAAAGAATAGTATTTTTCTTTACATATTAAAATTCTCAAAAACCCTTCAAATCCCGCAACATATTAAAAATAGCGGGGGTGGGATTTGAACCGCACGACCTCGAGGTTATGGGCCTCGCGAGCACTCCAGGCTGCTCTACCCCGCTATGAAGATATACTACTAATAAGCCTTTTAAAGCTTACCCTCTATCTTAAACAATGTCAGGAAAAGCCGAGGGTAAAATTAAGCTTGGAAATGCAGTAGTTTATCTACACATTAAAGGAAAATCAGGAGCTTCCGTAACTCATCTAGATATAGAACTTGATAAATTAAATGATATCATAAAGCCAGGCGAAAGCACTTTTGTAGGGGGAAAAGCGGGCGGAGTTTTCATAGGATTGAAAAAAGAGATGATAAATAGAGCCGAAAATAAATTGAAAAAACTTTAAGATGTCTACTAAACCAGAATTTAAGCCAAACTTAGTTCAAATGTTAGCACTAGTCTTAATCACCGCTCCGGATTCCCAACTTTCACTCGGTTTAAAAAATGAATCTAATTGTTTCTTTTCAAGCCCAAGAACACCTAGAGAAGCATATGATTTCTTTAATAATATTTCAAGTCAATCAGTCAGCGAGGCAAGTCAATTCGTTAAATCTTTATGCGATGTAGGAAGATTCTATCAAAGACCCAACGAGTAATTTCAATCCAAATTTTTTTATAGGATTAAAAAATTTAATTAGTGAAGATATAATTTAATTTAGAGATTATATCTTTTAAAATCTGTGTTTTAATTATACCTATTCTTTTTATAAATAGAGTTTTATCTATCTTAAGAATGTTTTCAACTTTTATAATACAGGTTGTAGAAAGTTTCCCTTCTTCTAAATCATCATTTGTTAACTTAATAAAATATTTATCTTTAATTATATTTGATGTAACTCCTATAACAATAACATCCTCCGAATTTTTATTAAACTCATCTCCACTAATAACTATTACAGGTCTTATTTTTCTCCCAGATTGATCTGAAAAAGGAAAAGGAACTAATAATAAATCCCTTTGATTAATCATAAATATTTACTCCAGACTTCATCATCTTTTTTATTATTCCAAATTTTACTCATTGATTTTTCAGCCATAATCAACCATCCAATTTTTTCCTTTCTATTTCTATCCAATTTCTCAATAATTAAGTTTCGGATAAACTCAGACTTAGAAGGATAATCTCTCTTTCTTAAATATTCATCTAATTCTTCAGATTCTTTTTCAGGTAATTTGATAGTTATAGTTTTCATAGTAATCCCAAAGGATTACCTATTTATATATTTTACTAATAAAAAATTAATTCTTCTAGATGCTCAAAAGCCCAATTATCATAAATATGGCGTTTTTAGTCAATCTTCTTGACAGAATATATCTTTATAAACAGAACTGAAGCATAAATTAGATGTCAGGAAGAAGATACAATCCAGATGTTATAAAAGATTGGTTTGAAAGAGGTATTCTCTTAGGGAGTAGAAGAATTTACTTAGGTTCTGTTGTCTCTGAAAAAGAAGAAAAGGATAATGGAATTGATTTTCAATGTGCTGAATTGTTGATTAAAGGACTAGAGTTAATGCAAGGAAGTAGAAAAAAAATAAATTTAATATTGAATACAATAGGAGGAGACTGGTTTCACGCAATGGCAATTTATGATGCAATTAGAGCATCTAAGGCTCCAGTAGATATAGAAGTATATGGTCAAGCAATGAGTATGGGTGCAGTAATTTTACAGGCAGGAAGAAATAGGATAATGCACCCCAATGCAGTTTTGATGATTCATGATGGTTATTCAGGTGTAAGTGATAGACCCATTCAAACAGGAAAAAACTGGGCAGATTTTGATGAAATAACAAGAAATGATCTTTATAAAATTCTTTCTCAGAGAACAGGAAAAACTCCAGTTTTCTGGAGAAGAAAATGCTCTCACGATACTATTTACACCGCTAAAGGAGCAGTAGAATGTGGCCTAGCGGATAGAGTGGCTATTCCCTCAAGAGCTTTACCAATTCCCAAAAAACATAAATAGATTTTAATAATAAAGTAAACTATCTATCCCATGTTAATCCTAGGAATAGACGACGCAGGCAGAGGGCCCCTAATCGGCCCAATGTTTCTTGCAGGCGTTTTAATTGAAAAAAAGAAAGAAGCATTTCTTAAAGAAAAAGGAGTTGCAGATTCAAAAACTATTTTACATAAAAAAAGAATTGAATTAGCAGAATTAATAAAAGAAATAGCCGAAGATTTTTTTATAGTAAAAGCAGAACCAGAAGAGATTGACGAAGCAATAAATTCTGGCTTAAATCTAAACACCTTAGAGGCAATAAAAACAGCACAAATAATAAACAAATTAAACAACGGAAAAGATAAAATAAAGGTGATCGTAGATTGTCCTTCTGTGAATATTACTGCTTGGAGAAACACTCTTTTAAAATATATAAAAAATGAAAGCAATTTAGAAGTAATTTGTGAACACAAAGCAGATGCAAATCATCCTTCAGTTTCATCTGCCTCAATTTTAGCGAAAGTAGCTAGAGAAGAAGCAGTTGAACAATTAAAGAAAAAATACGGAAAAATCGGCTCTGGTTATCCTTCAGACCCCGAAACAAAAGACTTTTTAAAAAAATACGGAAATTCTTTATCAAACGAAGGAATTTTCAGAAAATCTTGGGCCACTTGGAAAGCCCTCTTTCCAGAGAAGAAGCAGAGAACTCTGGAAGGTTTCTGAGGTTTTTATTCTTCGTAATACCGTATAGCTTGCTTTAGGAATAAAGATAGGCAGGATCACAATTTTGAAATTAAATAATAATGAAGGTATCTAATGCTCGAAAGGTTTAGCGTATTAGAGATAATTAAGGTTTTATAAGCCATAGCTTGCTGTGGGGAGTTTCACTAAAGAAATAATATATTACTTAAAGAAAAAATAACTAATCTCACTTAACGAATTCCACATTATCCAAATCTTTAAACTTTGAATCTCCTGTAAGAAACTTCACACCATTTTTACAAGCTAAGATATATCCGATGCAATCAACATAAGATAAATCTTCTTTCTTATTTTTTAGTCTAAAATTATTTGCCTCTTTTATATCCTCATCAGAAAAATCGATAACAAACTTTACATATTCTTCATATATTCTATCTGCCTCTTCTTCCCCTTCCATCCTCAAAAGACCATAATGTAGTTCCATTAAATTAAGTTTAGTTGTAATTATAGATATTGCTTTAGTGTAGGGTTCGTAGGCTAAATTACCATTTGCTATTTCAAAAAAAGCATAACTATCAAAAAAGAAAGTCTTTATTTCATCCATCCCTTTCTAACCATGTCTTTAAATTCCTGTCCAGACATTTTCCTCTTTTTAATCAGACCAAAATTATTAGAAATATCAGCTCTTTGAACTATCTCTATAATTATCTCATCATTTTCTTTAAATCTTCTTTCTTGGATTAATCTATTAGGTATTATTACCGCCATCGAATTACCCCATCTTCTTATCTTTGCTTGAATTGCCATGTATATACACAAATATCATTAGTATATATACTTTTCTATCTAAAAATCTTAATCCGCCTTTATCTTCAAACTCAATATCTTAGAAACGCCCTCATGCATGCTCACACCATAAAGTATATTTGAATTCATTATCAAAGCATCATTATGTGTAACAACAATATATTGTCCAGACTTCATATACTGATTTATAAGTCCTGCAAGTCTCTCAGAATTTCTTTTATCGAGAGCGGCATCAATTTCATCAAATACATAGAAATGATATGGTTTATACTCTTGTATAGCAAAAATTAAAGATAAAGCAATTAATGTTTGCTCACCCCCAGAGAGAGAACTAACATCAAAATACTTTCCTTTAGCAAGTCTTACAATAATATTAACTCCGCCAGAAAATATATCTTCTTTATTCTCTATTTCAAGATAAGCATGTCCTTTTGAAGAAAGTTTTGAAAAGTTACTTGTGAACAATTCATTCATATCATTAAAGGTTTTCATAAACTCTTTCTTTTTCTTTTTATCTATCTCTTCAATTATTCTTAATATATCTTCTTTTTCTTTCTCAATAGTCTGAACTTTTTCATAAACCAAATCATACTCTTTTTTTATTTCTTGATAAACTTCTAAAGCCCTCATATTTATCGAGCCGATAGTCTGTATAGATTCTTGTGCTTTTCTAAGTCTTTCTTCAAGATATTGTATACTTCCCTGAAGTATTTCTATTCCTGCAAAATCACTAATTTCAAAATTAAGTGCTTCTTCTTCAGCATCCAACTTAGCTTTTCCTATTCTCAAATATCCTATTTGTTCTTCAATCTGTCTTATTTCACTTTGAACTTCATTCAGAGAAATACTATTACTTTGTATATCGCTTTGAACTTTCTCTCTTTCTTCAAACATTTTCTTGAATTTTTCATTGAGTTTTCTCTCTTTCTCTTCTTTTTCACTAAGAATTTTAATTTTTCTTGAAAGGTCTTCAGACAATCCCTTAAGAGTATTCTTCAACTCTTCTATATCATTCTTACTTCTCTTTATTACATTATTTATATTTTCCAATTCTCTTTCTTTATATAATAAAGTAGTATCTACATCGTCCTCAGTTCTTGAAGAAATTTCTTCAATTTCCATAATTTTCCTTTCATATTTCTCCTCAATTTGCCCTAAGTTATCGGACTTTGTTTCAAGTGAATTTATTTTACTTTCAAGTGATTTTATTTCCTCTCTTGTTGAATTTTGTTCATCAACAATCTTCTTCAGTCTTTCTTTTTTCTCTTTTATATTAAAGTGGCCTATCAATTCAATCTCAGCTCTTCTCAGACCTTCTTCTAAATCTTTAAGTTTTAAGTTATTCTCTCTCAAATTATCTCCTGCCTCCTTTAATTCAGTTTCTGCAACTTCTTTCTTATCTTTATTTAAGTTTATTTTTTCTTGACACTCTCTAAAAACATGACTTATATGATTTTCAGTCATTTTACTTTGACATAATGGACAAACATCAATTTTCTCAATTTCTTTCTTTAAATTTTCAACTCTTCTTATTTCAGAATCCGATACTGCAATTATTCTTCCCTTTTCAATTGTTTTATCACTTAAAATACTCAATTCTTTTTTTATCTTAGTTAGATTATCCTTGAAGGAAGATATAGCTGATTGACATTCTTTTATTTCCCTAAAACTAAATCCAGAAGAAGTGTCTTCAATTTGCTTTATAAGATGTTCTCCTTCGGAAATAAACATTGTTAATTGTCTTTCTCTATCTTTTATTTTATCTCTAGCAGAGTTAAGTTCTCCTTTAAAGGCAATTATCTTTTTCCTTTCGCTTTCAATTTCAGCCAATTCATCTTTTTTCTTTCTTAATTCATCTGCCTTTTTTGCCATCAAAGGACTTTTTCCCTTAAGTTCTTTTATTTCCTTTTGAATTTCAGGAATCTGGTTTG
>Ga0209542_10017566_pt1 | contig 11703 bp, 10 predicted proteins | sample RifCSPhighO2_01_FD_184028 | JGI IMG/M metagenome (GOLD analysis project Ga0209542, IMG submission 184028) | Soil microbial communities from Rifle, Colorado - Rifle CSP2_plank highO2_0.1 (SPAdes) (version 2) | ecosystem: Environmental > Terrestrial > Deep subsurface > Rock core/Sediment ...
TGTCGTCGGTTTGACAAAATATGGCCAGTAGTGTATACTTCCAGTGAAGTTCTTTGATAAGACTTGCGATTGGGTCATAGCGAAAAGCCCTTCAACTACGTTCAGGATTTCTCGCTATGACCACACAGGCCATGGTTCCTCCTCGGATTAGAGGAAAACGAAACGGGCAAATTAGCCCAAGGAGATACAATCATGACAGAATTCGCAATCGCAGAAGTGATGCCGGGTAAGTTGAATGCCCTGGTGAAAAACATTATGTTGCAGACAGGTGAAATCGATCCAAACGAAGCTGTCCGTCTCGTTAATTCAGGCGAGTGGGTAGTGTCAAAACCGATCCATTCGTGGCGCGAGGAAGATGGTGTCATCTACTTCAGCGTCACCTCCGACGGCACGACCGGCGAGGATTGGATCAGTCGGCTCGAGAGCAAAGGCTTCCGCGTGGGTGTCTACGCCAAGCAGGCGCTCCGTTCCTCAGACTTCAAGCCGACCAACGGCGTGACGACCGAAGTCGCCGTTCTCAAGAGCATGCTCTTCGAGGACAACGACCGGATCACGAAGAAGATTCGCGCCGAGGCCGACAAGCGCAAGCTTTCGAAGCCGAACGCCGAACTGGCCTGCCTCATCCGTGAGGAGTTCACGGACAAGGAGATCGAGGCGATGGGGCTGTGGTACATCGTTGCCATGCACGAATCCATCAACGACTCCGACGGCGCTCCGTTCTTGCTGAGCGCGCGCCGTGGCGGCGGTGGTCCTCGGCTCAACGCGTACGGCGGCAGGCCTGGCATCGGGTGGTGTCGTGGCGGCGGGTTCGCGTTCGCCGTGCCGCAAGTCAGTTCTCAACACTAAGACTCTCGGGACTTTAGTCCCTTTGAACTTAGTCCTTAGCCTTGTTCCACTGCCTAATCATTGGGTTGGAGCAGGGCTAAATTTTTTGTTTGGATTGTCTCTCGAAACAATGGTATATTGTTCCTGTCATTAACAACTCAAATATACGCCATGGACAAGACTTTTATAAAGTATTTAGCGGTCGCCGTAGCCCTGTTTGTCATTATTTGGTATTTCGTGCTGAATAATGGCTTCGCGCCTCTCTTTGATTATTCGACGACCGCCACGTCAACCCTATCGGAAGGTTCTCTCGGCGAGCCACAAGACTCGGGACTCGCGGTGGAGTGAGTCTCGTTCTCAAAAATGATTTTTGAAGTTAAGGAGAGACTGCGGGGCTCAATGGCGCGAGCGGGAGTGATAAAGACCGCGCACGGTGTTATCGAGACGCCGGCCTTTGTCGCCGTCGGCACCAAGGCCACCGTCAAAGCGCTCACGCCCAGAGAGATTGCCGATTGCGGGGCGAATGTGGTTTTAGCTAACACCTATCATCTTTATCTGGAGCCCGGTATAGAAATTTTGAAGAGCGCGGGCGGCTTGGGGAAATTTATGGGCTGGGGAGGCCCTACTATGACCGACTCCGGCGGCTTTCAGATCTTTTCTCTATCCGGTAAAAATCGCGGTTTGAAGGTGTCTAGCAAGAGCGGGGAGAGTTTGGAAGACGGGGAAGAATCCAAAACTGCCGGGGGCGGGCGATCAGAAAATCTTGTCAAAGTCAGCGAAGACGGCGTAAAGTTTCGCTCTTTTATTGACGGTAGCGAGCATTTTTTTACTCCTGAAAAATCCATTGAGATCCAAAACGCCATCGGCGCGGATATTATCTTCGCCTTCGACCATTTTGAATACCCGGACGCCCCGTACGACAAACATGAGGCCAGTCTTGAAAGGACGAGCCGTTGGGCTAAAAGGTGTCTTGAACGCCACAGCGCAGCCCTGGAGAAAAAGGAAGCGCCGGAAGATCAAGCGTTGTTTGGAATTGTGCAGGGAGGACGGCACGAAGCATTGCGCAAAAGAAGCGCGCGGGAAATTGCCGGATTGGAATTTTCCGGTTTCGGAATCGGTGGATCGTTCGATAAGGAAGATATGGGCACGGCGGTGCGCTGGGTAAATGAGATATTGCCGGAGGATAAACCGCGGCATCTTTTAGGAATTGGCGAGCCGCAGGACATTGTCGAGGCCGTAAAAAATGGATGCGATACTTTTGATTGCGTTGCTCCGACACGCGCCGGCAGGACGGGGACTTTGTACACTTCAAAGGGTAAAATAAACATCAAGAACGCCGCTTTTCGCAACAGCTTCGAGAGGATTGATCCTGCTTGCGACTGTTACACTTGCAGTAACTTCACACGAGCTTATCTTTCACATTTGTACCGGAACGGCGAAATGCTAGCCGGAGTTTTGGGAACGATTCACAATCTAAAATATATAATCGGCGTTACAAAATCGCTTCGCGAATCAATCTTGAAAGGGGATGAATCAATATTCTCAAATTGAAATTAAAAAGGATTTTTAATCCCCCCTACATTTATAACTAACGGTCGTTAGTTATAAATGTAGGGGGGTTGCCTGAAGATGTCCAAGGGTCGTGCTGGACGGATTACGGGCATAAAGCAAATAACCGACCCCGAGGCAACATACACCCAAAAACAGCGGGGACGCGAAAACTTTTGGGTGCCTTCAGAGCTGGGTGCCGCGACAATAATTTGCGACTGTACGGCTTTTACTTTTAGGCGACTCCTGACAATGGCCAACGCGGTTATGCCAAGATGCGCTTGACAAGCTCGACAGTTTCTTCGGGGCCGATAACCTCCACGGCATCAATGCCAGTGCGCAGGACGGCAGAGTCATTGCCGCCGGGGAACAGGGCATCGCCTACGAACAGAATGTCTCCAACTTTTAAATCCAGATTTTCACAAATCTTGCGGATGGCGTAGGCCTTGTCTATGCCTTTTTTGGTGATATCTATCGAGGAACTTGAATTGATTTTAATCTCGAAATCGGGAAGTAGCTCATCCAAAACGGCTTTTATCGGTTCGCGTTTTGCCCGATCCGGATCCCACGCTTTTTTGAGTTCCACCGGCGCTTCCTGGCCGAGGCCGGAGAAGGTGATCTGCGAATCCCGATCCTCAATGAGCTCCCCGTAGATACGCGCATCGGGCGTAAAATTTGTCCTCTGAAAAGCCGCTTGAATGGCGGACAGTATTTTTTGCTTTTGCTCCGGTGTGAAATTTTCTGCGTATCTCTGCGTGAGCGAGCCTTTTTCAAAACTGTAAAAAGCGCTCCCGTTGGTTGGAAACAGGAAGAGGTTGGCTGTGTCTTCGGGAGAAAGGCCGAGATTGCTCAAAAACTGTTTTTCGTATTGTTTTTTTGCCCCGCCGGAGACAACCGCAACTTTCTTTCGCTTTAAAAGTCTGTGTAGGACTGTCGCCATCTTGGCTTCTAACGGGGCTTTCGAGTGAGTCAGCGTACCGTCAAGATCAAAAGCGATAAGCTTTTTACCGGTAAACTTTTTGAAATTCGCGCTTGTAACGTTTCTAAAACTTATCGCTGATTTATCCACGGAAGTTATTCAAAGGTTTTAAGGATGTCTTTGACCGAGGCGGTTGCCACTCCGGTAACTTTGTCCGCCGCGCCGTAATAGATATATAGTATTCCTTTGCGGTTTACGATGCCGCAGGGGAAAACCACATCATTGACTATACCGATTCTTTCGTAATCTTCAACCGGTTCGAAAATAGGCACGCATGATCTGGCCAAAACGCGGCTCGGGTCATTGGCGTCAAGCAACGCGGCTCCTATACGGTAGTGGGTGGTCTTCGACACCCCGTGGTAAAACATTATCCATCCGCTTTTTGTAAGGACTGGAGGGGCCGCCAGACCGACTTTGGCGCCGTCCCACATTCCCGGCCGCGGCGTCAGGATCTCGACGCATTTATTAACCTTCTCATTCTTAAAATCGAGCGTCGAGAGCGTGTCCATGCAGATACTTGTCTCCACGCGGTGGATAATGACGTATTTGCCGTTGATTTTCTCGGGCAGAATACAGGCATCTTTATCGGGAATATTGTTGGGTGTGATCACTTCGGGCTCGCTCCAAAGCCATCTCTTTTTTTCAAAGTCTTTGATGGAGATGCTCGAAACCGCCACCCTTGGAACTCTTCCGTCGTACGCGGTGTAAAGCAGGTAGATTTTTCCGTCAATCAAAGTGAGGCGAGGATCTTCACAACCGCTTGATCCAATATCCGCGCGCTGTTCAAACTCCGCTCTAGGCGCATAGACTGGCTCGCCGGATCTTTCCTCAATCGAAAATCCGTCCTTGCTTCTGGCGTAAAAGAATGTCGAGACATGATTGTCTCCTACCGCCCTGTAAAGGATGTGAATGTCGTTTTTAATTTCGATCGCGGCTGGATTGAAGACTCCTTTCGACTCCCCTGGCACATCGGGACGGATGTCAATTATTGGGTTACCGCCGAATCTTTGCACGACTTGTTTTTCTCCGAGCAAGGTGTCCAAAACGCCGGATAATTTTGTCGAGACCATACAACAAAAAGTGTCGGTTGCTCCGTAATAAATGCGAAGCTCGTCTTTTTCCACCAATGCTCCGGTCGGAAAGATTGTGCGGGGAACCAGCCCCACGTTTTCATAATATTCTTGAGGCACCATGAAAGCGCCCTTTGTTTTTCCCAACACCACCTTCGGATTTTTGACGTCAAGCAAGATGGCCTCCACTCCAAAGGCGCGGCCATGGTCGTAGTACTGGGAAATATGGGAGTAAATAACCAGCCATCCGAATTTTGTTTTCAAAGGTGGCGCTCCAAGCTCGACTTGCTCGTCCTGATTGCGTCGCAGAGACAGGGCGCACTTCTGAAAATCGCCATACCATTTTTGCCAGTAGTCATTCGAAAACATATCTTCGATCTGATTGAATTGCGCGTAGCACAGGGAAGAGGGTGGCTTGTCGGTGTTGACCGTGAGCAGGGCGGCGTACTTGCCGCCGATTTTTTCAGGGAAAAGCGCCATGGCTTTGGCGTTGAAGGGCGTAACGAGCTTCCTGTACTCGATTTTTTTAAAATTTTTCGTAACCGCGACCGCGGCCTTAATTCCATCCGCCGTAAATGGATAATTGGAAAGCGCGGTATAAAAAATATAGTAAGTGTTGCCGATCTTGGTAACTCTGGGGTCTTCGCACCCGAATTTTTCCCATTCTTCCTCCGGCGCGATAAGTTGTCTCCGTTCTGAAAGATGGATGCCGTCTTTGCTTTCCGCGATACCGATTGACGAGACTCTCATGCGATTGCCGCTCATGAGTTCCGGACGGCTCAACGCGCGGTAAAGGATATATGTCTTTCCGCCATATTTAATCGGGCACGGATTGAAAACCGCCGCCGCTTCAAAAGCGGTTTCAGAGTCCGGCGACAGAATCGGATTTTCGTTTGATCGTTGAATTGAGAACATGTTTTTGTCAAATCGTTGACTCTTACTCCGTGGCAGTCGCGGGAGCGCATTCTTTTAAGTACTCCAGAATTTCCATCACCGGTCTCCTCGCGCAGTTCACCGTCTTGTCACCACCTCCGTAATAGACGTGCAGGTCATCGTTTTTGATAACTGCCCCGGAAGCGTAGACCACGCCCGGCTTCCCGTCATTCTCGTAATGCATTTCAGGAGAGAGAATCGGACTATCGCTTCGGCGCAAGACAATAGTGGGATCGTCCAAGTCCAGCAACATCGCTCCAACTTTGTATTTACCCGGGTCATTCTTGTCTATGGCGTGATAAAGCAAGAGCCACCCGTCGTGCGTTTTTACGGGCGGAGGTCCCGCGCCGCGCACCAAGTTATCCCAATATTTGTCGCGACGGGGATCTTGGTACCCGTGGCCGCCGTGAGAGGGTAGACTCTCGATATAGTCGCCGTTTCGGAATTGTTCGAAGTTGTCAACGTAATCAATCATGATTTTGGGGCTGATGCCGTGCAAAACCGCGAATTTACCGTTGATCTTTTCAGGAAAGAGCACCCAGTTTTTGCTGACGACATTCGGGGGTGATATCAGCACGGGCCTTTTCCACCTCCATTTTTTCTGTTTCAGATCGGACAGAGGTATGGAAGTGAGGGCGATTCGGATTGAGTTCCAGCCGCCAAATGCCACATAGGTCATGTACACGGTGTTATCAATCAGCACTGCCCGCGGGTCTTCGCTCCCGCCCCAGCTTCCGCCGCTGGTGTAGAAATTTCGGTCAAACTTTTTCGGGCCGGTCATCTGTTCCGGTGTCGGTAAGTCGAAACCAAGACGGGGCTCAAAAACCGGATAGGGAAGCCGGCCGTCAAAATTTTTTCCGTCGAGACTTTTAGTATAACCGATGCGCGACACGCCGTCCGCTCCGATGGCGCGGTACAATACGTGAACGACTCCATCGTCGTCTTTTATAACTGCCGGGTTTAAGACCCCCTCTGATTCCCAGTTGTTGTCTTTATCGGGATGCAGGATCGGGTTTTTCGAGTGCCGGTGAAGTCCGAATATCTTGAGAGTCCTTTTTGTTTCATCCTGGTAACGTGAATTCAAGATGCGCCAAACCAACGCAGAGATTAGTACGACGGCTATCGCGACTAAGATCGTAAACAATATTTCCATCTTTTCAAACGCGCCGAGAGTATTTCTACACAAACAGAACCGTTACGAGATCTTGGCGCTAATTCTCGCAATTGGCTTTCCATTAAAAAAAGTCTAACAGACTTGGGTAGATTATACCGCATTACCGCCGCAAAGTTGCAAAAAGTTTTGCACAGCCCCAATTTTCTTTAGATTTTGTCGGTTTTTGGAGAGTTAGAATCTATCTATGTTTCTTCCGTAAGATTTCCATCAGCCAGCTTCATGACTCTTTGCGTCATGGCCGCGTATTCGGGCTCATGGGTAACCATGATGATCGTCAAGCCGCCACGGTGCAGTTCGATGAATGTATTCAGCACTTTATCGGCCGTTTCGCTGTCCAAGTTAGCCGTCGGCTCGTCGGCAAAAATTATTGCCGGCTTGTGTCCGATGGCGCGGGCGGTTGAAACTCTTTGCTGTTCTCCTCCGGAGAGTTGGCTTGGCAAATTGGAATCTTTTAATCCGAGACCGACTCTGTCCAACGCTTCGTGCGACATTTCGTAAGCTCTATTTTTCGAGATACCCTGCATGATCAGAGGAACCGCTACGTTTTCAACAGAGTTTAATTCCGGTATGAGGGCGTAATCCTGAAAAACAAAGCCGAGTTCATTGAGACGGAAACCCGTTCTTTCCCTATCGCTTCGTTCGGATACATCAAGTCCGTCGATCTCAATCGTCCCCGAATTCGGACGATCCAGAAGTCCGATTTGGTGGAGCAGGGTGCTTTTCCCGGAACCCGATCTGCCGGTGATCGAAAGAAATTGTCCTTTAGGCACTTCAAAGTTTAAATTCCGAAGCACCACGAGTTCCGATTCTCCGCTCTTGAAGGACTTGGTGAGGTTTTTGACTTTTATTATACTGTCGTTCATTCCCTTATACTTAATACTTGCCCCTTATACTTCGTCTACCGTCCCAGTATCGCGTCCAGCGTATTCTGTCGAACCACTAAGCGGGCGGGAATGTACCCGGCCATCACAGTCGCAATTATCAAGACCGCTATCCTCCATAGAACTCCCTCAATGCTTACCACCAGTATTCCGTCGCTGAAAGGAAAATTGATCGGAAAGGCGTCAAAGTATGGTTTCAATGCTAGAAAAACTATTACACATCCCGCGAGCGATCCCAGAATGGCATAAAAAAGCGATTGTAAAATGTAAGAAAACTCGATAGCCCGCCCGTCTATGCCGATACCCTTCAGAATCCCGATAAACTTCCTCCGAGTGATGGCATTGATGAAGATGACAATGAAGATCGTTATGGCGGCGACCGCCAACCCGATGGAGCTGATGACGTTTCCCAGGATTGCGAACGTCTTTTTCATATCTTTGATGAATTTGGGCTCCGCGTCCTCTTGAGTTTGCACTCTGGCGTAATTGCCGAAGCCGAAGTTTATGAGTGTTCGTTTGATCGCCAGCGGATCCACACCGCGCTCGAGACGAAGCACGATCTCATCGGCGTTGAAGTCATTTCTGCCGATAAGCGCGCGAAATTGCTTTTCCGGAAAGAAAACCCTGCGGTCAATCTCGTCAACTTTGCTTTTGGTTATGCCTTTCACAATAACCTCGCGCGTATTTCCGGCGATTGTTACTCTGATCTTCGAACCGATTCCGACATTATCCAAAACAGGAAAATTGGGGGAATCGAAATCGAGATATTGGCTAAGCAACATCGCGCCGACCACGACTTTGTCGAAATCGTTTTCTTCGATGAATTCGCCTTTGATGACCAGCGACGATAGTTGCGTTACGGCCTCTTCGTTCCTCGGATCAATACCCGCGATAGAGGCGCCGACGCTGTCGTCCATGTCCGTTTGCCGGAGTTTGTTCTTATAATTCGCCTCAATCGTGCCGCTTTCGATGTAACGGGCTGTTACAAATTTTACTCCGGGCAAATTTCTTGCCGCGGAGATTATGTTTTGGGATTGTTCGATATAAGTTTTATTTTCCGAATTTGAAATGAAAATATCCCCGAGGTAATGGCTTTTGATTCCTTCCACGGCGCCCTCAATAAGTCCTACAAGAATACCGCTTACCACAACCAAGTTTAGGAAAGTCAAAGTCATGATCGAGACGATTAGTATGTTGGTCCATGGGTTGGAGCGTCTGATCTGGCGCACGGCCAGAAAGAACCCTGTTTGAGCCACGATTGCGGGGTCGGATGGCACTCGGAGTTTTTTGATTCTATCCTCCATCTTCGTTATCGAACTCATCAATAATTATCCAGTTCGGCGTTTAAAGCAATTTTCTCCAATCTGCCTATATTCTCGGCATCAGAGCCGAGTCCGTCAATGCCCGGGACTTCCGCGATAAACGGCAGTCGGGAAGTTCGCGCGTCATTGAACAGATTTTTAAATACATTCCTGCCGAGTTTGCCATCGCCGATATTTTCATGCCTGTCGCGCAATGACCCGAACTCGTCGCGGCTGTCGTTGGCGTGAATGAGCTCGAGGCGGGTGAGCGGGATCAGTTTATCGAATTTATCGAAAAAATCATTGAAAGATTTCTTGTCGTTTATGTTGTATCCGGCCGCGTGAAGATGGCAGGTGTCCAGACAAATCTTGAGCCGCGGGTCTGAAACATCTTTTACGATCTCCGCGATTTCCTCTATCGTTTGGCCGATTTTTCGCGTCGCGGAGTTCTCGATTATAAGATGAGTTTCCTCGGGTGTTTTTGCCAGGATATTTTTTATGCGCGAGATCATCAGGTCGTATTGATTTTTCTTTTCTTCCCCGCCCGCTTTTTTGAAGGAACCTAAATGGACGATACTGCCGCGCGCGCCGATTTTGGCCGCCGCGGAGAGCTCATCAATAAGAAAACGCTCCGATTTATCCCCGGTTAGTTCTTGAGACGCTAGGTTGATGAGATACGGACTGTGAAAATATATCGGGCCGATATTTTGTTCTTTCACCTGATCGCGGAATCTTGAAGCGTATCCCGGATCAATTTTCGGACTTTGCCACGTTCGCGGGCTGGCCGAGAACATTTGAAGACAGTTGCCGCCGATTGCCCGTATATTTTCTAGGGCGTTTAGGTAGCCCCCTGCCGCGGAGACGTGAGCGCCGATAAGGTGATTGGTACTTCCTGCTGTCATTACCTCTCATCTTAACATCTTGTAACACACTTGCCACGCGGGAGGTTTTCCATATTGGATGTGAACTCATTATAAAAAACCGGCCATCTTCAGATGACCGGTTTCGCGGGACGAGAATAGGGAATCAAAGTTTCTCTGCGGAGAGAAAGAGACCAGTGTAGGAAGAGGCACGCCTCGGTTCGCGCCTGCCCATATAGGCACCGCCAGCATCGAAGTTCCCGCCCATCACCAAGCACCCGTCGGACGAACGTGAGTTCGTCCATGAGTACATGTTTTGGAGAAGCTGTACTCCTCTGGCGCGGTCAAGCAGGACGAGACGGTAGAGAAGTTCGGGGAGGGATTCACGGAAGGAACGGTTGAGGGGGAGGGCGGAGAGTTTCTCGGCGGCTGGTTTCCAGAGGGACTCGTCCCAACTTTCCACATCATCGGAGATGTTGATTGCCAGCTTCTTCGCTCCTTTAATCATTGCGGCAATGGCGGGAGGCATGGAGTGTTCCCGATCGTACAACCCCACCAAGTAATCACCGAGCCGAAAGGTCTGTCTCAGGTAGTTCCTGCTTGTACTGCCCGGCAGGGGTTCATCCAGAACCAGACGCCATTTGAGGGAGGGGGTTTTTGTGATGAAGAAGCCCTCGCGTCGTTTCCAGTTGTCTGGACTGAAACTATACAGGATTTTTGTGCCGTCCTGCTTTTTGTTCTCGAACTTCTCCACCATGGAGATAGGAGTCATCGGTTTGTCATTGTTCCACCTGTCGGTGTAAAGGATAAGTCGTCCTTCATTGCCGAGACGCTCCAGAATGGTCGCTGGGATGGGGATGGACGGTTCTTCCATTTTGACCCCGAACACCTGTCTCACATCTTCTGCTCCCAGTACTCTGTCCTTCATGATCTCCCGCGCTCTGCGCGGGGAGGTCGTCATTTGTTGAGGTTTCATTTGGCGTGTGCGCCCTTTCTGTGTTTGCGCTCGATTCCGAGCGTTTGTTTGAGTGCGCTTTCGTTGACTGTGCTGTTCTGACTGGAACATTAGCATAAGGGCGTAAAATAGTCAAATGGCGTTGCCGCGCCCGCGGAATGTCGCAGACTTGACCCCAGTAGTAGAGCAAAGCTCACTACGGGGCACGCGCAGAGTTCGAGGAAAACACCAAACCCAAGATGGATGAGTACTTCCACAAAAGGTCGGGATAAACCGACTGGTTTGTTTCCCAACCGATTATTCATTTAGCGACCATGGTTGCTAAATGAATAATCGGTTAATGATCGGCTGGAGGCAAAAACGAATGTAAAACGAACTACCCCGCTAGTAAGCCGACAGAGTATGTATACCAAAAAAAACAGTGAGAGAGAAAACTTTTGGGTATGTATGAGGGTGGGTGTTGAACGGTTGTGTGTGTGTCGTGTGCGACAGACCTGCGCGGCGATGACGATTAAACCGCGGATGAGTTTTTTACGTCCCAAAATGTCTCCCGTTTCAAAAACGTGTTATTATTGCTTGATGAGTAAGGATTGCTTGTTGGTCAAGGGGTTATCTGGGGAGCCGCGTCTCTCCGGAGAGGTCAGGATTTCGGGCGCTAAAAACGCCGCTTTGCCGCTCATCGCGGCGAGCATTCTTTTTGACGGCGCGATTTTTCTGCGGAATGTTCCCAAAATCGAGGATGTTGATCGAATGCTTGAGCTTTTGGAAATGCTTGGCGTGTCGTTTGAAAAGGACGGTGAAGGCGGGCTTAAAGTGGATGCGACAGAATTTTCTTTTCATGAATTCGAGCGCCAGATAGCCAAACGTTTGCGCGCTTCCATTATTGCCGTCGGTCCGGTATTGGCGCGTCTGGGCAAAGTTTCTTTTCCTCACCCTGGGGGATGCGTCATCGGCGCTCGGCCCATTGATATTTTCCTTGATGCGTTCCGAAAGATGGGAGCGGCGGTGAGTATGGAAAACGAGAGGTATGAAATCAACGCCCCTAAAGGTCTTCACGGCGCGGAGATTTTTTTCCCGATACAAAGCGTAACCGTTACCGAAACTTTGGTCATGGCGGCTGTAGGGGCGTCGGGCGAAACCATCCTCAAAAATTGTTCGATGGAGCCGGAGGTCGTGT
>Ga0209542_10017567_pt1 | contig 11703 bp, 17 predicted proteins | sample RifCSPhighO2_01_FD_184028 | JGI IMG/M metagenome (GOLD analysis project Ga0209542, IMG submission 184028) | Soil microbial communities from Rifle, Colorado - Rifle CSP2_plank highO2_0.1 (SPAdes) (version 2) | ecosystem: Environmental > Terrestrial > Deep subsurface > Rock core/Sediment ...
TTTCTTAAGTTCAGCAATCCAATTATCCATGTTTCTTTCTTCCCATAACTCTCTTCACAGCCTCTGAAATATTTACATTTGTGCACTGATATTTTTCTAATAATTTATCAGGGTCTCCAGACTCTCCAAATGTATCTCTAATTCCAACTCTTTCTATGTGAACAGGATAATTTTCTCCCAACAATTCAGAAATTGCTCCTCCCAAACCTCCATTTATCTGATGCTCTTCAGCAGTCACAATTCCCCCAGTCTTTCTAGCAGCAGAAATAATAGTTTTCTCATCAAGAGGTTTTATTGTATGGCAATTTATTACCATTGCATCTATTCCTTGTTTTGCTAAACTCTCCGCAGCAACAAGAGCTTCATAGACCATTCTCCCGCAAGCAATTATACAAACATCATCTCCCTCTCTATACACGTCAGCTTTTCCTATCGTAAATGGCGTCTTATAATCCGTAATCACATGAACTTTATCTCTTCCAAATCTTAAATAAACAGGACCCTTTATACCAACAGAAGCGATAGTAGCCTTCTCAGCTTGTACAGCATCGGCAGGAACTACAACAGTCATATTTGGCAAGACACGCATGAGGGCAATATCTTCTAAAGCCTGATGAGTCGCTCCATCAGGTCCCACACTAATTCCTGCATGTGCTCCCTGAATTTTAACATTCAAATTATTATAACAAACACTTACTCTTAATTGATCCCAATTTCTCCCTGGACTGAAGACAGCGTAAGAACTAATAAAAGGTATTTTTCCAACTAGTGCCAAACCTGCAGCCAGCCCAGCCATATTCTGTTCAGCAACTCCAACTTCAATAAATTGTTTAGGATATTTTTGTTTAAACCATTCAACTCTTGTAGACTCAGTTAAATCACAGCACAATGCCACAACATTCTTATTCTTACCCAATACAACTAGACCTTTCCCATACCCATCTCTAGATGCAACCAATTCTTTATTATCTAAATTAAACTTCATTCCAACCTCCCAGACTCTTCCAGTAATAACTTGCATTTATCAAAATCAAGTCCCTTAATTTTGCATTCATCCTCACAAATTTGGTGTAACGCCTTCATCGCTTCTTCCTTGTTTGGAGTTTTTCCATGCCACTCAAACCTCTTCTCCATAAACTTAACTCCTTTCCCAGGGATAGTATTACAAATAACAACAATTGGTTTTCCTTTATACTTCCTCGCCTTGCCAAAAGCCCCTAATATCTGTTTCATATTGTTCCCATCTATTTCAATAACATGCCAATTGAACGCCTTAAATTTATCTCCAACAGGTCTCAAAGGCATAATATCATCAGTCATTCCATCAATCTGAATATTATTTCTATCAACGAATCCAATTAAATTATCAAGTTTATATTTTGCAGCAAACATAAACGATTCCCAGCATTGTCCCTCATCTAGCTCCCCATCTCCCATCGATAAAAAGACCTTTTCCTTTCTCCCATCCATCTTTGCACCATAAGCCATTCCAGCCGCAACGCTAGTCCCCTGTGCCAAAGGCCCAGTACTGGTCTCTATCCCGGGAAGTGCATGAAGATGCGGATGTCCCTGCAATCTTGACCCCAATTTACGCAAGGTCTTAAGTTCGCTAATCGGAAAATATCCACATTTAGCAAGAGTAGCATAAAGGACAGGACAGATATGCCCATTAGAAAGAACTAGTCTATCTCTCCCCTCCCAATTCGGTTTCTTGGGATTATGATTCATAACAGAAAAATAAAGAGCAGCAAACACATCCGACATTCCTAGGGGCCCTCCAGAATGTCCGCTTCCAGCCTCAACAAGCATCTTAATAATTTCAAGCCTGATTTCATCAGCAATAATCTTCAGTTCCTTTACATTATTCACTCTTTTCATTATTAACACCTCTATTTCCCTATACATCTTCCCGTATATTTAAACATTAGGGAAGATGATTGAAAAGTAAGACTTATCGGGCAGAAAATTATCTAAACCAAATTGAATAGATTGTTAAAATAAGAATTATTGCTGTTAAGACCAACATCAGATAATTAACCCATTTAGGTGTTTGAGAAACGAGAGTTCTTCTCTGCAATTCAATAGCCAAATATTCTGGATTATCACGAAGAAACGATTGATTGCCTATAACTCTGTTAGCATATTCTCGGCTATCCAAATTCTCCAGTTCCTTATCATAAAGGTTTTTTATAGGATTAAGCATACTAACATGTACTTTAAAGCACATAAAAATTTATCGTTTTACTTCTTTTTCTTACCTTTAACCTGTTTATTGAACAATTTCCATATTTTATCCGAGATATTCTCAGGCACTTTGATTAGCCCTTGATTAATAAGCTTTTCAAGCTTCTCCCCCAAGTTCATGATAGCAGTCTCATTTCCAAGCTTAACTTGCTCCTCTGACTCGCCAACTACAACATCCCAGTCAATTTTACTTTTATTAACTAAAGAGGCCATATCATCTAAATCTTTCTGCCTGGAAGTCGCGCTTTTCATTATAAGAACATCACTAGGATCTGCAACTTTGATAATAAGATTTCCAAATTCATGTATTTCCTCGGCTCTTTTTTTCATTCCTTCAGAGAAAGTAGAGGTAATTATTTTATTCATAAACATATCAAATCGGCAGTTAGATAATTCAAGCATTAATGGTTTATTATCCTTTATGCCATAGACTAAAGTTACGTCAAGTCCTTTAGCTCCCAGTTTTTTTAGTGCATTCATAAAATCCTCTCTATCTTCTCTTCTGTCAAAAACAAAATCAACATCTAACGTTGAGTTCTTAATGCTTTTTAGCATCATTGCAGTTCCTCCTATTGCATATATTTCAATTCTCCTAGGAAGTATTTCGCCTATAGCTAATAGCATTTCTTCCTGTTGTTTTATGTCAATCATCTAGTGTGCTCCTCCAAATCGCTCTGATTTAATGGAATATAAACTCTCCATCTTCTCTCAATATCTTTAAAATCATCTGACGAAATGCCTCTTACAATATAATGAAATTGTCTTGTTTTTTTATTGCCTGCCAGATTTAAGAATCTTTTAGGCATTTTTCTTACCTTTTTTATTACTTTTCTTGCAATTTGATATAATGCCGCAACTTCCCTTACCAAATTTTCTTTTTTAGCTAACCTATACAACAAACTCCAATTGGATATTTTTCTAAATAAAGCTAAAGATGCGATAACATAACGAACACTTCTTTGTTTTATAGCGTAAACAAGTGCTTCCTCATAAGAAGGAACTCGGCCATGTATATAGTAAGGATTAGATGAACTAACTTTAACTGCAGGATTTGCAGAAGCTTCATTTATCTTTTCAGTATAACTTATCCCTCCCTGTTTATTCTTCAAAGAAATATGATATACTCTTTTTTTCCCTGCACCATAAATCGTTTTTACAAAGCCCAGTTTTCTTAACCTATGAATAACATAGATTGCTTTAGACCTGTCTATACCCCATCTTTCTGCGAGAGTCTCCAAAGTATGGATGCCCTGCAGGGATTCTGCCAATTCTTCATACTTATTTGTTCCTTTCATCATTATTAAATGTATCACCACTAATATATAAACCTTTCTATAATTTAGCCACATTATTAAATGTAAGGGCTATAATATATAAACAAAGTCAACATTTAAGCCTTCATATACAAAATAGACATCAGTATGCAAAAAGAATTCTAGAGTGCATCCCAAAGGAGAAGAATAAATAAGGCATTATACAAGCATAATTCTTTTAAAGAAGCCATTTAATATCTAATTTATGAAAAGAAAGCATTCTTGTAAAGATTGGCAGGATAGCAAATACATGAAAGGAAAGCCTATTGTCCCAGTTCGTTGGAAAAAAGGTTCTGGGATTGAACAACTGATTGAAAATCTAAGCGACACTTGTTTTGAAGCAAGAAATGTTGCTGCAGGGGCCCGCCTCTTCAAGCATATGATTAAATCAGGAGATACTATTTGGATGGGTGTTGCTGGTGCAGGTCCAGTTGGAGGGATGGGAGGATATATAATTGATTTAATACAAAACGGTTTCGTCGATGCAATTTGTTCAACAGGAGCACAAGTATATCATGATAGTCACTTTGCATTTGGATTGCCAGTTGTGCAGGGAAAATCTAGAGTTAACGATAATGCTTTAGACAAAGATGGCACTACAAGAATTTACGATATTAATATTAGACTTGAAGAAACATTAATTGCCCAGGATGAACTTTTCAGAAAATTTGCAAAAAAATTAGAACCCAACACTATTCGTTCTACCGCAGATTATAATTACGCGCTAGGAAACTTTATTCGAGGATATGCTCAATACCCTGGGCGTTCGTGGGTTTGTGAAGCTGCAAAATACGAGGTTCCAATTTTCCTGGATTCGGAATCTAACCATTCAATAGGTATGAATAACGCAGTGTTATTTGCAAAAGGCAGGAATATCGATCCTTCCCCTTCTCGAAGCTTACTTGAGGGGGCTGCTCTTGTTTACTCTAGTCCGCATCTTGGATTTTTCGAGTTAGGTGGGGGAGGACCAAAAAATTGGATACAGACTCTAGCTCCTATGATAAGCCAGATGTTAAATATCAATTTTGAAGGTGCAGACAGAGGAATCCAGATAACTACTGCTCCTGAGAGAGATGGAGGTCTATCTGGTTGTACCTTTAGCGAAGCAGTTACATGGGGTAAATATAAAGATGCTACAAAAGGATTAGTACAGATATGGGGAGAATATAGTGTCATTGCTCCCTTACTAGTTGGATATGTTATGGATACTTGCAAACCTAGAGAACCTAAAAGACTTTATTCTTTAAAAGATAAAGCCTATCAAAGGCTTGTTGCCAAAATAAAATAAAATATTTTATTAATTTATTTTCTAAAACACATCTAACAAGCGTTCAATAAAAGATTTTCTTCTAGGTCTCAGCAATAACGCAGTTACTCCAACTGCTACAGCAGCACTTACTCCAGCAGCAATTGCAACTGATGACATTGGATGATCACTAAAGTACTCTTTTGTTCTTTCTTTTGCATCCTCTATCTTCTCTTTGGTGCTTTCGTAAGCTCTCCCCAGTCTATCCCTTACCCTGTTCTCTTTATCTTTCTTCTTTTCAACCATTGTTTTCTTAACCTCCTTTTAGTTTAAAGCTTTTATTAGTACACCTATAAACAACGCGATTACTCCAACCATAAGGAATGATAAGGTTTTAGTGAAATGTAAATATTCAATACTCCCAAACACAAGAGTCATAAACAGAGAAAATGCAGCTAAAGCAAAAAAGATAATCATGAAAGCCTGCCTAAAAACAAATCTCTGTACTCTCCTAACTCGCATTCCAACATTTCGCCTAGCTGTCCTCTCCAGTTCCTGAGTTGCGTTCTTAAGTGATTTCCCCAAGAAATTCATTATTTCTTCTACAATTCCCATATTTAACACAAGCATAACTTACTTTTAAACATCCATATAGCCTATTGATTATAATGAAATAGTGGTTTTAATTAACTAGGCTCTTTCTCTTCATTCAATTTCATTCTTGCTCTAATCAATTTCCTTATCAAAGCAATTGGTAGTTTTTTATCCAAAGAGAAGCGAATAGTCGCCTTCGCAGTCTCATATTCTTTCAACTCCTCTTTATGTTCTTGTATAACTGGAGGAGTTAAGTAAAGTCCAATATGTGCTTTTGCAAGAAGAAAATACGCAAGACGCCCCTTGTAAGCATAATAAGGCATTCCGTAACTTATCTTTTCCCCAGCCGTAGGAGCAGTATCTTTTATCGCTTTTCTCAACTCTTTCAATTTGCCCTGAAACTCTCTTGGAGCTGCTGAGATGTAAGCATCAACGTCCTTTGCCATTGTCCCCTTTTCCATAATATTTCACGTGGAGTATTAATTATTTAAACCTATTTTTTCACTAAATACTATGTTAAACGTAGCATCCTTTTACAAATACGCGGACATCGAAAATCCAGCAGAATTCAAAGAAGAACACTTAGATTTCTGTAAATCAATAGGAGTCAAAGGCAGAATTCTAGTTGCAGCAGAAGGTATAAACGGTACTGTTTGCGGGACTCCAAAGCAAGTAGAATTATACAAAATCGAGTTGTCCTCTAACCCGCTATTCTCCGGAATAGAATTCAAAGAGAACGAGTGTCTAATGTACCCTTTTAATAAAATGAACATAAAAATAAAACCAGAACTAGTAAGATTCGAACAGCCAGTAAGCCATAAAGATGGGGGACAACATCTCTCTCCTCAAGAATTTCTTAACATGGCACAACAAGAAGACGTGGTAATACTAGATGCAAGAAATTCGTACGAATCAAAAGTAGGTAAATTCGCCAACGCTATTACTTTAGACATAGAAACTTTTAGGGAATTTCCAAAAGCTTCCCAAGTCCTAAAAGACAAAAAAGACAAAAAGATCCTCATGTACTGCACAGGAGGCATCCGTTGTGAAAAAGCATCGGCATTCATGAGAAAATCTGGTTTTACTCAAGTCTTTCAACTTCATGGCGGAATCCTAAATTTCGGAAAACAATTTCCCGACCAATTATGGCAAGGAAAATGCTTTGTCTTTGACAATCGCTTAGTCTCCTCAATTAACACAACAGACAATCCAATATCTGAGTGTGAATCCTGCAAAGTCCCCTGCGACCTCTATGTAAACTGTTATAATAAGAAATGTAATAAGTTAGCTGTAATCTGTCCGGAATGCAACCGAAATTTGTATGGTTGTTGTTCTCCAGATTGTCTAAGTCAATTAAACATAACCAAAATACACTAATAAGAAAATAAAAGCTACAATAGTTATGAGAACCAGCATTCCAAGAGTATGGGTTAATAATGAAACTGCCTCTTTCTTTTTTCCATCTATATACAGCATTACGGGTTTTCCAAAAACCAAGAATCCGGTAATAGCTGCGGAACAAACAAATAGCAAGAGCATAGCAATTGGAATTAACGGGGTATCTTCTATTTTTGGAAAATTTCTTAGAGAAAATATTAAAGACACAATTAGAATTATATAGAATGCAGTTCCAACTGCATCAATAAACGCTCTTTTTAGTATTTTGTCCATAATTATTGATATTATTCAAGGTTATATAATTTTATGGTTTACTAGGTTCTAGAAGCACCCCATTATTTGATACATTAGGTTCCGTGCACTGACTACGATTAAAACAACATGCTATTCGCTTTCCTGCCTTGAGTTTCGAGAATGTCTTCTCAATCCTTACCTTGCGTGTTTGTGGATTTTTAGTTGCATTTATCCATCTGATCCAATCCCAGCGCGCCATTGGTGTGATATCATCCCATAGGACGCGAGCCTTTGAATCGGCCGCAAGAGCTTTCTTCAAATCCCCTGGTACCTGAGGTTCCGGCCATTCTCTAGTAGGTTCAACCACCAGCTTTACTGTATCGCCTGCCTCTGCTTTGGCACCTTCACTCATGGTTTTATCGAACCTAAACCAGTGACTTCCCTTACCGTCTGGTTCAAGCGGAGCTTTAAATCCAAAACCATTTATGCTTCCTTTGACCATTACTAGGCCTCGTGATGGGAGCTTTGCACTTGCACTCTTAGGCAGCCGAAGAATTGCCCATGAATTGATTTTGACCAATTTAGCTTCAAAGTTGATTGTTGACATATTTTCTTGTTCCTCGATTATTCTCGTAATCTGTATTGTACTAAAAAGCCCTTTCCTGTTTAAATATTATTCTTTGGTGCAACATTAGATAATCATTTAAAGTTTGGAATAACCTTATGGAATAATTTTTAATTTGCTAGACTCAACTACTAAAATCTACTAATGAATACTAAATTAGTAGATAAGTTTAAATAGGGACCCAACTACTAAAATCTACTAATGAATACTAAATTAGTAGATAGAATAAAATGAAACTCCCAGAAAAACCATTTAAGATAAAAGAACTTTTTGATAGAGACTTTGAAGGATTTTCAAAGGCAATTAAAGATGAAAGTTTTAGAAAGTTAGCTTCAGAATATAATAAGAAATACCTCTATTGGTCTGAGCTAAAATATCGTATTGAAGATAAGGCAAAAAGAGAATATACTTGGGCCTTAATGAAACTGCTTCGCATGAACAATTATGAAAGTATAGGGTTCAAGGGAATAAATATCAGATATGCTTTATTATCGGATTTTAATAAGAAGTTGCACCAGTTTGACAAAAATCTGGCAGGAAATATTAGAATAAATGGGAAGTCTCTAAATCTACAGGAAAGTTACATTATAAGTTCTTTAATGGAAGAGGCGATTGCATCCAGTCAATTAGAAGGAGCCTCCACAACTAGAAGGGTAGCCAAAGCGATGCTTAGAGAGAAAAGAAAGCCTCGTACTGAGTCAGAAAAGATGATTTTCAATAATTATCAAACAATGCAGTTTATATTAAAACAAAAAAATGAACCCCTTACTCCTGGATTATTACTTGAAATACAAAAAATGATTGCTAAAGACACATTAGAAGATCCAAAAGATGAAGGAAGGTTTAGAGATAACGATGAAATCACTGTTAGAAACGACGAAGTTATTGCTCATATCCCGCCAAAACATACAGAATTAAAAAACTTAATTCTAGAATTCTGTAGTTTTGCTAATAACGAATCTGAGGATTTTATTCATCCTATTCTCAAAGGAGCAATTCTGCATTTTCTTATTGGATATATTCACCCCTTTAATGATGGAAACGGAAGAACGGCAAGAAGTATTTTTTATTGGTATATGTTGTCGCAGGGATATTGGTTATTTGAATATATGGCTGTTTCTAAAAGAATACTTCGTTCTAGAAAAGACTATGATCTTGCTTATTTATACACAGAATATGATGATATGGACCTAACTTATTTCATAAAATACATTTTACTGTGCGTTGAAGATACTTTGGGAGACATGATTGAGTATATAAAAATTCAGCAAAAAGAACAACAAAAAACTAAAGAGATAATCTTAAAAAATCCAGATTTGAATCTTAGGCAGGCCATCATTTTAGAGTCATTTACTAAAAATCCAACCAAGCTCTTTACGATCAAAGAGATTTCAGAGACTTATGGTACCGTTTATCAAACCGCAAGAACGGACCTGTTTCTTTTAGAGAAAAAGAGCCTTATTGGTAAAAAGATATCTGGAAAGACCTTTGTATTCTTTCATAAAAATGATTAATTATAGTGCACAAATAGGAAGTGCCCAGACTATGCTCCTAGAGAAGATTCAAAGCCCTTCCCTACTTTCCGTCAAAAGGGCGTTGAACTGAAACAAAACGCCCGGACCAGGAGTTGAACCTGGGAATCCGTGAGGAAACATGGTTAGCAACCATGCGCAGTACCGTTGTGCCATCCGGGCTATATTTATGACTGTTATTTTGATGATTTAAAGCTTATTGTTTTACTTTCCAGAAATAAAATTAACTCTTCTTCCCCTTCTTCTCAAACAAAAGGCAGGCAGAATTAATGCAGAATCTCTTTCCCCCAGGTTTAGGACCATCATTGAAGACGTGTCCTAAATGGGCACCGCATTTATTGCATATTACTTCTGTCCTTTTGCCGAAAAATCCTCCATCTTCCTTCATTTCAACACTATTCTTTTCAGCAGGGTCGGTAAAGCTAGGCCACCCTGTCCCAGAATCAAACTTAGTTTTAGAAACAAAAAGTTTATTCCCACAGGCTGCACAAGTATACTCTCCTTGTTCTTTATTGTCTGTGTATTTCCCAGTAAATGCCATCTCAGTCCCCTTTTCTCTCATTATCTTGTATTGTTCAGGTGTTAATTCCTTTTTCCACTGTTCGTCCGTTTTTACAACTTTTTTCATATTAATAGAATACAAGACAACCTTTTAATACTTCCGTAAGTTTATAATAATATGAAGAAAAGAACTAAAGAAATACCCGTAAAGTCATTAAAATACCATCAAGCCATATTTGCAATGGGTTGTTTTTGGTCCCCCGATCTTATCTTTTCCAAAATATCAGGTATAATCTCAACAGTTGTAGGATACACAGGAGGAAAAGACGAATACAAGAGCCCTACATACGAACAAGTCTGCTCTGGCAGAACAGGTCATGCAGAAGCTGTACAGATTACCTTTGACCAAGGGAAAATAAGCTACAAAAAGCTCTTAGATCTCTTTTGGAAAAACCACAATCCTACAACGATTAATAGGCAAGGTCCAGACATAGGCTCGCAGTATCGTTCAGCCATATTCTACATTGATGAAGAGCAGAAATCTGAAGCCCTAGAATCAAAGAAAGAATTCCAAAAAACTCTTGACAAACCCATTGTTACAGAAATAGTAAAAGCCAAGGAATTCTATCCTGCAGAAGAATATCACCAAAGCTATCTTAAAAAACACGGAAAAGAGTCTTGTCATATAAATTACTAATCATTGTTTTTCCGAGTAGTTACAAATAGGAAGGTTTAAGTATTCCCATTCTTGAAAAAATCTATGATGCGCGGAGAAGAACAAAGAAAGGCAGTATATCTTTCAATAGAGAGAGAAATAAACTATATAGAGGGCAAAGTAAACCCAAATACTTTAAGCTATGAAGGCTTAAAGACGATAGTGGACAGATTGGAATCAAATCTGAGAATTTACTGGGCCACGTCGGGAACCCCGCCCAATTCAGAGTTGGATGACAGAATTCTAAATAAGGCAATGTCTATAGTAAAACGCTTTAATCTTCTTAACCAGAGTAATGTTAATTAGAAAGCTCTAAATGCTGCTAATACCAAATTACATTTTAACAGGATAGTAGAGCTATTAAATTTAATTCATTAGAATGAATATGAAGGGGGCTTGCGCCCCCATAAAACAACCAAAGTTTCTAAGCCCATAATCTTAGAGTTCATTGTCCCCCTCCACTTTATTTAGTTAATATACTCAAGTAAAGCCCTTATTAGTCAGTTGCCAAAGATAACTTAAGAACAATCTTCCATAACGTTTAAGAATCAAATCCCCATATCCTCATATGGAAAGACTCTACTTTTTACCACAATGGTTTATCATGTATGGCCTAGGTCTAGAATTGGTATTTGCAATTATAACTTTCCTAGTTGCCCTATACGCCTATAAGGTATACAAACTAACTTCTCAAAAAGAACACAAGTTATTCTCTCTCGGTTTTCTGCTAGTTTCATTCTCATATATTTGCTGGTTTATCCTTAATCTTTTTGCATTAATAGAACTAAATGATAACCTGCTAACGCTGGAAATAGGAAACGCTGTAAAATTAATTAATTTAGGAGCATATCTCCATATTTTATTTTCTCTTTTAGGATTAATATTCTTAGTTTATACAAGCCTCAAAGTAAAGAGAGCAGGTATATTTGTCTTAATCTCCTCCCTAACAATATTCTCAATACTCTTAACCGATAGGAAAGCATTAATGTTTTACTTCCTATCCTCCATATTAGTATTATACTTGGTCGCTCATTATTTTCTGGAATATAGAAAAAAGAAGAATATCCGCCTAATTGTAATGTCCTCCGCATTTTTCTTCTTGTTCTTAGGAACTTTCGAATTAATATTCACTTCCAGATACAGCGCAGACTATGTAGTCGGCCATATATTCATCCTAATCTCTTATTTAATTATTCTATTAAACCTAGCCTCAGTCTTCAAAAATGGACAAAAAAAGAAATAGGCTGGAAGTTATTCGCGATATACTTTCAGTAATTAACGCGAGAAGCGGTAGAATTAAG
>Ga0209542_10017568_pt1 | contig 11703 bp, 11 predicted proteins | sample RifCSPhighO2_01_FD_184028 | JGI IMG/M metagenome (GOLD analysis project Ga0209542, IMG submission 184028) | Soil microbial communities from Rifle, Colorado - Rifle CSP2_plank highO2_0.1 (SPAdes) (version 2) | ecosystem: Environmental > Terrestrial > Deep subsurface > Rock core/Sediment ...
CATTGCCAAAGAACTAGAAGATGGCAAGGATCTATACATTTGTAGCTCGGCGGAGCAATTTGCCGAGCGTATCATTGAATTGATAGAGAATAATTCGAAGCGTGAAAACCTGAGAGCGAATATGAAGAAAACTCTGGAGGATAAACTTATTTCTAAAGAGGAATACTTAAACAAGCTTAAAACAAACTGGGAAGTTCTCAGTAAAAAGATTTACTGAGAAGCTAAGAAAATACGATGAAGCTTCTAGTTATCACACAGAAGGTAGACAAGAATGATCCGGTGCTCGGGTTTATGCACAGGTGGCTTGAAGAGTTCAATAAAAATTTTGAAAAAATTACCGTAATTTGTTTGGAGAAAGGGGAGTGCGATTTAGACATGCCGGTTTATCCTCTCGGCAAGAGAAAGCTAAAAGCTCTTTTCAATTTCTACAAATATATCTGGCAGGAGAGACATAATTATGATGCCGTTTTTGTCCATATGAACCAGGAGTATGTACTTCTGGCTGGAGACATCTGGAAATTAATGAGGAAGAAGGTCTTCCTCTGGAGGAATCATGCCAAAGGTAATTTTTTGACAAATATTGCTGTGGCGCTGTCAGATAAGGTCTTTTGCACGTCACCTGAGTCTTACACCGCCAAGTTTAAAAAAACTATTTTAATGCCGGCCGGTGTTGATATGGAGTTCTTTAAACCAGATCCGAATGTTTCTCGAGTACCCAATTCAATCCTTTTCTTGGGCCGTATTTCTCCCGTCAAAAAAGTGCTTGAGTTTATCGAATGGGCAAAAATTGGGAGCCATCAAGTAACCATTGCCGGGCCAATGTTGGATAAGGAATATGGAGAAAAAGTGCTAAAAGCTTTGACTCCAAATATGACATACATCGGTCCGGTTACCAATGAAGATACGCTCAAGCTCTATCAGTCACACGAGATCTATGCCAATTTCACTCCGGCCGGGAGCTTTGACAAAACTATTCTAGAAGCTCTAGCCTGCGGCTGCAGGCTAGAGGTCAGAAATCCCGTGGCTAAAAATTTAAATGTCGAGAATCACAGTCTCCAATTATTGATGGAAAAAATAAAGATGGAAATTTCTTAGGGATTTGGTACACTGGTTCGACAAATATGATAACGCTAATGTCATGGGGGCACAAATACGGAAATCCTCCGGCCAACTTCAAGTTTGACGTTTCATATTTCAAAAACCCTTGGAGAGACAAAGAAGCGAGGCACTCTGACAGAGAAACGATTATTTCCTTCATGGAGCGACAGGAAGGAGTGAATAAGTTTATTAACAATCTAGTGCAAATGCTGGGAGATTTAAATGAACAATTTGAAGAAGAAGAGATAAAAGTGGCTATATGTTGTTCTGCCGGAGAATACAGAAGTCCGGCAATAGTGGAATTGATCGGAAAAGAATTATTGAAAAGAAAAATCAAATACGCCGTTAGTCATAGCAAAGAATCGCTGATATGACGAAACAAATCATATGAATCTTCGCGTACTATATTTGTTTGCGGGTTCGAGGCGGAAGCTCTATGAAGAATACAAAAACGGCAAAGCTTCGGATATACATCTTGTCGGTTTAAACCGCCTGGCGAGCTACGGCATTGATGCGACCTTTCTCGAGAATCGGTTGACTGAATTCTTGCGAAAAATTTCTTTCAATCTGACACAATTACCGGTATTGTTTCGACTCAGATCGTGCGATGTGATTTTTTCCGGTTCCGGTCTTCTCACTTTATTTGTTGTTAAGTATATTCTTCGTTTTAAAAAACCAAAATGGGTTATTTACAATACTTATTTATCAAATCTCTTAAAGCGGAACAGGAAAGGTTTAAAGGCCTGGGTAATCAGAAAAGCAGTTTTCGGAGCGGATGCGATTGTCTCGCCATCTTTGGCGCAACAAGATTTTCTGAAGGACGTGGGGTTGCCGTCTGAGAAGAATTATTACGTGTCTTACGGTATTGACCATGACTTCTACGATAGAGACACGAGAGTGTCGGAAATATCGGAGCCTTATATCTTTAGTTCTGGTCGCGATGTCGGAAGGGATTATAAGACCCTAATCGAGGCCGTAAGAGGCTTACCGGTCAAGCTTATAGTCGCCGCGTCACCGAGAAATTTTAAAAACGTCGGAGAGTTACCACCGAATGTGGAAGTTCTGTACTTGAAACGGACTGAGACGCAGCCGTTGTTGAAGAATGCTCTATTTGTGGTGACCGCGACTATTCCGGAAGATAAGACGGCCGGTTCTGATTGTTCCGGCCAGTATTCTCTTTTGGAATCAATGTCTTGCGCTAAGGCCGTTATTACGACGGCAAGGGCCACACTAGAAGGCTATTTCGAAGGAGGTAAGGATGGTCTGGTCGTTCCAACCGAAAATGTGTCGGAATTGAAGGCCGCGATAAAGACGCTTTTGGACAATCCACAAAGGGCTAAAGCCATGGGCGAAGCCGCTAGAGATAAGGTTAGGAGCCGATTTACGATGGAGATATTCTCTAGGAAATTGGCAGAAGTTTTCCGCGAAGTGGCCAATAGATAATATGGCTCTCGACTATAAAAAATTAAAAATTCCTGGCCTCATGCTCATCCAACCAAAGGTATTACGCGATGAAAGGGGATTTTTTTTAGAAAAATATAAGGAGAGCGACTTCAAAGATTTGCCGCGTTTCGTGCAGGATAATTTCTCTGTTTCAAGACAAGGGGTCGTGAGAGGGCTACATTACCAAATCATGCCTTACGAACAAGGGAAATTAGTCTCGGTAGTGAAAGGTAGAGTATGGGATGTGGCAGTCGATATCAGGAAGGACTCGCCAACTTTCGGAGAATGGGTTGGTGTGGAGTTAAGCGATGAGAATAATTTTTCTTTCTATATTCCGCCGGGATTCGCTCACGGCTTCTCTGTCTTGTCTCTAGAGGCACGCTTCTTGTACAAATGTACTGGTGAGTATTCAAAGGAGCATGAACGTGGTATCCGCTTCGACGATCCACAACTGGCAATAGACTGGAAGGTGGTAGATCCAATCGTTTCTTCTAAAGATTTGCAATGGCCAAACTTAAAGTAGCTTTCATCATCAATAATCTCGGCATGGGTGGAGCGGAGAATATGCTTCTAGGGCAGGTAGGGGCAATGGACAAAGGTAGATTTGAACCCTGCATCGTGACAATTTTGCCTAATCCGAAGGTCAATGTTTTAGACAGGATGCCAAAAGATGTAAAGTACCTAGAGCTTACAAGCTTTTATAAATTATGGAGATTTCTTAGGCGAGAGAAAATAGGCGCGGTAGTGACGAGTCTTTTTGACGCTAATTTATACGGCAGGATAGCGGCAATCTTCGCGCGTGTGCCGGTAATTTTGTCGAGCGAAGTGAATGTCTACGAAGATAAGAGGAAATGGCAAATCATAGCCGATAAAATACTGGCAAAATTTACCAAAAAAATTCTTGTTAGCTCAAATGAAGTTTTGGACTTCACTTTCAAGCAAGAGAATTTGCCAAGAGAAAAATTTCAGCTCAATTTCAATGCCATTCCGTTAAGACTCGGAAATGTTAAGGAAAACAGGATTAATGTCCTTAGGAAATTCGGACTGCCCGAGAACGATTTATACATAGTGACGGCCGGAAGCCTCACGCCGCAAAAAGGTCAAGCAATCTTGGTTGATGCTGTCGGAAGGCTTAAAGATCGAGGCTTGAAAAATTTCAAACTCTTAATTTTTGGCAGAGGAGTTTTGAAAGAGGAACTTACTACTCAAGTTTCAAAATTGGGGTTAGATGGGGAAGTAAAATTTATGGGCATCGCACCGATAGCGGAGGTAATGGCTATTGCCGACATCTTTACCCTGCCTTCGCTCTGGGAAGGGCTTTCTATTGCGCTTCTCCAAGCCATGGATGCTCGATGTCCGATTGTCGCTACTAGAGTGAGTGGTACGAATGAAGCTCTTGAAAATGAAATAAGCGCTCTGTTGGTGACCTCGGGGAATTCTTTAGAATTGGCGGTTGCTTTTGAGAAGTTGATAAAAGACAAAGAATTAAGGATACGACTTTCAAATAATGCAAAAGAAGCGGCAGAAAAGTTTTCCATAGAGAAAAATGTTAAAGTGATAGAAAGCTTGATATGGCCAAGGTCTTAATAACGGGAGGAGCCGGCTTTATAGGCAGCTCTCTATGCATAGAATTGGTTAAAAGAGGGCATGAGGTTACGGTCCTTGACGCCATGCTGCCTCTTTATGGCGGCAATCTTTTTAACCTCAAACCGGTACTGGAGAAAATAAATTTTGTAGAAGGAGATATCAGAGACAGAGAGCTTGTCAATGAATTGGTTAAGGACAAAGATCTTGTTTTTGATTTTGCCGGTCAAGTGAGCTATATAGATTCTAAAGAACTGCCCTTTCTCGACCTAGACATCAATGGTGTCGGACACATGAATGTACTTGAGGCCATGAGACTCTATGCTCCAGACGCGACTTATATTTTCTCTTCTTCTCGTTTAGTCTACGGTAAGCTTCTGACTACCCCTGTGCCGGAAGATCATCCCACTCAACCGCTCTCTCTATACGGTATTCACAAGCTTTTAGTCGAACACTATTGCGATTATTACCACAAAACCTTTGGTTTGAAGACTATTGTGGTACGGTTGCCTAATCCTTATGGCGTGAGGCAGCAGATGAAGCATAATAAATACTCTCTGGTCGGGTGGTTTCTCCGCCAAGCGTTGGACAGTGGGACAATAACTATCTTTGGAGACGGCAGGCAGACAAGGGATTATTTATACATCGACGATATTGTTGACGGATTTATTTTATTGGCTGAGAAAAGAAGAGCTGGAGAAATTTACAACATGGGTTCCGAGGAAAAAGTGACTTTCGTCGAAATGGTTGACGTTGTTTTAAAAGAAGCTGGCACGGGCAAAAAAGAGCATATTTCCTGGCCGGAAAATTACGAGAAAAACGAAACTGGAAATTATATAGCCGATACTACTAAAATTAAAAAAGGTATCGGCTGGGAAGCTAAAATTACTCTGGAAGAGGGAATCAAAAGAATGGCCGAGTATTATAAACAGCATAGAAAGAACTACTGGTAGATCTCATGAAATCTGACTGGACACTTTATCTTCACGATATACGGAAAAGGGAAATTGATACGGTTTTTTCCCTATTATCTGAAAAACATTTTACTTCAGGGCTTGAGATTGGCGCTGGAGATGGCTTTCAAACTACACTTCTAGCGTCTTATGTAGAAAACCTGATTTCTTCCGATTTGAACTTCAATAGAATCAAGCTCAAGGTGCTGGGGGTAGAGTATAAGGTTCTTGATGCTGACGAGATGGAAGGTATCTTTGAACCAAATACTTTTGATTTCATCTTTTCCTCAAATGTTTTAGAACACGTGCGTAATCCTGTAAGAGTTTTGTCCAGCGCGCAAGTAGCGCTCAAGAGTGACGGGATAGCCGTCCACATCGTGCCCAACCGGCTAATGAAAATATTTTATCTCCTGTTTTATTACCCGGATTTAGTCTTACTTCTTGCCGAAAGGTTATTGGGCAGGTTGTGGGGCAAACCATTTTTCCGTGGAGCGGGTATAAATTTGGAAAACAACATCAATAAGGTTGGGAAACCGCCGGGCAGGTTTAAGAAATTCTTGTTGCCATCAGTCCACGGCAATTTTAAAGGACACTGGGAAGAATTTAAAGCTTTCGGCCGCGAGGCTTGGGAGAAGAAGCTTATGGATGCCGGTTATTGGCCAGAGCATTATGCCAGGGGGCCGATCTTCTCCGGTTTCGGTTTCGGTATTCCCGAGACCTGGCGAAGATTCTTTGAAAGCTTGGGACTTTCTTCCGAACACATCTTTATTCTTAGGAAGATGTCTCAATTTGAATCTATGTCATGGGCATACGCGAAGAATTATCTCTCTCACGGAAGCTTTCGCGATCAGAGAAAGTTCTTTAAAGACTGGCTAAAAAAAGAAAAATCGGCCAAAGCATTCTTCAAGGATTTCCTCCTTGCAGTCGGAGATCCTCGCGGCAAGAAAGTGCTGGATGTTGGCTTTGGCAACGGTATTATGGCCAGAGAATTTATCAGAGCAGGTGCTCTGGTTTACGGGCTTGAAACGGAAGAAGATTTAGTAAAGATGTCAGATAATCCCAATCTTTATTTATACGATGGCAAGAAATTTCCATTTGATTCAGACGCCTTTGATTACGTCTACTCGACAAGCGTTTTGGAACACATGTTTTACCCGGAAGAGGTGATTGGGGAAATAGGCAGGACACTCAAACCGGGCGGGAGATTCTACCTCTCTTTTCCCAACCGGTATGCTCCCAGAGAGACTCACACTGGTCTCTGGTTTATCAGCTGGCTGCCTAGGTTCAAGTCCAAAAAGCTCGAAGACTGGAATCTCCATTTTGTCAGTTTCTTTAAATTGAAAAGAATGGCAAAAAGAGTAGGCTTAGAAATCGTATATGATACGAAAGGCTCCTCGCCTTACAGAGGCGCTGTTAAGAAGTTTTTGGCTGGGTTAGGCATACACTATGGCATCCTTTTGAAGACAATTATCGTGGTTCTTGAGAAAAAATGAAAAATAAAAAGCTATTTTATATCACCAATTCGAGAGTGCCCACACAAAGGGCGCATGGCTTGCAAATTGCCAAAATGTGCGAGGGATTCGCAAATTTTTTTCCACACGTCTGTCTGGTTATCCCCCAAATTCCCAACAGCGTTACCGGTGATGTCTTTGAGCATTATAATTTAAAAAGAAATTTCCAAGTCAAAAAACTATCCACTCTTTACCTAAGTGGATTAGCCGAACCAGCGCCAAATGTTTGGTACTGGATAAAATCAGCGAGTTTTGCCGCCTCCGCTTTTCTTTTCATGCTTTTTCACACGACTAGAGATGATTTAATCTATTTTCGTTATGATGTAGTGCTATTTTTAGCACTCCTCCCATTTTTAAAGATTAGAAATATTGCCTGTGAAGCGCATTTTTTGCTTACCGGTTGGCAGAGGAAAATGCTTCTAAAAGCCAAAAACGTCATTGTGATAACGAACGAGGCCAAACGGCTCTATGACCAAAGCTCGGATTCCAAAGAGAAAGTTTTAGTGGCTCCCGACGGTGTTTCTATCGCGGACTTTGACGCGAATATCTCAAAGGAAGAGGCGCGCCAGAAATTGAAATTACCCCAAGACAAGAAACTCGTTGTCTACACAGGTTATTTTTATGAGTGGAAAGGCGTGGATCCTTTGCTGCTCGCCGCCAAAAAGTTTAAGCAAAATGAAGAACTGGTTCTCGTGGGCGGCGCGGAAGATCTTGAGAGAGTTAAGGAAATCATAAATAGAGAGGACATAAAAAACATTAGGATTGAAGGGTATCGCCCGTATAAAGAGGTTTCTCTGTATCAAAAGGCGGCCGACTGTCTGGTGCTAACTTCCAGCTTGAAAAACGACAACTCCAAATTCTTTACCTCTCCGCTGAAACTCTTCGAATACATGGCATCCGGAAGGCCGATTGTCGCCTCCGACACCCCTTCGATCAGAGAGATTTTAAACGAAAATAATTCCGTTTTGGTTTTGCCCGATGACTCGAACAGTATGCTCGAAGGCGTAAGAATAGCCTTATATGACAACGTTCTGACAGAAAGCCTAGTATCTAAGGCAAAAAAAGAAGTTTTACTTTACGACTGGAATCTGAGAGCCAAGAGAATTTTAGAATTTATACTAAGATGAAGAATAGAATAAACAATGTATGGCTTCTCGCTCAAGTTATCATCAGAGCTTTTTTCTATGGGAAAGCGGATAAAATTCCGTCCAAAATTTCCCGTATCATAGTGGTTCCCGACGGCAAATTGGGCGATGTAGTCTGCGCCACGCCGGTCTTTGCCGCGATTCGGAAGCATTTCCCCTCGGCACGCATAGTCGCGGCGGGAAATGTTAAATTTTTAAGCTCGATTCTATCCGACAGCACTCTGGTGGATGAGTATGTAGACCTTGAAGGATATTCGGCCGACATTGCCGTGTTAACGGGGCCATCGTATGAAGCGGCCGCGAAGTTATACCTGGCCGGAGTTCCCTTTATCGCGGCGCCGTTGGTAGAGGGAGGATTCTCTCCGCTTGTCACGAAACCCTACCGGATCCTTACCCATTTTCTTAAAATCTATCCCTATCGAATGAGGGAATACGCGCCGCGAGAAAAGTTGCGCTGTCTTGAGCCCTTGGGTATAGAAGAAAACGATACTACTAAGCGCCTCGGGTTTTCGTCCGCCGCTCTGGAGAAAATTTCTGAATATTTTGTCGACAATAATTTCACAATCGGTATAACGCCAACCGCCGGACATAAGATAAAAGAATGGCCGGAAGACAGGTTTGCCGAAGTGGCGGATTATTTGATAGAAAAGTATCACACCAAAGTATTAATATTAGGTGGCCCAAAGGACAGAGAAAAAGTGGAGAAAACTTTAAGCTTTATGAAAAATCAAGCTACTCCTATCACTGATTTAAACATAGATGAGCTCAAGGCTTTGATTTCAAAACTTAATTTATTCATCTCCGTCGATACCGGCCCGATATATATTGCCGAAGCGTTTAACATTCCGACTATAGATATCACGGGTCCAATTGATGAGCGGGAGCAGCCACCACAAGGGTCAATGCATAGAAATGTCGTCCCGCCCACGAGAAATAAGCCAGAACTTTTCGTCTTAAATGCCAAGTTGTATAACAGGGCAGAGGCTTTGCGGCAAGTCGACTCCATTACCGTCGATCAGGTAAAAAGAGAAATCGACCTTCTGATTGCAGATATTAAAAAATAATGAAGAATCTGTTTTTTAAGTTAATAAAGTGGCGGGCATTGCGTTTTCTCATTTCCGGTGGGTCTGCCGCGGTGACAAATCTGGTCGTTCTTTTTACTCTAGTACACTTTTTTTATGCGTGGTATCTCTTAGCTTCAGTCATTTCTTTCGTCTGCGCGGTTTCCGTCAGTTTTATAATGCAGAAATTTTTCACCTTCAATGATTACACGAGAGAGAAAATCAGAAGGCAGTCAGCTCTTTATCTTAGCGTTCAAATATTTAATTTAGGAGTCAACACTTTGCTTATGTACACGAGCGTTGATTTGCTCGGCATTCATTACATCGTTGCTCAGATTTTTGCCGGAGGCATTATTGCGGTATACAGTTTCTTCATATTCAAACACTTTATATTCAACTCCACCGTCACTAATATGGAAGTAAATTTATCTACACCTTGCCCTGCTTGTGGAGTTCAAGATAATAAATTCTGGGCCAATAAATCTGGGTACAATCTTGTAAAATGCGGATCATGCGACCTTATTTTTGTCTCTCCGATGCCAGAAGAGACAGTAGCTATTTATGGCGAGAAGTATTTTGCCAGTGGCGAGGTTCATGGTTACGTGGATTATGATCGGGATAAAGAACCGATGCGCGATACTTTTCACATATATCTCGATCATATTGAGCGAGCTTTAGGGCGAAAAGGGAAAATGCTCGATGTTGGCGCGGCCACAGGTTACTTCATGGACATTGCCAAAACTAGAGGTTGGGAAGTGGAGGGTGTAGAAATTTCAGAACACGCAGCTTCTATTGGTAGATTAAAAGGGCTGAGAATCCATACTGGAATTCTGGAAAATATAGCTTTGTCCGCAAACAGCTTCGATGTTATTACTCTGTTTGACGTTTTGGAGCACTTGAGAGAACCAAGAAAAACTTTACTAAAAGCAAAGAATCTTCTGAAAAATAATGGAATTATTGTAGTAAATACTCCGGATGCCGGCAGTTTTTGGGCCAAAATATTTCAGTCACGCTGGCATCATGTTCTCCCGCCAGAGCATCTCGTATTGTTCAGTCCCCAAAATTTTTCCCAATTGCTTGTGACTCTTGAAATGGCTCCTGTTGTTTCTCTAAAAATCGGCAAGCGTTTTACCATTCCTTACATTTTTCAAATTCTCTCGAACTGGCAAGGATTATCTTTGTGGGGCAAGCTTGCTCGAACTACAAATAGAGGGATCTTGTCTAAATTTAAAATCCCAATTAATCTTAGAGATAACTTTTTTATAATAGCGAAAAAGATATGAAAAAAATATTATTACTAATAGCATTATTAGGCACTTTGATACCAGCAATCTTTACTATTTATATCGCCGGTGGATTGGATAACTGGCAAGGGGTCTTGCCTCGAGGAACTACCGATAGCCTCTATTACTACGCGCGTATCAAAGAGGTGGTTGATGGCCATCCCTTGAACGGCAACCCTTACGTCTACGAATACCGCGATACTTTGGCGCCGGCTTTTTTCATCCCCGATATTGTTTCCGCCATACCGATGCTCATCGGTTTTCCGTTCAATATGGGAGTGTTAATTAATGTGTTTGCGTGGAGCTTTATATTCTTATTGCTTTCATTTAAGCTGTTTCAGCTTCTGCGGTTACCGAGAAATTGGTCTGTTTTATGGTCAGTGATTTTATATATTACCGCCTATTCGTTTATGCTTCGGCCGACTATTATGCAGTTAATCTACCCGCTATTTCTGGTGTTTCTGATTGCGTTTTTGAGATTTCTTGAAGAGCCATATTCTCGCAAGAGAATCGTCTGGCTCTCAATTGTCGCCGCTTCCACGTTTTACTTCTATACCTATCTTTCTTACATTGTCTTGCTGTCTCTCTCTTTTGTCTTCTTCTGGTATCTGGCAACTCGTCGCTTCAAAGAACTCAAATCGCTTATGAGTGTCGGCTTCTTTTCCGCTCTACTTCTTATTCCATTCGGTATCTATACATGGATGCAGATGAGTGGTCCGTATTATTTCGAAACACTTACTCGGATTGGTCTTAAATACACTCACCTTCCGATGCCGGCAGCCTACCTTTACGGGCGCTGGGTAATCATCGGAATGATTTTAGCTTGGTTGGTGCCGGTAAAACAGAAAATATTCTGGTTCTCGGGCACGGCTCTTCTGGCGGGGCTCTTTCTGAACGTTATCACCGGAGTTGAACTTCAACTCGGCACTCACATCGGCCGTTTCGTGATCTTGTGGATGGTCATTATTCTATGTCCGCTTTCTTATGAATGGTTTGTTCTAAAAAATAAAGAGCAAAATAAATACAAGTATGCGGCATGCGCTGTCCTTCTCCTCATTCTTTCCATAGGAGCAGGTAGGAACGTTCATCGCGGAGTTGATTTTTTCAAGTTTGATAACCGTGGCGAGAAAACCGCCGATATCCAATCCTACGCCGCTCCTCTTAAATGGCTTGAGGAAAATGTTTCGGAAGAGTCTGTGATTTGGGGGAATGAATTTTTATCACAATACATACCGATCATGACCAGACATTATCCAGTTTATTTCCATGGAGCGAAACTTCACAATATTCCGACTGCAGAGCTGGAAGAAAGGCGTTTAAATCCGGAACAATTTAACGCCCAGTATCGTCTCATTGACCGAGCGAAAGGGGAAGCAGATAGACTTCTCTTAAATCAAGCTTTATACGATGACGGAAGGTTTGCGATTTTGTCGATAGCGGAGTTTCCACGGCATGACTAGTCCTTCGTAGATAATATTGTTATTGAGTTTCGACTGACCGTTAATTCTGCCGGGGAAAATAATGGGAATTTCTCTTATTCTAGCACCGAGACGTTCAGCAATAATTTTCATTTCCATGAGAAAGGCAAATCCTTTTCCATCAATAGAATCCAGATCATAGCGCTT
>Ga0209542_10017571_pt1 | contig 11701 bp, 13 predicted proteins | sample RifCSPhighO2_01_FD_184028 | JGI IMG/M metagenome (GOLD analysis project Ga0209542, IMG submission 184028) | Soil microbial communities from Rifle, Colorado - Rifle CSP2_plank highO2_0.1 (SPAdes) (version 2) | ecosystem: Environmental > Terrestrial > Deep subsurface > Rock core/Sediment ...
CAGATTCTCCTTGGTTAAGTCCATTTAAAGATCAAAAAAATGAACCAGCTTTTGTAGTTGAGACCATCAAGAAGATTGCTGAAATTAAGAAGCTAACTGTTGAGGAAACAGCTCAACAGATTTGGGAGAATTATGTGAGAGTTTTTAGGGAATAATTATTTCAACTCCATTTTATACATTTTTTACCCATTTCTCTTCTACTTAATTTTAATCCTTCCTTTAGAAGACAGATCAGCATAAGTGAATTTAGAAACAGTATATTCTGGCTGGTATAATAAATAGGCTATGACTTCTTTGAGCGAATAGGCATCCTTGTAATCTAAAACTGCCCTCAGTTGTTCTTCACTAAACTTGTAAGCGGCGAAAAAATTCTTGCAATATTCCATCTCTTTCTTTTTCATATTAAAGTAATGATCCCACTCATGATTTAATCTGGCATCATATTTTCTAACTACTCCCTGATACAACCTAAAAGGGTGTACTTGGCTATCATCAACTTTGGTAACTACCCATAATCCGCCAATTTCCAACGCAAATTTCTTGAAAGCGAGTTGGAGCATAGAAACAATACCACCAATTCCCTTATTTTTAGTTATGCTGCAAATAGTTAAGAAAGCATCATATGTTGATCGAGCACATTTATTAAATAATCTGGCAGTTGGAGAAAACTTTTTATGGGTGAAAACTTCTTTGCCATATTTATCTAAGAGAAATTTTTTAACACTGTTCAAGATAAATAAATTTTTGAAACATTGATAAATCCTTTCCTCTTCCCCAAAACATTCTACACATAATACATTGTGCATTCTATCAGCCAATTTAATTTGTAAAGCTTTTTCTTTAAGCTCTTCATCTTTAAATTCCAACATTTCAGAGATGTATTTATAGTAAAAATGACGTTTTTGATGAGTTAAAAGATGCAGTAACAGGATTATATTGTGGACTTCACTGCAATCTATTTTTTCTTTACGACAGAATTCTTTGATCTCTTTTTCTAATTCTGTCAATATTTCTTTTTCATAATTATCTAATAAAATAATCCCTTCAGCATTGCTCTTTATTCCGTTCCTTTTCTTGTATAAATCCACTTTTTCTTCAATATAATCGTGTAATAACCCGGCACATAAAGTAACGGGGTCTTTAATACTGGCTTTTTGCAGGCTTAAAACCACATTCATAGGGTGGACGAATGAATTTTCTCCATTTTTACGTTGAGGTAACTGCTTGTAAAATTTTTTGGTCATATCATACAAATATGAGAATAAAGGAAAATAGGGCTCTTGGGGATCAATTAACTGATCTGCTGGAATTATTTTTTTGACTGGTTTCCAATGTTCCAAATATTCAAATGCTTCGTACTCTAGAGATCGTTGTTTGAGCTTAACCATGGGGGAAGAAGAAATAGTAGGTTTGTGAGATTTAAAAATCTTTGCTCTAAATTAGTCATTAAATCCCAATGTCCTGAAAAAACGAAATCTTTATAAATAGACCTTTAAATTCAAGAGTCATGGAATTTCACGTACTGAAAGAGAGTAAAACTGAACTGAGTTTTGAGTTACTAGGTGAAACGCATACTTTCTGTAACATATTAAAAGATGAGTTGCAAAAAGTTAAAGGGATAGTTATTGCTACTTATAAAATTGAACATCATTTAGTAGGCATTCCAACTTTTTATATTGAGACTAAAGCAATAGAACCTCGAAAAGCATTGAAAGAAGCTTTAAGCAATTTGAAGAAAAAAGTAACCGAGTTCCACAAAGAAATTGCTAAGTTGTGATTATAAATAGTGATTAACTAGGGATTATAAATTCTTAAAAATTTTAAACTACTATGTGCTGTGTTGCATAACTCCGTCCCGAATAATCAATAATTAAAGTTAGTTAGAATTTGATTGAAAGATTATAGCAATTTTGGCTATAATTATTAATTATGCAACAAAGCAACTACTATGCTTTGTGGACTAATGTTTTTAAAGTATCTCTGTTCTAGAGATGCCATGAACTATAAGATGCTTGAAGATACCGTTCTGGAAGTATTAAGACCATATGTTCCCGAAAGAATTCCATTTGGTAGAAATGCGATTAAGCAAATAAAGTATGAAGAGTTGAGGCAAGTATGCGAAGCGATTGCTCATCCCCGAAGGATATCAAAGACAGTACCTAGGCCCTCTCATCCGAGGTTAGGCCTGCAAGAATCTGCAGATGAGTATCGTAGTAGAATGACCACCTATTTGGGAAGTTGGGGATTAAGATTTTCTGATCGCAGTTATTTAACCTCTGGGTTTTTAGAAGGTATGGCTAATTATTTGGAAGATAAAACCAAGTGATTTTTCTCAAGTCATGAGAAATACTTATAAATCATTATTACTATGTCTTGAAATATGCCTACTCTAAACTATAAATTTCATAAGCAGACTGAAAGGATAGAAAAAGTTATTACTGCTAGCTTTGATCCCATCAAAGAATGGCGTCCTGATCCTAAAGGTTATTTTCTGATTCGAGTTAATCATACTAAAAAACGTATAGAGTTGGGATTTACAGATTATCATCATGTAATAACCAAATCTATAATTGGTAATTATGCTTCTGAAATTTATACTACTATTATCCGAAAAAGTTTAGTTTCTCAATTAGATCATGCTGCGTATCTGGGAAAAGAATTATACAAGGCAGAATTGGCCTTGAAATATGGCAAATCGTATCGGCAGGAATTTCCTTTATCTTTTCCTGAATTGAAAGTCAAAGTTAAATTGAAGAAAGAAAGTTAAGTTTTTTTTGATGGAACTTACCTAAATAAATAAAATTTTCCACTCCGGTCTTGGTTGTTGCAAACACCAGGATCAGAATCATGAACATTGTTGGCCATAAATTTATATGCAGGAAAAATAGTGTTATAATGATCTTCTCTAGTAACTTGATAACGGCTGAATTTGTCTCCAGAATGAAGACATATTCTCACTAAATCAGGGTCATATTCCTGAAGCCGTGTAAATACGGGTCTTTCTCTATAAATGGTCCCTTCAGAACCTGGAGCAAAGTGAAGAAAGAAGTTGTTATCACAACCCCTTAGTTCTTGTGCAGAATCAACTTGGTGTTGTGTAACTAGTGCCATAATTGATAAGAATAAATCTAATTTAAAAATTTATCTTCTATTTTCTAAAAAATGATCACGCACTAAATGATAAAATCCACAAAACATTTTTAAAAACATTACCTTCCGTAGAAACTATGCTCACCCCGGAATCAAAAGCGGAACTAGAAAAACAGCAATATCGTATTGTTGGCAAGCATAGTGCCGTTAAAACTTGCGGCTGGACTAAAAATATGATTAATGGCCAAGGCGGTTGCTACAAACTAAAATTTTATGGGATTATGAGTCATCAATGTATGCAGATGACCACCTCTATCAGTTGTGCTAATAGATGCACTTTCTGTTGGAGAGGATATAAAGCTCCGGTGTCAAAGGAATGGAAATGGGAAGTAGATGACCCTCAGAAAATATTTGATGATAGTATCAAAGCACATCATGGATTGCTGGTTGGATTTGGCGGTTCAGAAAAATCTAATAAAACTCTTTACCAAAAATCCAAAGATGTCCGCCATGTGGCTCTCTCATTAACTGGTGAACCTATCATTTATCCTCGAATGAATGAATTATTATCTCTTTTCAATAAAAATCATACCTCTACTTTCTTAGTAACTAATGCCCAATATCCTGAACATATTAAAGATTTAAATAGAGTAACTCAACTGTATCTGAGTGTTGATGCTCCCACTAAAGAATTGTTACAAGAAATAGATCTTCCTCTCTTTTCAGATTATTGGGAACGTTTGAATAAAAGTTTAGAGTATCTAGCTCAGAAAAAAGATCGTACTTGTATTCGTTTAACTATCATTCGCAAGATCAATGATATCTTGCCGCAGAAATATGCGGAATTAATTCATAAAGGAAGTCCTGATTTCATTGAAGTGAAATCCTATATGCATGTAGGGCCATCTCGTGATCGTTTAAAGAGGGAAAACATGCCTATTCATGAAGAGGTAGTTGATTTTTGCAAAGAATTGGTCCAATACCTTCCTGAGTATGAAATAGTTTCTGAACATGTTCCTTCACGAGTTGTTCTCTTTGTTAAAAAGATTTACAAACGCAACAATAATTGGTACACTTGGATAGATTTCAAGAAATGGGACAAACTCATTAACTCTAATACAGAATTTAGTGCAGAAGATTTTGTATTAAAAACTCCGGAAGTGGGAATTACTGGTAGGGGAACTTTGGAATACGTGCATCCCAATGTTAGAAAAAAGATTGAAGAAGGAAGGGAGAAAGAAGTAGAATCATATTTTAGTGAGGATGTGGATGAACTTAATTTATTTTAGAGAAGTTTGAAAAATAGTGATTTTAAGCTGAGAATTCCGCTGGTCTAGTGACCGGTGGTTAAGTGTAATTCTTAACAAGAAAAAGATCTTCTCCCCTAAAGAAGAAGAATACCCAAAGCAAAATTTGTCGTTTGGGCACTATTTGTATAGTGTTAACGGTGTCAAAGAAAACCACCCCCCACTGGTGCAGGAAATGAAGCAAGGACTTCATTTCAGCACAGAAATGTGATATTCTTCACATTTCTTGTGATCACCTGCGGGCTCAACACTAGTGGCATGCTCGCTTCGCTCGGGGCGGTTTTCTGACCATGAGTTTTCCAATCTAAGCATAATTGCACGTGGCTACGCCACCAGTGGAACTGCACACTGGTGGAAAACTTATATTATACAACCTGTAGAAAGCTATGATCTTCTTCAAATAAATAAGCTTTGCGATAGCTTTAGCTATCGCCTTAAATAAAAAAATAAAAAGGTGATTCTTATGAATATTATTCCTACTAGGCATAGCTCTGCCAATGGTGAATTTCTGTTATTCAAAGTTCTCTTTAGTTTTCTTTGACTCAAAAATAACTATTATGTACTGATCTCTTCTTAGATACAACTGGTAGATATCTCTTTTTTTTTGTTCCTCTAACCGCATTTATTCTCAGTACAATCAATAAGCCGATAATTCCAAGCATAGCCACTACATAAGGTGAAGATAATAATTCTAGTAAAGGGTTTTTTTGATACAACTGCGAATTTTGATTATGTACTGAATTTTGTACATCTAACCATTTTGAAAGGGGCGGCGATGAAATCACCGCTCCAGTTTGAGTGTTTTCTGAAACTGTTGTTGAATGAGTATCATTTGGAAAGGGTAGAACTATCCACTCAGTATTATTATTATTCCTATAAGGTAATATACTCAAAATAAGCGCTAAAAATAAAAAAATCCATATATACACAAATATTTGGTCGTGTTTTAATTGCTTTAATTTATGGTTTAAGAATATTTTCTTTTTCATGGCTTACCACTAATTTAATTTCCTTACCAAAATTATAAGCTTATTGTGCATACTAGGCATATTATATGCTTATTAAACTAAAAATATGCTTAAATCAACACTTTTATATAATAACATTACTTTTCACTTTAAATGATGCGAAGATTGGTACGGCACGGTCCTTCAACTTTGATTGTTTCTCTTCCTGCAAATTGGGTAAAGGCTCATGGTTTAAAAGAAAAAGATGAAGTAGAAATAACTGAAAGAGAGAATCAATTATTAGTTTCTTTAAAAGGAACAAACAAAAAGGAAGCCATAACCATAGATATTTCCAATTATGATCGCACCTCCACTCTTTTATTAATGCATGCTGTTTATCGTTCAGGATTAACAAAAATTACTTTTAATTTTAACAAACAAGATACTATTCATTTTAGAACCAATAAAAAGATATCTTACTCTAAATTAATACATAATTTATTAAATCGTTTCATTGGTTTTGAGATTACCAAAGAAGGTGAAAATTACATTGAAATTACCCAAGTTTCTAATATAGATCCGGGAGAAATTGAAACCATGGTTAATCGTACTTTCATCCTTCTTAAAGATATCATCGATTCTTTTTGTAATGGTATTGAGGAAAATAATTTTTTAGAATTGCAAAAGATCGAAGATAAGCATGATTCTATTACTAAGTTGATTACTTATCTGCTTCGAGCTATGATTCAAAGTGGTTATGACTCTAAAGAATCTACCTCCGGGCTGGTACATATTATGGCAAATATAGATAAAATAATAGATATCTTAAAATACCTTGCTAGGGAAAAAATTGAAACTAACAAAAATACTAGCAAAGAAATTTATCCCTTATTGTATTTAATAACTGCCTCTTTTAATGATTATAATAAGTTATTTCATAAATATGATATTGCTTTGATCGTTTCTATCTCTAAAAATAGGGATGAATACAAACACATTTCACATACTATTAAGTCCAGTTTAAATGAAGATGATTTAAGGACAGTTACTTCTTTAACTCAAACTCTAGAATTACTTTTTGACTTAGTTGAATGGAAAATGTACCTTCAGATACGAAAATCTTTATCTACTACTGCGGTAAGCTCTAATTTGGTTAGTAATTTCTCTAGCCACATTAAAAAAGTTTAAGTTATTAATACGGCTTGAAACATACCTCCTTTGAAATTCATCCTGGACTTTTAAAACTTGTTCTTTTTCAACTTGCTTCTCTCTTCGAAGTAGCAAGTCTTCAATCAATTCTGGTTTCATTTCAACAAAAAATACTGGTGCTTGGGGAAAAAATCTTCGTACAGATTCTACTCCTTTATACTGGCCTATGGCTATCCCACAATCATTACCTCCGGCTAAGGTTTGTTGTATATTATCTACTGGAATGCAATACGTATTTCCGTAACTTTCCCAATGAATCTCGGTGCTTGGATCTCCGGGGAATTGTTGCATTGGTTGCGTATCAGGGAAAGTTCCATCACGTTCTTGAAAAGGTCTAGAAGAATATTTTTTGATTCTTACCAACCTGGGGACATATTTTTGTAAATAATTAAGAATAGCACTTTTTCCTACACATTTAGTGCCACAAATAACATAAACTTGACCAGTTTTGCCTGGGGAAGGATATAACAAAGACATTCGTTGAAAAGTTTTTTCAAAATCTGCAGGAGTTGGCCAGTTAAGAAATTCAAAACAACCTGTTTCTATGGCCTTACGTGCTGATCTGAAACTAACTAGGCCATCACTTCTATCACGATCTACTAAAATAGGATAGTATGGCCTCATATCTTGATATTTATTTTGTGCTAACTCACTAAGTAAAGCCAGACCTTCTGGAATAGAAGCAGTATGATCAAATCTATCACCCTGCTTTTTCATAGCCCCAATTCTTTTCATTATTATTGGTCCAAAAGTAGATATGCCAGTAGACAATATTTCTCCCCTATATCCGCGCATTACTGTGGTAATCAGAACATCATATTTCTTCTTATTTATAGCTTCCAAAGCTCTGGCAGCCGAGGTAGCTTTGTCCATGGGTAGTGATACTAAAGCCCTTAATCGTTCATGACTTAAAATGAGTTCTAAATTACGCGGTTTACTGTCTACTAGTAAGGCCGATTTAGGTTGATCTTCCATTGGGTAAAAATGGTGCAATAGTTTAAAAGCATTTATTTACTGTAAAAAAGATAATAGAATCATATTCTAATGAATTGTTTGTGAGTTTTAATTATTCTATTTTATCTTGCCTTTTCAATCTCATTAGTTTTCTTTCACAAGTTTTATATAGTAGTTGTTAACTATAGTTAATTAAGTAGTTTCTGAATCAATTTGAAATGATTTTAACTGAAATTTCAAGTTAAAGAATGCGTTTATGGGGGTACATAAAATGGAACATGGATGTTGTCAAGATGGTGGAGAAATGAAACAAGGTTGTTGTAGAGACGGTGGAGAATCAGAAGGAAAATGCTGCCAAGAAGAGGCAGTAGAACAAAGTAGTTGTAGTGATGAAAAAGTAATTTCTTCATGCTATCAAGAATGTGCCGAAATAAATGCTTTAGCACCAGACTTTACTGCCAGCGCGTTACATAACCAAGAATTTAGAGAAATTAAACTAAACAAATATCGTGGAAAATGGGTAGTCCTATTCTTTTATCCAGCAGATTTCACTTTTATATGCCCTACAGAATTGGGAGATTTAGCTGATCGTTATTCTGAATTTCAGCAATTAAATTGTGAAATACTCAGTGTGAGCACCGACACTCATTTCGTGCATAAAGCCTGGCATGATAATTCTGCTACTATTGCCAAGATTAAATTTCCGATGGTTGCAGATCCAACTGGAAAAGTGTGTAAAGCTTATGGCACATACATTGCTGAAGAAGGTCTGAGTTTAAGAGGGACATTTATCATTGATCCAGATGGAGTTTTGAAAGCATTTGAATTACATGATAATAGTATTGGCAGAAGCAGTTCCGAATTATTGCGAAAATTGAAAGCTGCCCAATTCGTGAGAATGCATGGGGGAGAAGTTTGTCCTGCAAATTGGGAGCCAGGAAAGCAAACTTTAAAGCCTGGATTGAATTTAGTAGGTAAAATTTAGTTAAATGAGGTGGATGATTAATGACATACGAAGCAAAGAATTTTGACAATTTACTGGGACTGCAAGGATTTAGTGATACTTTATTGAAAAATCACTTTACTCTCTATCAAGGTTATGTTACCAACACCAATAAATTGATGGATATTATGAAAGCGTTGGTTGATAGTGATAAGATGGCAACACCTGAATTTGCTGAATTGAAAAGAAGATTTGGCTGGGAATTTAATGGAATGAGATTACATGAATTGTACTTTGGAAACATGACTAAAAATGGTCAGAAATTAAATTCTTCTTCATCCTTGGCTAAACAATTGATAGACCAATTTCAATCTTTGGAAAGATGGGAAAAAGTGTTCAGATCGGTTGGAGCTATGCGCGGTATAGGCTGGGTAGTATTAACATATGATCCAGTTGGAAAAAGATTCTTCAATCTCTGGGTTAATGAACATGACGTAGGACATTTGGCTGGAACTATTCCTCTTTTGATCATGGACGTCTTTGAACATGCGTTTATGATAGATTATGGACTGAAACGGGGGGATTATATTAACGCTTTCTTTAATGCTATAGATTGGGATGCAGTAGAGAAGAGGTTCAAACAGTAGAAGTTTTGTTTTCTTTCTTTTTTTTTAATATCTTAATGATTTTTATTTAACTATTCACTTGTTTTTTGATAATATTCTTAAAGTAATTGATAATTATTCATTTCATGGCAACCCTTTTATGTCCTTACTTCGGAAAATGCGCTGGATGTACTTCCCAACATATAGATTATCAGCTACAGCTGCAGAATAAACAGCAATGGTTAGCCAAAGCTATAAAATATGATGATATTAAAGTAATTTCAAATAAAAATTATTTCTACCGCAACCGTATGGATTTCATTTTCTATCCGAGGGGAATAGGGTTAAGAACAAAAAGTGGGAGTAAAAGTGTTATCGATATTGAAGAATGTGTTATATCCAATAAAAAAATTAATATCTTACTTAAAGAAGTCCGTAGTTTCTTCACCAATAATGATCTCTATGGAAAATTTCTTAAATCAAACACTTTTAGATATTTAGTTATACGAAGTACCAAAAATATTTCTTCCCTCTCTTTTGTATTAAGCGAGAATTCACATAGGCTGGCAGAAGCAATTAATTATCTCAACTCTTTTGCTGTAAATAGTTCTGCTGATAATATTCTGGTTACTTACACTTCTGCGTATGAAGCAAAAAGTACCTCATCCGATAGTTTTATCATTAAAGGATCTAATCAATTATATGATACTTTTCTTGGTAAGAAATTTTGGTTCTCTGCTCAGGGATTTTTTCAAAATAATTCAGCCATGACTGAAAAAATGGTACACTATTCTCACGACATTCTGCAAAAGTATGAGACTAAGAATGCGCAATTACTAGATCTTTATGGGGGAGTGGGAACTTTTGGCATTATTAATGCCGATATTTTTAAGAGTGTACTAGTTATCGAAAACAATTCTTTATCCATTGAAGCTGCCAATAAAAATATTCAAGAAAATAAGACCAAAAATGTTGCGGCCAAAGTTCTGGATGCTAAACAATTACGTAAAGTTTCTTTATCCCAGCCATTGTATGTAATTACTGATCCTCCACGTTCAGGAATGGATATAAAAGTAATTCAATATCTAAATCAACTAAAACCAAAAGTGATACTTTATATTTCATGTAATATCCAACAATTGGCCAAAGAATTGTCTAAGTTTAAAGAATACGAAATAAAGAGTGCAGCCTTGTTTGATTTATTTCCCCAGACTCCTCATTCTGAAGCGGTGGTAGAATTAAAATTAAAACCCACTCTTTAGTAGTAATTTTAGATAGATTTATAAAAGGAGCATTTCTTAGTTTTCTTATGTCTACATTACGTATGCTTTCTGTTCCAGAACCACAACTTTTTGTACGTCATGCTCTCAGTTCTAAAGATATTACTGAAATTAAAACTCCCTTTTATCTTACCCGTAGGTTTTTAGACCCCCGACGTTTAGAAGATGCTGTAAATGGGTTAGAATTATGGACTTCGCTTGATGAGTTGGGACTATACAACCATTCTGAAACTCTTTCTACTAGAGAAAATTGGATTAATGTATCCCCTCGGGTAGTTCAATGGAATCGGGGGATATATGAAAAAATAAGAGTAGCCAAAGGAGAATTACGTTATCTAGCTATTTCTCCACCTATCGATCCGTTAGAATCAAATTCTCCAGCGGATTATATTACCGGAATGGATGCAGCAAAGAGATATGCTTCTGCAATTGGAATTCTAGGAAGAGAGTTCAAGCAGGCTAAAGAATCAGGTCAAATTAGGTCATTTGCCGCAGAGAATAAACACATTAAATTTTCCCTTTATCTTTTGGATGAAATTAACCGCTTGAAACAGTAGAATTCACAGTGGTACTATTTTTTACTGCTTTTTGCGCTTCTTCCCACACATATTCAAATTCTGTTTCATATTTCCCTGCAATTTCTGTATCATGGATTATCAAAATATTTTCATCATTCCTTTTATCTCCCCCATCAGTGGGATTGAAAGACCCAGTAACTACTGTCTCTTCATCGATGATGAAGACTTTATGATGCAAATTATATTTATTGCCATCTTTGAGAACTGTTTCCAATTGGTAGTTAAGTGTATTATAAACAGAATATTCACTGATTTGTTTTACTTCCATTACTCCTTTGACTTCTACTCCCTCAAGATGTCTGAGTAATATAATATTGGCTATGCCGCTATGAGTAAAGGAGAAAGTCATGAAATGAATTGATCTCCTTGCTTTTTTCAATTCTTCTTTGACATGATCGGCACATTGATCTTCCGGACAGAAGTAATTTTCTATGCTAATATTGCCGATGCTAATCTGGGGATTTTTAACTAGATCTCCCTTTTTGAATATTCCATTCCACATCTCTTCAAATTCATCCTCATAATTCTGCGCCAGTAGTTTGGAATTGATTAACAGTAAATTATTATTATTTTTATGGGCATCATTATCGGTTGGATTCATCGAGCCACCGGATACTTTAACTCCATCAATGACGCAGAATTTATTATGCATCAACCCATATGAATCCTGTTTAACAAAAGAATAATTGAATTTCTTTAAGTAATCACTATCTGTAACTATTCGTACATCCATTACTTGTGATTTTTCCAACAATACTTTTTGTACGCTGGTTAATTCTATGTCATAT
>Ga0209542_10017573_pt1 | contig 11700 bp, 10 predicted proteins | sample RifCSPhighO2_01_FD_184028 | JGI IMG/M metagenome (GOLD analysis project Ga0209542, IMG submission 184028) | Soil microbial communities from Rifle, Colorado - Rifle CSP2_plank highO2_0.1 (SPAdes) (version 2) | ecosystem: Environmental > Terrestrial > Deep subsurface > Rock core/Sediment ...
AGCAGTTATTCTGGTATTAGTAGGTGGTTTCTACGGTGCTTTATCTCCTATTTATGTAAAAAAAGGTTTGACTGATCTGAGGCAGAGGAAATTCAAGAACTTACTGATTGGTGCTTTTATTTTCGGCACGGGATTATTGCCTTTGATACTTGCCCTGAAGTTTTCCGACCTTTCCTTTCTCTATCCTTTGACAGGATTATCGTATGTCTGGACCGCAATGTATTCAGCGTATTTTCTGGGTGAGAATATCAATACGTATACCTGGATAGGTATTGCCTTTACGGTCAGCGGAGTGTTGCTGATCGGGATTTCTGCGCTGGGTTTCTGATTTCCATAACTCTTATAAACTTACCTCTGGCGAGTAATAATATGACAGATACCACCATTCATCTTTGTGATTATCATGAACCTTTCTCTTTAGATAAGGTAATCATTAATATTGAGCATCAAAAGCCTTCACTTCCTGATGAAGTCGAGCAAAGGGTAAGAGACAATTGGGGTGCTTTTCGTAGAACCAGACCTAATGCAGCAGATAACGATACGGCTTACTTAGTCTCTTACGATTCTGGAATCAATGGAATTAATGCAGAAGTATTTACAGCAGGATTTAGTTACAATCAGTATTTTAATGTAGATGATAGAGAGATGAGAGATACGGGTATCGCTAATGTTCATAATTTTAATCCTCTTACTTCGTGGATAATAGCAGTGAGCGAAGATGGTTATGCCCTATTTGGTAATAAAAAAGATTTTGGAAACAAAAAAGCATCTGGTTTTGGCGGATTTACAAGTCAACAGGATATTAAAAGAGGAAAAATCAACATTAAAACCCATATCGCTAGAAAATTAGAAGAAGAGATGGGAAATATGGCTAAAGCAGTGGAGGAAGTATCTTCCATTGGCTTAAATTTTTATCCCTTAGTCGGACCAAAAGGTTTTGACGGCATTTATGTTGCTAAACTAAATGGTAAGGCAGCAGATTTAGAACAACTCTTTGAAAGCAACGCTCAATTTTCAAAACAGCTGATTCCAGCGGAAGCCAACCCTCAAGGTCTGCTTTCTTTTTTGCATTCTTTAGATTGGGAACCGACTAGAGCTTGTGTAGCGGGAGTAATGACTTATATTGCCGCACATTATGGGGAAAAACAATTAGTCAAAGCTTTGAAACAGTATCGTGGTTCTGAAAAGATTAGGTAACTACTTTATCTAGAAATAAATTTGTGTTTTCATAAACTATATAAATAGACTTTTTCGTAATTTTTGTATTAATATAATAAAATGAAAATCCTAAGATTTGCTATCCCAACCACAGCAGAGCTGCGGGGTATTACGCAAATCTTCAAGACTGATTTTCAATCATTCCTCGCTAATCGCTACAGAGCAGCGGGGTATTTATATCCCAGCGAGGAATAAACAAGGATATTCCAATGTTCAAAACTAAAATCAGCGTGGTGGCCCCAGCGTACAATGAGCAGGGCTGCATCAAAGAATTTGTTGAGCGGGTCTATAAAACGCTTAAGGATAATTGTCTCCATGGTGAAATTGTCATCGTCAATGATGGAAGTAGAGATAACACCTTGAATATCCTAATCTCTTTGCAAAAAGACATCCCTATCCTGCGGGTGATCTCTCATAAGAAAAACCAGGGATTTACCGCAGCCATGATCACGGCGATAGAGAATACAAAATATGACTATATAGTTTTCTTGCCGTCTGACCTTGAATCGCATCCGGAAGAGGATATCCCTAAACTGCTGAAACCAATCGAGGAAGGATATGATTTTTCCATCGGATGGAGAAAAAATAAACGGCAGGGTTTCCTGAAGACGCAGCTCTCTAAAACTTTTAATATCCTTACTGCACTTTTATTTAGGGTACACATCCATGACATGGGCTGGGTCAAGGCTTTCAGGAAAGAGATATATTACAATGTGGAAGCTCTCCGCGCAGATTGGCACCGCTATTTTGTAGTTTTAGCAGCGAAGGAAGGTTATAGAATCAAGGAAGTTCCCACTACTTTTTATCCCCGTAAAGCGGGAAAGTCGAAGTTTGGCAGAGTGGGCCTGAAGAGGATTCCCGGTGGTTTTCTTGATCTGCTGGTGATTAAATTTCTTACTTCTTTCTCTAAGAAACCGATGCGCGTCTTCGGTCCGATCGGCGCGTTTCTGATGGGATTAGGATTTATCTCTGGCCTTTATGTGCTGTTTCTTAATTTTGTACTGATGGAAGCAGTTATCAACCGAGTGCCTTTGGTGGTATTGACGGTTTTTCTGTTTGTTACCGGCCTGCAATTATTTGGTCTGGGGTTTGTCAGTGAATTGATCGTTTCTAACAGCGAGAAACAGAATAGAAAACGTGGTTGAACAAAGGGGATTTATCAAGAGAAGGTTAAGACATGTGCGGAATTTCTGGATGGTATGGACCAAGCGATAGGAAGTTATTACGAGAGATGACTTCTTTGTTAGACCATCGCGGCCCGGATGGGGAAGGTTTTTTTTCTGATAAGAAGGTTTCTCTCGGACATAAGCGGCTTAGTATCATTGACCTAAAAACCGGACAGCAGCCGATGTATAACGATGACAGATCAGTAGTAGTTGTTTTCAATGGCGAAATCTACAATTATAAGGAGATACGAAAAGAGCTGGAAAAGAAATACAAGTTTAAAACAAAAAGCGACACGGAAGTAATCTTACGGGCGTACGAAGAGCATGGTCCGGAATGCGTGCAAAAATTCAATGGGATGTTTGCTTTTGCCATCTGGGATGTAAGGAAGGATATTTTGTTTCTCGCTCGGGACAGAGTCGGGATCAAGCCTTTGTATTATTATCATAATGAGCACAGATTTATGTTTGCCTCTGAGATAAAGGCTTTTCTGGCTGATAAGAATATCCCGCGCAGGATCAACCCTCAGGCGGTGGCAGAGTATCTTACTTTCCAGAATATCATGGACGAAAAGACATTTTTCGAAGGGGTGAAGATGCTGCTTCCAGGACATTATATCCTGGTGCAGAAAGGAGAAGTCTCTCTCCAACAATATTGGGATGCATCTTATAAGAAGAAAAATAAAGAAAACATAGCCGATTATTATCACGATTTCAAATCTATTTTTTCTGAATCGGTACAAAGACACATGATCAGCGATGTTCCTTTAGGTTCTTATCTCAGCGGCGGCTTTGATTCCGGTTCGGTAGCGACTATGGCTGCAAAATTGATGGCAAGAAAAAGTAAGAAGAAGCTAGAAAAGATAGAAACATTTACTGGCAAATTTAAAGAAGGGGGAGTGTATGATGAGAGTGATTGTTCTCGCGCAGTTGCGAAAAGAACAGGCGCAATCAGGCACGAGGCGACTATCACTCCGCAGGATTTCCTGAACCATATCGAAGAGATAATATATCATCTCGATGAGCCGAAAGTGGGGATTCCGGCAATTTCACAGTATATGGTATCAAAGCTTGTTTCTGAACATGTTAAGGTGGTGTTGACTGGACACGCAGGAGATGAACTTTTTGCTGGATACCCGGTCTATAAAGCCAGCTATTTTAAAGATTTGATCAGACGAAATCCATTGGGTGTCTGGAGATTCTTTACTCTCTTTAGATGGAACGAAATGCCCAGGGCAGTATATTTCTTATTTTTCCCTTTCTTTGATCATGAGGTCAAGCATGGATTATTCATCATGTTCAATAAGAAGCAGCGTAAACAATTATTGTCCAAACAATTTTATGATAGTTTACCTGGAAAGAATACTGTTTCCGTTCTCAATAAGTATCACCGGAAAGATATTACTTCTGTAACAGATAAGGCCCAGTATTTGTACCTAAAAACATATCTTCCTTCGCTTCTCGTCGTGGAGGATAAGATGGGCATGGCTCATTCCATTGAAGCAAGGACACCATTCTGTGATAATGAACTGGTTGACTTTGCCAATTCAGTTCCTATGAGATTCAAGTTATATAATAATGAGCTTAAACATCTGGTCAAACAAAGCATGAAATCTGATATTCCATCTATATTATACCATCAGCCCAAAAAAGGGTTTCCTACCCCTTTCTCGTTGTGGATACGTAAAGACTTGAAAGAGTATGTCTATTCAGTTTTGTTGGGCGAGAGAGCTCGAAGCCGAGGAATCTTCGACCAGCGCTATGTAAAAAAACTTCTTGACAACCATTGTAACAGCAGTAAAGATGGTCTTAGGGATCTGGTCAATGCAGCAAGAATCTGGTCGCTTTTAAATATCGAATTATGGTGCAGAGTCTTTATTGATGGGGATTACAAAAAGCTGATAATGAATAAGTCGGTTACAGATAAACTTAAAAAGATGGGGGGGTCCGTGACCGCATGATCAGTGTAATCACGATTGTATTATTCTTTCTCTATCTGTGGGGTTTAGGGTTCTCGCTTACTTATTTTATCTATTTAAAATCTGAGCATAAGCCTGATTTTGTTGAAAGACATATAATGAACATGGGGATCGGCTTGGGCACTTTTGCGATCCTCTCAGTAATCATTAATTTTTTTCGTATTCCTCTGGATTGGAAAATTTTCCTGCTGCTAAGCTTGATCGTTCCCTTGTATGCAGGTTTTAGGTTTTGTAGAAAGAATGGTTTTACACTACCTAAAAAATTTCCTAAATTAGTTGTAACCAGGAGTAATCTTTTTGTCTTTGTGGTGTTGTTTATTTTTGCGGTCTCTTTTTACGTCTATGCTTCAGGAGCGTTTGCTTATCCTTATCTTGAAGACGAGGACCCGTGGGGGCATTCCCAAGGAGTGAAATATGTTGCCCTGGACAAAGATGCGTATGATCCGATAGCAGATGATACTCCTCAAAGAGGAGAAATTTCCGTAATCTCATTCATGGATCCATATCCGCCTGCGTACGATATTTTCCTCGGCATTTTGCATCAAACCTCGCCAGATCTTCCCTGGACTATGAAGTTCTTTAATGCTTTACTCATCTCTTTGGGATTTTTTTTCTTTTACTTTTTCGCCCACTCATTCATGCAGAACAAAACCAAAGCTTTGCTGGCCACTTTTTTTTTAGCGGCCCTTCCTAGTTACTTATCTCATTTCATCTGGGCTCACGGCATGGTTATTACTTTGATTTTTCCAACCGTGTACGTTTTCAACAAGATGTTTGACGATAATAGTGATGGTAAGGATAATACTAATCTGAAATGGGCGATGGTCTTGGCGGTAATGGTGGCCGGAATTTGGGTCACTCAAAACCTTTCCCAGCCCATCAAGATCACCAGCATGCTTTTGATCTATGCGATCGTCGCTTCTATCGTCCATGGTAGGTTTTTGAAATATCATTTTGCCGGAATTTTTGGAGGCATGTTGCTGAGCCAGTTTTGGTGGATGGCCATGGTCTATAGGTATGGATTGAAAGGATTTATCGGAGCCTGGGAGCCGGTATTAGTAGAAGAAAGTACGGGCGCAGTTGTTGATGCCGCTGCTAGTACAGGTTTTAATCTTTTTGATGCAATAGGTTCCCTACTGAGCTCTCTCACTAATCCGGGAGGGACCAGTTCAAGAGCATACACATTTAGTGATTTCTTCTTCGCTAAATCAAGTAATCTCATCAATGCCCCTATAGGAATCGGAATTGTTCTTTCTCTCTTAGTCTTGTTTGGAGCAGTATATCTTCTCTACAGATATCGTTCTTTGTTAGTTGCCAAGGAAAATAGCTGGAGGCTCGTTGCTTTATTCTGGCTGGTGTATACATTCTGGATGGTCAACGGAATGACTTTTCCGGTCTCTATTTCCAGGGATGCATTCAGGAGCTGGTTCTTGCTGGCCATCCCTGTTTCGCTGATAGCGGCGGAAGGAGCGTATGTGTTGATCCATAGTTTCAGAAAAATTAGATTAGCTCAGATTGGTTTGGTTTTTATTATAGTTGTTGGAGTAATCCTCACTTCTGGGGTGCACAAATATGAAGCCAATACCTCCATCTGGCCCACCTCTGGCTCTTTTACAAATATGCAGGAACCGTTCATGTATGGAGAATTGTTCAAGCAGCTTCCATTAAATTCTAAAGTTTTCCTGTATGCGCATCGTGATAAACTAGTGATTGGTTACGGAATGTTCAGCTGTGTATGGTGTGAAGAAATAATTGAGTTTAGGAAGGATATTCTTCATAAAGACCATGATGAGCTTTATTCCTTTTTGAAATTGAACGGCTATGAATACTTCCTGATCAATAAGAATATGGATTACAAGAGCCTAAGCGGCAAATTTGGAGAAGAAGAGACAAGAACCCTCCTGCCGGTACGTTATCAGGAATTTTTGACTTCAACTAAATTACAGCCCATTTATTCTGATGAAAATGTAGTTTTGTTTAAGGTGAATTAATGGAAAGATGCAATACTTTTGGTGATTTGAAGTTGTCTCAGAAAGTATTACTGGGAAGTTTGTATCTCCTAATACTGTTGATGATATTCTTTTCGCTTCTGGCGGTCCGGAATACCGGGGAAGAAGGGTATCAGCAGTGCGTGGAGAAAAAATGTGAAGCAAAAGGGGAAAAATTCTGTTCAAAAGTCCGGGAGTTAGGCAACTGCTGCGCCGGAGCTGGTGGAAATCTTGCTACGGCCAATAATCCCCAGCCAGGAGCAGTTCCTTACACTTGCGTGTTTGAATAGCTGAAGAAAATGAGGAGACCCTGAACAAAATGAAAATAAAAAAAATAACTTTGGTCCTGCTGCTCATTTTCGCAGTAGCTTTTGTACTGCGGGTAATAGCAGCGACTCATGTTGATGTTTCTACAGATGAAATGATCTACTCTCTTTTGCCGTTGAATATCATCTCTGCGGGAAGATTGGGGACAGTAGAACAATCTCCTCTTTATCTTTATCTCGCTGATGTCGGTTACACTCTCTTTGGCGGTTTAAGCCCGTTAACGGCTAGATTGCCGTCAATAATATTTGGTTCACTTGCTGTTTTTCTAATTTATCTACTATCACTTGAGCTTTTCAAAAGCGAGAAAGCGGGACTGCTTTCAGCATTTCTATTTGCCTTGTCAGGATATGCGCTTCAATATAATATAGAAATGGATATGACTGCATTTTTCTTGATGCTGTTGAGCATGCTCTTTTTCATGAAAGCTTTGAAGCATGAAAAAGCAAATTTTTATTATCTGGCAGCTGCGAGTTTCGGGCTGGCAGTGTTGGTCAAGAATATTGTCGCACTATTTGTTCCCGCCTATGTTTTGGCATATTTCTTGTCGAAGGGAAAAGAGAAAGCCTTGGATAAATATTCTCTCAAATTTATTTTTATTAGTGTCTTGATATTTTTAGTTGTCTTGCTCCCGGTATTTTCTTACAACTATTTGGTTTACAAAGAAAAAGGAATAACTGATTATTATTTTTCCAATATCCTAGGCATTGGTGAAACGGTGCATAAGGGGTTGCAGGGAAAAGAATGGGAATTTTCTCGCTTGATAAGTGTCGTGAAGGAGAAACTTTGGGAAATGCTGCGCTGGGAGACAGTGCTGCTTCTGTTTGCTGCGTTTGGAACATTTTTTTGTTTGCGAAAAAGTGAATGGAAAGAAAAGAGGTTGGCAATAATTCTGTTGTGGGGATCACTTTTATTTTTAGTAGGATATATAGGAGGACAAACCGGAAGCTCCAGCCATTTCTTATGGCTGCCGATCGTCTTTAGTATTTTTGCCGGTTTTGGGGGATGGAGGATTCATGAGCTGTTAAAAGATAGATTAAAATTCAAATATGGTGTTCATGTCTTAGTGCTTGCTGCGGTATTCATCAATATCCTTTTCTTTCAAGGGATAATATTTGAACGCTATGGCTCGGCGAGCGCAATTCCTCTTTGGGAATTTGTCCATGAAAATATTCCTGAAGATGCCATCGTGATCATGGACCCTCGTATATACAAAGGAAATTCCGCCTGGGTGCTGAATGATAGGCATTATCTTGAAGGAATGTACCTGCCTCAACTAATAGAGTTGATAGAAAAATCTTCTTCGGCGAAGAGAGATATACCGTTGTATTATATAGAATGTGCTCCTGGCAGTTATTGCGGCTGGAAAGCCGAGGATTTTGCCAGAATCGAGAGCACCGGCAAAGAGATAAGTAATTTTTTAGTGCCGAGCATGGAGAAGGCGGCAGAACTCAAAGGACAGCATAATTTGGTTGTGTACCAAGGTATCATCTCTGCCCCGGTTTCTGTGTACGATACTGCAGATCAAACTCATGTCTTCTGGTTCTATCCAATTGGTTGGAAAGGCGAACAGTTTATTGATAATTATACACCTAAAGGATTTGGCGTTTTGATAAACATGCTGGGATATTTAGTGCTTTATCTTGACTTGCTCCTCGCCTTGTTGGCTATTCCTTTTAGTTTTTATCTAGTGAAAAGAAATGAGCATAATGTAGAGTCAAACTAATCTTGAGTCCATAACCTTTTTATATACTCATGCTAAAAAGGTATGAGGTGGATTATGAAGGCTGTTGAAAATGTGGTTTATAAGGATAGATTGCTGGCCGTAATATTGCGTTCTGATGCGCTAGAAGAGCTGCGATCTTCCGGAAAGAAGATTTCTTTTCATACTCCTGAGCATTTTCCTCTTCAAGTAGGGCTTCATTCGCGCCAGAAAGGGGATGTCGTTTCTGCGCATTTCCATCGGCATTTCCCTGAACTGAAGAACTTGCCAGTGCAGGAATTTTTTTATGTCAAATCCGGCCGGGTTAAAATTGATCTATTTGATGAGCAGGAGAATGATGCCAAGGTCTCTGAAGTCATCGCCGGAGAGGGAGACACAGTACTGCTAAATACCGGACACGGATTGACGTTCTTGGAAGATTCAGAATTGATCGAATTGAAGCAAGGGCCATATAGGGGAAGAGATGAAGAAAAACGGTTTATCGGTGGACAATGATGAAAATCACAATCTTCACCAGCGGTATGGCGTCCAGTAAGAGAACCGTGATCTTCAAAGTTGCCGGGTATTTGCCAGCATATAAGGAAGGAGGTCGCCCAAATGGGCGGGGTATCAAACCCAGCAACCAATGAAAAAATTCATTCCGGTTTGCGAACCTACCTTGCGTGGCAAGGAGTTAGAGTATGTGACTGATGCAGTTACTTCAGGATGGATTTCTTCGGCAGGAAAGTATATCTTAGATTTTGAGGAAAAGTTTAGCAAGTATTGCGGAGTCAAGTACGGGGTAAGCTGTTCGAATGGTACGAAGGCGATTCATTTGGCGCTGCTGGCTATCGGCATAAAACCAGGCGACGAAGTTATTCTTCCGTCTTTTACTATGATCGGTTCATGCAACCCTATCGTGCAGGCCGGAGCTAAACCGGTCTTCGTAGATTCTGAAATGAAGACCTGGAACATGGATCCGGCGCAAATTGAAGAAAAGATCAACTCGAAAACAAAAGCGATCATGGTGGTGCATATCTATGGCCATCCGGTAGAGATGGATACAATCTTGAAGATTGCTCGGAAACATAATTTGATAGTCATTGAGGATGCGGCAGAAGCGCATGGCGCAGAGTACAAAGGTCGGAAGACCGGTTCCTTAGCAGATATTGCTTGTTTCAGCTTTTATGCAAATAAAATCATCAGCTGCGGCGAAGGCGGCATGGTCGTCACCAATAATGAACAATGGGCGGAACGGGCGCGAAAGTTACGGAATCATTTCTTTGGCGAGCCGCGTTTTTTACATCAGGAAACCGGATTCAATTATCGTCTTACGAATATGCAGGCGGCTATAGGCTTGGCGCAGCTGGAAAGAATTGAAGAGCTGGTTGAAGCAAGACGGAAAAATGCACAATTGTATAATTCTTTATTGAAAGAAATTCCTGGCTTGGTGCTGCCTGCCGAAGAACCTTGGGCGAAGAATGTCTATTGGATGTATGGCCTGGTGGTGGATGAAAATTTTCCTTTAACTATGCCACAACTGCGGGAAGAGTTGCAGAAACGCGGGATTGAAACCAGGACATTTTTTATCGGCATGCACAAGCAGCCCGCTTACGCCCATTTAGGCGTACAGGGAGATTTTCCTAATACTGAATATTTAGAAAAGAATGGATTCTATCTTCCTTCTTCCAGCCATCTGACGGAAGAGGAAATTAAGTACATAACTACGACCATAAAGCAGATCTATGAGGAACATAGAAAATGAAGGCAAAAAGCGACGTATCTGTGGTTCTTCCATCCTACAACGAACGAGAAAATATCATCGAAGCCATCGACAGAATCTCTAAGGCAGTAGGTTCCCGCCTGCAGGAAATAATTATCGTCGATGACAATAGTCCGGATGAAACTTGGAAGTTAGTGGAGGAATATGGACATCCCAAAGTGCGATTGATACGCAGGATGGATGAAAAAGGTTTAGCATCGGCACTGGATGATGGCATCCGTACTGCGAAAGGCAGCGTGGTAGTATGGATGGATTGCGATTTAGGACTTTCTCCTGAAGAGATACCGGCTTTAGTCAGAAAATTAGATGATCATGATGTTGCTATCGCTTCAAGATATGTCAAAGGCGGAAAAGATCCCAGGCCATTTTTCCGCGTGGGATTAAGTGTGATTCTTAATACTTATTGTGTTCTTTTTTTGGGCTGGGGAGTGCGTGATTATACTTCTGGTTTTGCGGCGGTCAAAAAAGAGGTCTTTGATACAGTTTCTTTTTCCCGACGCGGTTTTGGTGAATATTTCATTGAGTTTGCCTATAAAGTTAAGAAAAATAAATTCAAGATCGTCGAGATTCCCTGCGCTTACAGCATTCGCCCAGGCGGAGTCTCAAAATCAGATGGGGACATCAAGACCTTATTGAGGCTGGGAAAAGATTACGGAGTCAGGGTGTTAAGATTACGATTTGGTGTGCAACCATGAAATTATTTTCTATTGATCTAAACTCAGATTTATTTCGCTACATCAAATTCCTTTTCGGCGGCGGGCTTAGTTTACTGTTGAATTTAGGCATTACCTATTCGCTGACAGAATTTCTGCATCTTTGGCACATGCTTTCATTTGCAGTGGCTTTAGGTTGCGAGATTTTGTTTCTGTTTGTGTATCATTCTTATGTTACTTTCAGGAAGAACGGCCGGTTTTGGTTATTTGTAGTAGTGATTCTTTTCATCAGCGGCTTGAATTGGCTGGCCGTGTATGTGCTTACGGAGGTTTTGACGCTACCTTACTTGATAGCTATTGTTTTATCTGCAGCTGTAATCTCTTTGTTGAATTATGGGATTAATAAGAGGATTGTTTTTAGGTAATTTTTTAGTCAATATACGACTGTTCTTTAACAATCTTTTTAAAGGGGATTTATCCCAAACTTGGTATGGTTGAAGTCCCTTTAACGTATACAACTCGAAAGACTTGCAGAGTGTGTTATTCTGATAAGTTAGTGCCGCTTTTTTCGATTGGAGAGCAGTATATCAATAACTTCATCAACAAGGATGACCTGCATAAGTGCGGGAAAGCTCCTTTAGAGATGATCATGTGTGAAAATTGTACGTTAGTGCAGTTGAAACATACCGCCCCCCAAGAATTGTTGTATGCCCGCTTTTACTGGTACAAATCGGGTGTTACTGATACCATGAAGAAAGCGTTGCGCGAGATTAGTGAAAAAGCCGAGAAGATGTTTGTTCTCAAGACTGGTGATGTAGTACTAGACATCGGTTCAAATGACGGAACCTTATTGCGTTCTTATCAAGTGCCAGGATTAGTTACGGTAGGAG
>Ga0209542_10017574_pt1 | contig 11700 bp, 15 predicted proteins | sample RifCSPhighO2_01_FD_184028 | JGI IMG/M metagenome (GOLD analysis project Ga0209542, IMG submission 184028) | Soil microbial communities from Rifle, Colorado - Rifle CSP2_plank highO2_0.1 (SPAdes) (version 2) | ecosystem: Environmental > Terrestrial > Deep subsurface > Rock core/Sediment ...
CACAGAATACTTTTTTGGAATATCAACTTGAAAATGCACATGACTTCCTCCGAAGCCAATTGTTCCAAACTTGAAGCCACACACTTCAAGTTCCTTGATTGCCTCGGTACAAGTATCTATATGCGACTGCTTCAAAAAACAATTATAACGATTCTTGCACACGAACACGAAAGTAATCCAGTTATTTCTGGTATCATTCACAACATTTTTAACAAAGCTCCCGCTAATTGATTTCATCATTTTGTACTCCGGAGCGCCAACTAAAGTGCGGGGCACTAGCCCCGCAGCGCGCTCCAGAACAATTCTAGCAAAATCACAAGAAAAAGCTATCTCGGTCAATTCAACTGCGGGTCCTCAGACCCGCGAGTATTCTTGACCGACGTATAATATTTCCCTTGAATTTCCACAGCGTTATTGATTTATCATCAGTTGGATTTGAATGCACATGATATTGCATTGCTGAAATCTCTAAATTTTTCCCTTCTTCAATAGATATTTCTTTGATAAGCTTATCATTATCAAATAACTTTATTACAGATTTACCATGAATCTGAACTAGCTCTTCTTTTACAGGTCTATTATGTCTTGGAAGCTGTTGATTTGGATGCAGAACTAAAATTCCAACGCTAAGATTCTCATTGCAAAATGCAACTATTATTCTTCCCTCTTTAACCTCAAAAATTTCTACCATGTGTTTATTTTATAAGCTCAATTTTAAAAGAGTTTCCTAATATTTCACCATTTCTTACAGAAATCTTTTTAATCCGATTCGGGTATAACCTGGAAATGCTCGATATTAATTTTATCCGCAAAAATCCAGAAGCGCTCAGACAGAATTTTCTAAAAAGAGGGCTAAAAGAAAGGGTTTCTGAAGTTGATGAAATACTTGAAACAGACAAGAAATCAAGAAAGCTAAAAGGCGAGCTTGATACGTTGCGTTCTGAGAGAAATTCCCTTTCTGAAAAAATAAACCAGACAAAAAAAGAAAAGGGAGACATTTCTGTGCTTGTTGCAAAAGTTAAGTCGCTTCCGCAGGAAATAAAGGCAAAAGAAGACGAGTATGCAGCTCTTGAGCAACATTTGCGCGGATTACTTCTTTTAATCCCCAATATTTTGCATGAATCAGTTCCTCAGGGAGCAGGAGAAGAAGATAATGTTACAATTAGGGAAGTTGGCAGAAAGCCTGAATATAAGTTTACTGTAAAAAGTCATGTGGATTTGCTTGAACCCAATAAATTAGCTGACCTTGAGCGTGCCGCAAAGATTTCAGGAGCCAGATTTTACTTTCTGAAAAATGAGCTGGTGCTTCTTGAGCAGGCATTAATCAGATTCGCGCTTGATTTTCTTTATAAAAAAGGCTTCACTTTAATTGAACCGCCCTATATGATGAAACAGGAGCCCTATGAAGGCGTTACCGACCTAAAGGATTTTGAGGACGTAATGTATAAAATCGAAGATGAAGATTTGTTTCTTATAGCAACATCAGAGCATCCTATGGCTGCGATGCACAAAGACGAAACGTTTGCTCCAGAAGAGCTGCCGATTAAATATGCTGGAGTTAGCCCTTGCTTTAGAAAAGAGGCTGGTGCGCATGGAAAAGATACAAAAGGAATATTTAGAGTACATCAATTCACAAAAGTTGAGCAATTTGTGGTTTGCAAACCAGAAGACTCGTGGAAGCATTTCGATGAGCTGCTGGCAAATGCCGAAGAAATTCTTCAACATTTGAAACTGCCCTACCGTGTTGTTGCAATATGTTCAGGCGATATTGGCAATGTCGCTTCCAAAAAAATAGACCTCGAGGTTTGGATGCCGGCATCTGGGCAGTACAGGGAAGTTGTTTCCTGTTCAAATGTGCTGTCGTATCAGGCTGCAAGATTGAATATTAAATTTGGAGATACCTATAAGAAAGAATTTGTTCATACGATAAACAGCACCGCTATTGCAACCACAAGGATGATTGTTGCCATAATGGAAAATTTCCAGAATGAAGACGGCTCATTTAATGTTCCGGAAGCTTTGCATCCTTATTTACATGGTATAAAGAAGATTCCGTAAGCATTTTATACCTTCAGTCTCATTAATTATTGGATGGATAACATTCCGGGCCCGTTATTTGTTGTCGCGGGCATAGCAATTGCAATCTATTCAACATTTATTGCATTAAAAACAGATTTTACCAGATTTATCTTCTTTTTTTTGGCTGCAGCGGGGCTTATAGCGTTTGGAATAATTAAAATTCTATTCATGAACGATGAAAAGAAAGACAAAAGGGCGATGCCTCCTGCCCAGATGCCTCAATTTGACAGAAGGACATTAGACCAACCGCTTCCAGACCCTTCCTATCCAAGGCCGGGTTCATTTGCAAGAGCGCCGATGCCTGTGGCGAACTATTCTCCTCCATACCAGCCGGCGGCCTATCAACAGCCTGTTTACCAGCAGCCAGCTGTAAAGCGCTATAGGGGGTTCTACCAGCCGTCTGGCAACCCGCAGCCAGTGTCCAGATTCCACCATCAGGTTCGCAAGGTATAAATATTAGTAGTGCTATCCTAAGGGATATGGCGAATGTAGTGGATATGGCAGAATTCTTCTTAATCCGACTATTTGGACGCTTTTTCTATTTTGGCTGGTAGGCCAAAAACTCTAAACTTCTAAACAAAAACAAAAAATGTGGGGGGATTATAACATGATAATAACAACAAAAGGAGCAACACAAGAACAACTCGATGATTTAATAGCACAAATGCTGGAGCTTGGTTTTAATGATGTCAAGCAAGTTAGCGGAACAGCATTCGATGACCCAAGTGAAAGGTTAATTACACTTCACGGGATGGGAGATGTTCCTTCAGATATAGAAGCAACACCTTTTCTAGCTTTAGGATATGTAATTGATGCCCAAAGAATTAGCTCAAGTCAACCTTATAAACTAATTAGCAGGGAGCATCATCCAGACTTGGGAAAAAATGGGCAGACATTGCAAGTAAAAGTTGGTAATGTAATTTTTGGGGGATCTTCGCCAGTTTATATTGCCGGACCTTGCGCTGTTTACAACGAAGATCAAATGATGACAACTGCTTTTGCCGCAAAGGAAGGGGGAGCGCACATGCTTCGAGGAGGGGCGTTTAAACCGAGAACATCTCCGCATTCCTTTCAGGGGCTAGGAGAAGATGGAGTCAAATTATTGGTTCGGGCAAGAGATGCTACTGGGCTTCCAGTTGTTACAGAAGCCAGAAGCGAAAGAGAGCTCGAGGTTCTGCTAAAATACGAGATAGATATGGTCCAAATTGGAACTAGAAATGCACAGAATTATGAATTTCTTAGAGAAGTAGCAAAAGCCACCGATAAAAATGGAAATCCAATTCCGGTTTTACTAAAAAGAGGGTTAGCAGAAGATGTTAAGACTTGGCTAGGCTCTGCAGAATACTTTCCATTTCATGACAATTGGAATGTTGTGCTTTGCGAAAGAGGGGTAGCTCCAACGTCTTATACAGTTGGAAGAAATATATCAGATTTCCAAGCAATAATAGAAGTCCATGTAAACGCAATTCTCCCAGTTATTTATGATCCAAGCCATTCAACTGGAAAAATGATGTTTGTAGAACCTGCTTCGCTTTCAGCAGTGGCACATGGCGCTCAGGGGTTGATAATAGATATAAGAATGGATAGCGATAAAGTTGCAATACACTATATGCAAGATGGAAGGGAAAGAGTTGCATCGTATTGCGATTATGATCAAGCTGTTGTTCCTTCAGCCCTGAAAAGAATAATAGAGCGGGCCGATAGATTAGTTTTAGAAGATGCAGTAGTCCACTAGACACCACTGGACATTTTCCCTAAATATTTTTAAGTCGCCGAAACATTTTCGAATATATGGGAGTGTTCAAGGACATGCTTGGAGCAGGCGAGAGCCTCTTCCTGAATCCGGTAGCGCTGGACTTTGACTATCATCCTAAGGTTCTTCTTTATAGGGAAAGGGAGCAGCGCACAATAGCTGCAGCAATAAAACCATTATTTACTGGCAGAACAGGAAGAAACCTGTTCATTTATGGACAGCCTGGTTTAGGAAAAACAATTGCGTGCAGGCATGTTCTGCAAGAACTCGAAGAGCAAACTGATGAAATCCATGTGCTTTACATAAACTGCTGGCAGAAGAACACGACTTTTAAAATTTTGGTTGAGATTTGCGAACAGCTTGGATACAAATTCACGCAAAACAAAAACACCGAACAGCTCCTTGTTATAATAAAGAACATCATCAACAAAAGTTCTGCTGTCTTTGCCTTTGATGAAGCTGACAAGCTTGAAGATGTCAATTTTATCTACACGCTAATTGAACATATTTTCAAGAAAGCAATTATCCTCATAACAAATGACAAGAATTGGCTTGTGAATCTTGACGACAGGGTCAAGTCAAGGCTTATTGCAGAGATGCTGGAATTTCGGCCTTATAGTGAGGCAGAAATAAAAGGGATATTGAAAACAAGGGCAGACTTTGCATTTGTAAAAGGTGTGCTTGACCCTCTAGCGTTTGATGCAGTCTGCAGGAAAACATTCGAACTAAAGGATGTAAGAGCAGGCTTGTATCTTTTAAGGGAAGCCGGAAATGCAGCAGAGGAACGAAGCTCAAAGAAAATAACCATTGCAGATGTTGAAATGGCAATCGCAAAGCTCGAGGAATTCAAGATCAAAGATATAGAAGCATTGGAAGAAGACATGAGAATGATTCTTGGCTTGATAAAGAACAATTCAGGAGATAAAATTGGCGAGCTTTATCGAAAATATTCTGAGGCAGGTGGTAAAGCAGTATACAAAACATTTCAAAGAAAAATTGAGAAGCTTTCGCAGGGAAAATACATTGAAACAGAGAAGATTCCAGGCGGCGCTGAAGGCAAAACAACAATTGTAAGATATGCTTCCGAGAAAAAGCTGAGCGAATTCTGATGAGAAAATGGAAGAAAATAAGTGAGAAGATAATTCATTCAAAATACAGAAAATTAATTGCAAAAGAATTCATAGAAATAATCGAAATTCCGCTGAAAAAGTTCAGACAGTTTTTGAAAAGGGGCAATTCATCCACAAAAATAGCAGGATATTTGGGACTCGATTATCTTGGTTTACTATAGTTAATAAAGTTCAAAATCATCGTAAACCTCGCTATCGGAAAGCTCTTCCTGCTCAACTTTCTCAATCTTCGATAGCAAAGGGCCTCTTCTGCATTCCCTTATGAATTGTTCAAGCTTTGATTTGCTAGAAGACTGCCCAACTATCTCAATACTTTTATCGATCATGTTCTTTGCATAGCCTTTGACGTCATACTTCGCAGCTTGATGCGCTGCGTGATATCTAAATCCCACTCCCTGCACTTTCCCATAGATTCTTAGCTTTACAGTTGGCATTTGAGCAGTATTCTTTCTCGTTATTTATCTTTTTCTTATTCTTGCAACCTTAGAACTAAGGTCAATAACAGTTGACGGCCTTCCCTTTTTAACCCCTTCATAAATGACAAAATCCACCATGCGGGCTATTTTTGGTGCAAGGGTTTTTAATGAAGTCATAAATGATTCGCCGGCCTTGTTTGCGCTTGTCGAGACAATCGGGATGCCTAATGCTTTTGCTTCGTTTAGAAACCAATGCCTTGGCTGCCTGACTCCAACAGTTGTGTCATTGGGATTTACCGCTTTTGAAATCGCTTTTTTGTTTTTTAAGAGAAGTATTAATGTGTATGGACCTGGCAATTTTTTAAGCCAGAAGGAATTTTTTCTTGAAAGCATGCAATTTTCTTTTACCCATTTCTTACTTGGTGCGATCACTGAAAATGGATTGTTCGGCCTGCCTTTCATGTCACGGATTCTCTCAACCGCTTCTCTTTTTAGTGCGTTGCAGCCTATGCCGTAAATTGTATCAGTGCCATAAACAAAGACAGCTCCTTTTCTGATTAAATTGCGATATTTTGCTTTTTCAGAAGCATAGGTTTTAGGAGTAATGATTTTCATTAACAGAGAGACCTAGGATTGTTTAAAAAGGTTTATAACGAGAATTTTATAAAAATAACCCCCAACACGAGAATTAAAGAAGAAGGAATCTAATATCATCGTTTGAGGCAGGATACTCATATTCTTCCAAAAGTTGCATTATTCGCTTTTTGTATTTTGACATCTTATTTCCTCCCCTTCCAGTATGACTGGAGGGAAAGGTTCTTTATTTGCTTGTAATACAATGCCTCAATTGTTGCTATGCTTAGGTCTGACATGACCATCACCTCAACCCTCTTTTATGCCTTGAACAGGTTAAATACCCTGCCCAGAAGTGTCCAGTGGACGATGAAACCACAACAAATAAAAGCTAAAGATTGCATAAAGGGTTGCTGCTATGGCTTTAGAGAGGTTAGCAGAGTACGAAGCAGGTTTATTTTCTCGAATCATTAAGATATATTTTCCTTTTTTATGTTTATCATTAATTGCTTTTGCGCTCATCAATAGCATGGTGGCATTTGTTATTGCTCTGATTTTTATTGCAATTCAGCTAATTATTTGCGAGATAAATTACTTTGCAGGCGAGGAATTTTTCATAAACAGGCTAAAATTAGATATTGCTCCGTTAGCTGCCATCTTTTTAGGATATTACTTTTCATTTTTTGCAGGCTTTATCGGAATGCTTGTGCCTCTTTTAATCCAGGATTTCGATCGGGAAACTTCCAAATTTGCAGAACTTGAAGATATTATTTTTAATTCAATAGTTGCATTGGCAGCATACATGTTTAGGTCGGTTCCCTTCCTCCCATTGGCAATAGCTTTGATTGTTTTAAGACTGGTTGGTTTATTGCTCATGCATTTGATATTACTTGGCGAACTAAATCCAAGAAAATTCCTTTCTGAAGGTTCAAGCGCATTTATACTGCTAGCTGTAATGGGCGGGTTGCTTCGGATTTTTGGATAGGCTTTATAATTGCTAATGTCTGCTAATTTGTATGAAAACTAAACTAGAAACAGCAACATTTGGGGCAGGATACTTCTGGGGGGTTGAAGAGACATTTAGGACTTTAAAAGGTGTTAAAGAGACGGTAATCGGCTATATGGGAGGGTATACTGAAAACCCAACTTACAAAGATGTTTGTACAGATAGAACCGGCCATGCAGAAGTTGTCCAGATAACTTATGATCCAAAAGAAGCCGATTATGAGGATTTGCTAAATGTATTTTGGGGCAGCCACGACCCGACACAGTATCATAGGCAAGGTCCAGACGTGGGTTCGCAATACCGAAGCGTGATTTTTTACCATACGCCCGAACAGGAAAAAATTGCTGAGCAGTCTAAAAAATTCTGGAGCGGTTCTGGCAGGTTTGACAAGCCAATCGTAACAGAAATAAAACCAGCTGCAAAATTCACAAAAGCTGAGGAATACCACCAGAAATATTTGATGAAAAGAGGGCTTGATAGCTGCCATATTTGAGGACTAAATTTTAATACTCATCTCTTGTTCATATTGTTATGAAAATCCTTGCATTCGGGGACATCCATGGAGACACTGCAATGGCAAAGAAGCTTGCAGACCAAGCGGAGAGGGAAAATGTTGACCTCGTAGTTGTTTGCGGCGATATAACCTATCATGAAAGGTCATTGGAGAATATAATCGGTCCATTTGCCAAGAAAAACAAAAGAGTCGTTTTAATTCCGGGAAACCATGAAAGCTTAGCTACCGCGGATTTTCTTGCAGAATTATACGGTGCAACAAATTTACATGGATATTCTATCAAGCACAAAGATGTTGGTCTTTTCGGCTGCGGATTGGCCAATATTGGCCCTCATATGATCTCCGAGGAAGAAATTTTCAATGTCTTAAAGAAGAGTTATCAAGGGCTAAAAGGAATGCATAAGAAAATCCTCGTCAGTCATGTTCATCCATCTGATACCAAAATGGAAAAATTCTCAGAATTTGTCCCAGGAAGCACAGGATTGAGAAAGGCAATAGACACTTTCAAGCCTGACTTAGTAATCTGCGCCCATGTACATGAGGCTGGCGGAGTGGAAGAAAACATCGGCAAGACAAGAGTCATTAATGTTGCAAAGCAAGGGAAGATTATAGAGATTTGATTTTTATAATTTAAAAAATATTTAAGCACGGCATATTAATGTCACGATATGAGATCAACCTTAAAGAAGCGGCTGATTTTGGGTTATCGAAGTCAAAATAAAAATGACCTCAAAATACTAAAGGAATGGGAATCAGCATCCCCTAAGATTAAATAGTGAAGATGACTTATTATTGAGATTTAAGGATGATAATCAGAATGAGTTCAAAAAATTCAAAATTTGAAAAATTATTTGATGGAATTATTTTAGGAATAGTAGCGTCTATTGGCTTTTATATCTTTTTTAATAACCTAAATAAGGAGGTTAAGTCAACTTAAGTGGGAAAGCTATCATAGGCTAAATATTAAACAACCATTCCAACACACACAACTTGACTTAACCAAATAAGGATTAAATTTATTATGGTTTATGACCGTTCGGTGAAGGAGTAAGCGGTTTGTATAGATGCGTCTCATATCCAAGTTCAGGGCAGATTTGCCTTAACATGCAATCACCACACACCAATTCGGCCCTTTCTCCGCTCATTTGCCTTTCACTATAGCCCAATTTTTTAAAGACATCCAATGCTTGGCCTCTGCTTGTCGCTATCAATTCAATGGCTCCTAATTGCAAAGCTCGCTCTGCTAATGTTCCCTCTAATGCCTGCATGAATCCTTGGCTCCTGAAATTCGGATGTGTATATGTCCTCGCCACTTCATATTCTACTCTGCCATTCTGATGCACTCGGGGGAGCAATGACATTGTTGCCACAGCTAATGAGTACTGCTCTATGATCATTACCTGCCCTAAATCAATACTTTCCTCAAATTCTTCCCTCGTAAATGGCTTTATCGTGCCACGGGGAACAACCGATCCCTTGGGTCCAATTCTTTCAGTCCAGAAAAATTCTTTTTGCATATGTGGATATAAATAGGATACATCCGATGCTCTCGCTGGACGGAGAATATAACTTGCAGAGTCTGCTCCATTGCCATTTTGAGAATTCAATATACTTTCAACTATCTCGTCAACATCTCCAGAAGGCGAACGGCTTGCTCCTTGAAGCACCCTCGCTTGAAGATTCCCCCTGACATCTTTCATTTTTATATTTGGATTGTTATTGTATTTTTAAGTTTAATGCCCCATTAGAAACATTTTTGGACAAATAAGTCCGAAATAAAACTTATATACTTGAACTAATTTCTAAATGTATGAATGTGGCAAAAATATCTGAAAAATACATAGAATCCCACCCGAGCATAAAGGATTGCGTCGAAAAAGACTTGATTAATTACTCGCAACTATCGAGAAGAATAATAAAAGAGACGCCCTTGAAAAATAAAGACTTTGATGCGGTCTTAATTGCTGCCCGTCGGTATTTTGAGAAAATCTCAAAACAGAGCTCAAGAGAGGACAAAATAATTTACATATTAAAGAACAGTGATGTGGAAGTTAAAAATAAAATTTCTGTGGTTGTAATTGACAAGACATCCTTCACAGACGACTTGATTGCACTTGAAAAATTGGCCAGAAAACAGCGGGTAGTTTACTATGCAATTGAGGGAACCGAGGTAATTACCTTGGTTATATCATCAAAATTACTCCCCGAAGTAAAAAAAAGATTTCCGAGAACAGTCCTGAATATTACAAACGAGCTCGTGCTTGTCCTCATACACAGTCCTGAGGAAATAAAGGAGACAATAGGGACATTCGCCCATCTCTCCACGTTGCTAAGCCATAATAACATCAACATATTTGAGACATTAAGCTGCTGGAACGAAACAATTTTCGTCGTTAGTGAGAAGGACATAGCAGGGGTTATGAAAGCATTATCTTTCTAAGGATTTGGAATGCTCTGCATTGCCTCAAAAAGCTCCATCAAGGCTGCGTTGCCACCTTTGATTCCAAATGCATAATCTGTTGGGTCATAAAGTTTGCACTCTGGATTGATTTCAACAGAAACGCTTTGGCCCGTGCCGTTGTATTCACATATGATGGTAGGAATAAATCTGGCCCGTGTTGCATCATTTCTTATCTCTTCTATTACCTCTCCCAATTCATAAACTGGCACAAACATTCCGCTATTTTCAGCCGGATTATGCAGACGAACTTCTTTTGTGTCTAACCCAAGACTCTGAAAATAAGGCGCGACAAACTGGAGGTGCCGGAAGAGGGCAGTGTTAAAGGCATTTATGTAATCTGGATGTTGAAATGCTTCGTCAAAATCACGAGAAAACCCGGTCATGATAAGTTCATATGCTATTTTTCTTGCCTGCCCATACAGTCCACCAATTTCTTCTGGCAATACCAATGCTAAAAGCATTTCATCAACTGTCGTTTCTTCATACATTGACATAAGGCCTCTTAGGCCATTTCTTGCGCTTTCCGCAGAACGATAGATATTTCCAATAACGATATTTCTTTGTTCTGCGGTTTCATGACCAGGAGTTTCTTCATCATTATCGGTCATGATGATTGTGGTTCGGCCACTATTCACCGACAAATAACTCATCATGACATCAACTGTGTTTGTTCCCAAATCAATTTCAGGCTTAACTGCAAGCTCAAAAACTGGGGAAATGCCGCCAGCTGATTCAAGCAGTTGCCTTAATGATTTAACATTGCACGCATGCCTTATAATGCCGGGGCTAGTTGCATTTCTAATATTCCTGACGCCTCTTATGCCCAATCGCCTTGCCAGATAATCGACAGCCTTTGGATAAAATGCAGCGCCAACTCTCTCAAAAGCCATGATTGCTCGGATGTCATCAAAATTGACATACGCATTTTTAAAATCAGGAATGCCATTTGGATCTCTAATAGAATCCAATTGGAGAAAAAACATAGGATTATGATCTCTGTAAGCTTCATCATCAAAAGGGCTTGCATTCCTTTCATCCATGGCTCTATCAAGATTGATATGAGCAAAAGGAACTATTCCCGAACATCTCCTATAAATTCTCATCTCCCTGACATATTCTGGAATAGTTCTGGCATCTAGCAAGCAAGCTTCCTGAATCAATACTGGTTCTATCATCCCTACGATTTCACCCTTTCATTACCGCTATCGGAACCAATCTCGCGACAGTCCCGCCAATCCCTATCGCATGGCTGACCCTGGCAACCTCGTCTATGTCCTTGTAAGCCTCAGCTGCCTCTTCCGCCACGCCTTTCCAGGAAGCAGCCTTTAGTATAATATCTTTTTGCAAAAGCATGTCCCTTATCTGCTCGCCTCTCCATGTTCTTATCGCTTCTGACCTGCTCATGACCCTGCCTGCGCCGTGCGCTGTCGATCCAAATGAGACTTGCTCAGCAGTGGTCGTGCCTACAAGCACATAGCTTGCAGTGCCCATCGAGCCCGGAATAAAAACCGGCTGCCCCGTCTGCCTGAAAACTTCAGGTATTTCTTTTCTGCCTGGTCCGAAGCTCCTTGTTGCGCCTTTCCTATGCACGCAAACTTCCATCTTTTTGCCGTCAATTTCATGCTCCTCATACTTTGCGATATTATGGCAGACATCATAAACAAGGTCCATTCCCTCATCTGTGCCTAAAATTTTTTTGAATGATTGCCTTGTATTATGCATAATCATCTGCCTGTTTGCAAAAGCGAAATTTATGGCGCAGCTCATT
>Ga0209542_10017576_pt1 | contig 11699 bp, 6 predicted proteins | sample RifCSPhighO2_01_FD_184028 | JGI IMG/M metagenome (GOLD analysis project Ga0209542, IMG submission 184028) | Soil microbial communities from Rifle, Colorado - Rifle CSP2_plank highO2_0.1 (SPAdes) (version 2) | ecosystem: Environmental > Terrestrial > Deep subsurface > Rock core/Sediment ...
CGTTCTCGTGCAATTGTGCAATTCGAGTTGTCAACAGTTTACACACACCCATGAGACGCTCTATCTCCACTTCGTCCTTGCCATTTTCGGCCTTCTTTAGAGCCATTGTAGCGTCATCGAGCTCCGCAGCCAAAAGTTCCTTGAGGATAACTACGAGCAGCGCTTTGGTCTCGCGTTCGGGGTTCGCGCTCTTTCCATGCAACTTTTCGGCGGAAAAGCGCAGGGCCTCCCGCTCCCCTTCGGACAGCGCCGAGAGGGCGGCGAAGGCCTCGGAGCCAACCGCGGCCTCAAGCTCACGCGCATATCCGGCGACATCTATCGAAGGTTTCGTGAGTGACTGCTGCCAGAGGAGAATCGCGAATGCTTGCCGTGCTCTTCCGAAGCTTCGACTAGCCGTGGGTCGGGCGCGAGTGCTATTTACTGCCTCCTTCCGTGAATCTTCCGTGAAGGACGGACCCGCGGCGCGCGGAAGCTTCGCGAGCGCCTCGCTCACCGCTGCCTCGGATACTCCGAGCCTTCGGGCTATCTCGTGCACGTGCTGTTCACGCGCGATGGGACTTTGCATGTCGGAAAGGAACGGCAGCACTATCGTTTCTACCGCGCGGCGGAAGCGGTCTTTCTGCGGCAGATGTTCTTCGAGTACTTCGAGGAGGAATATGATGATGTCTTTTGAATCCCGTATCGCCTTTTTCCATGCATCCGCTCCTTCTTTCTGAATGAGGTCAGCCGGGTCGAGCCCCGTCGGCAGCCGTGCGACTTTCACATTGAGGCCGCCTTGCAAGCCGGTGCGCGCAGCGCGCCCCGCGGCCTTGATACCCGCCTCGTCGGCATCGAGCGCGAGGACGAGGTTCTCGGTCATACGCTTCACGAGTGCCGCGTGCTCTGGGGTAAACGCCGTACCCGAAACGGCGACGGTATTCGTCCACCCCGCCTGATGCGAAGCGAGTAGGTCCATCTGGCCTTCCACCAGAACCGCGCAATTAAGCTTACGTATAGCCACTTTTGCCTTATCAAAGCCATACAGGACGCGGGATTTATGAAAAAGGGGCGTCTCGGGGCTATTAAGGTATTTAGGGGCATCCGGCGAAGCGGCCTCCCCGAAAATCCTTCCCGAGAAGCCCACCACGCGCCCTGCACTGTCGGCAATGGGGAACATAATCCTGTTTCTAAACTTATCGAGTAACCGTGACCGTTCATTCCCTGCCCCGTAGGCAGCTTGCTGTCCTGCGGGGTTCTTGGCGACACCCGCTTCAAGAATCTCTTTGTCGGTGAATTTTCCTCCGGAGGAGGATCCGCCTCCGGAGGACTTGTTCCTTAGATAATCTGACGCTTCACTCCACGAATCCCCCGCAAGCCCGAGCCGGAACGCCTGTATCGTCGCATCGGTCATGCCGCGCTCCTTCAAATATTTCTTTGCCGCATCATTGAGGCGCGATGTATAAAAAATAGTCGCGGCTTCGAGAAGCTCGAAGAGCCGTTCGCGCTCGTCCTTCTTTTCTTTGCCGCCACGTTCGTACACAAGCTCCACTCCCGCGCGCTCGGCGAGAACTTTCAGCGCCCCTTTGAAATCGAGCCCCTCAATTGCTTCGACAAAAGAAAAGATGTCGCCGCCGACATTGCAGCCGAAACAGTGGTACGTGCCCCGCTCGGGCGATACGTGGAAAGAAGGCGTCCGCTCCGCGTGAAAAGGGCACCGCGCGCGCAGAGATGCGCCAGCGCGCTGCAGCTTCACGTACTGCGAAACCACATCCACGATGGATAATCTATCTTTAATTTGTTGTACCGTATCTGCCATGGGTCTTCATTATCACTCGTAACGTTCGGAATAACAAAGAAGGGCAGTCGCCTGCCCTTCTTTGTTTCGTGACGCGGAAAATCTCTTACCGCTCAACTGACTCCTTACGGCTCTGGCTTTCGGGCACTTCAGCGGGTGCTGAGGCGGCGAAGTCGGCTTCCATTTGCGCAATCATCGCGTGCTTCTTGCTCCCCTTGAATCCCGTACCCGCAGGGATAAGGCGGCCGATGATGACGTTCTCTTTGAGCCCGATGAGGCGGTCAACGGCACCCGAGACGGCGGCCTCGGCAAGCTTGCGCGGAGTGTTTTGGAATGAGATGGCCGAGAGGAAGCTCGCGCGCGTGAGCGAGACTTCGGTAATCCCGAGTAGGAGCTGCTTCCCTTTTGCCGGCTCGCCTTCCACTTCTTTCTGCACTTTGTTGATGCGCTCGAACTCGAAGTCGGCGACGATTTCTCCTGCAGAGACTCCCGTGTCGCCCGAAGTCGTGACGGAGACGCGCGAGAACATTTGCTTCACGATGACTTCCAAGTGCTTGCGGCCCGTCGAGACTCCCTGCAACTCGTAGATGCGGGTAATTTCGTTGATGATGTACTGCTGCGCGCGCTCCTTGCCCGCGAGCAAGAAGAGCTCTTCGAGGTCGGCCGAGCCGTCGGTGAGGAAATCACCCTTCTCCACTTTGGCGCCCGTTTTCACGAGGATGGTGCGGAGCGGATGGATGCGGTACTCGGTCTCTTTCTTTTGCGCCTTGGCGGTCTTGGCGAGCGAGGCGACATCGGGGACGATAGTGATGACAGTCTCCTGTCCGTCTTTGACGATATCGGTAATGACGCCCGACACGCGGGAAATCGTCGCGGGGAGTTTGGGCGCGCGCGTCTCGAAGACTTCTTCGACGCGCGGCAGACCCATGGTGATGTCGCCGCCCGCGGTGGCTACTCCTCCCGTGTGGAAGGTACGCATCGTGAGCTGGGTTCCCGGCTCGCCGATGGCTTGTGCTGCGATGACACCGATTGCCTCGCCGACGTCCACTATCTCACCCGTCGTGAGGTCCATGCCGTAGCACTTCTGACAGACACCGCGTGCCACGCGGCAGGTCATCGGAGAACGCACGGTGACTTCCGTTGCTTTGCTTTCTTCAACTGCCTTGGCGTCGTCGCGGTTCAAGAGATGATTGCGCTTTCCGCCGAAGGCGGATCCGCCTTTGGCGGAGAAGCCCTCAATATCTTCGGCGAGTACGCGGCCGTTCACGCGGTCCGCAAATGAGCCGCCGATATTTTCTTTGCCCGGCCTCTCTATGACGACTCCTTCTTTGGTGCCGCAGTCATCCTCCAATACGACGACATCGTGCGCGACGTCGAAGAGACGGCGCGTGAGGTATCCCGCACGTGCGGTGTTGAGCGCGGTGTCGGCAAGACCTTTGCGCGCGCCGTGCGTCGAGATGAAGTATTCAATCGGCGTGAGACCTTCTTTGAGAGACGAGGTGATGGGGAATTCGATGATTTCTCCGCGCGGGTTGGTGATGAGGCCTTTCATACCCACCATTTGGTGTAACTGCACGACGGAACCGCGGGCACCCGAGGTAATCATGTCGTGCACAGGCCCCGTGTTGTCGAGCGCTTCGACGACGTGCTTGCGCAGTTCGCCCGATACCCTGCCCCAAATCTCGACGGTCATGCGGCGGCGTTCGTCCTCGGTGAGAAGCCCTTGGTTGTAGTTTTCGAGCTCTTTCTGGGCCTGTTCGCGGCCTTCCTTGACCATTTTCTCCTTGACCTCGGGAATGACGACATCGGAAATCGCCCACGTGATGCCCGCATAGGTCGCGTAGCGGAATCCAAACGCCTTAATTTTGTCGAGAATGGCTGGGATGCCGTCGAGCGAGTAGTGCGTGACGAGATTCTGGACCAAGGCGCCCATGCGCTTGTTGGTGATTTCTTCGTTCAGATAGGGGAAGTCGCTCGGCAAAACGGAGTTGAAGAGGAGGCGGCCGACGGTCGTCTCGAATACTTTGCCGTCGTACTGCGCGTACTTCTTGTTCTCGGTCGGAAGCACCTTGATTTTTGCGCGCAAATCTACCGCACCGAAATCGTGCGCGGTGATAGCGGCGTTGGTCGAAGGAAATGCGCTCCCTTCACCCCTCTGCCCGTCCACGGACTTGGTCATCCAGTAGCAGCCCAAGACGATATCAAGGAGCTTACTTGCTACGACGACGTCGCCCGAACCCGGCTTCAGGATGTTTTTGTTGGCGGACATCATCATGCGCGCTTCCATTTGAGCGGCTTCGGAGAGCGGTACGTGTACGGCCATCGCGTCGCCGTCGAAGTCGGCATTGTACGCAGGGCAAACGAGCGGGTGTACCTGAATAGCGTTGCCTTCGATAAGTACCGGTCGGAATGCTTGGATTGATTGGCGGTGCAGGGTCGGCGCGCGGTTCAAAAGTACGTACTTGTCTTTGATTGCCTCTTCGAGAATGGGCCAGACTTCCGGCGCCTCGTCTTCAATGAGGCGTCCCGCGCCGCGGATGTTGTAGGCGAGTTCGCGCGCGAGGAGCCCCTGAATGACGAACGGGCGGAAGAGTTCGAGCACCATGTGCTTCGGAAGACCGCACTCGTCGAGTGCGAGGTCCGGACCGACGACGATGACGGAGCGGCCGGAGTAGTCCACGCGCTTACCGAGCAGGTTTTGCCGCAGATAGCCGTGCTTGCCCTTCAAATAATCGGCGAGTGATTTGAGGGCACGGCGGCGACCACCGAGGATACCGAGCACGCCTGCGCCGCGGCGCATGGAATTGTCGAGGAGCGCGTCGACGGCTTCCTGGAGAATGCGCTTTTCGTTGCGGAGGATGACCTCGGGAGCGTGGATGGCGAGCAAGCGCTTCAGGCGGTTGTTGCGGTTGATGACGCGGCGGTAGAGGTCGTTCAAGTCAGAAGATGCATGGCGGCCTCCTTCAAGTGCCACCATGGGGCGCAACGCCGGCGGCACGACGGGAAGGCGGGTCATGAACATCCACTCGGGGCGCACGCCGGCACGCTGTAGCGACTCGGCGAGGCCGAGGCGTTTGCGGAGTTTGTCTCGGTCTGCCGCGCCAGAATTTTCGTACTCTTCCTTCACCTTCTTGATGAAGACGTTGATGTCGATATTTTTCAAAATACTATAGAGGGCCTCCGCGCCAATGGCAGCGCGGAACATGGCACCGTATTTGACCGCAAAGAGGTGGTACGCGGCTTCGTCCAAGACGACACCCTGGCGGACCGACTCTATCTCCTTCTTTGCCTTGGTAGCGCGTTCCTTAAGGTCGGTCTTTATTTCGGCGGTCGCGGCGGCCTTGTTCTTGGTCGCGAATTCGTGTTCGAGCTCCTTGAGCAGTCGTTCGCGTTCTTTCTCATCCACGTGGGTGACGATGTAGCCCGCGAAGTAGACCACTTTTTCCACTTCCGCGGCCGAGAGCCCGAGCATGAGGGCGATACGCGAAGGAATGCCGCGAAGGAACCAGATGTGCGAAACGGGAGTCGCGAGATCAATGTGTCCCATGCGCTCACGGCGGACGATGGCGCGCGTAATTTCGACGCCGCATTTCTCGCAGATGATGCCGCGGAAGCGGATGCCGCGGTATTTGCCGCAGTAACATTCGTAATCCTTTTCAGGCCCGAATACGCGCTCGTCGAAGAGCCCGTTTTTCTCGGGACGCTGGGTGCGGTAGTTGATGGTCTCGGGCTTGGTGATTTCGCCGAAGCTCCACTCGTGTACGCGGTCGGGGCTTGCGAGCCGCATTGCGACCGCTTCAAAATCCTGCGGGATGACGTCTTTCTTTTTTGTTGCCATACAGATGTATATTGTATCGTTAGAAGTTTTGCGAACCGCCTTTAAATTCGATGTCGATGCCGAGCCCCCGCAAATGTCTGACCAGAACATTGAAGGTGGCCGGTGTATTACTTTCTTCAATCCGCTTGCCCGAGACTATCGCATCGAAGGCGGCGGAACGGCCCAGAATGTCGTCGGATTTGATGGTGAGTATTTCGCGTAAGCTGTATGCGGCGCCGTAACCCAAGAATGCCCAGACTTCCATTTCTCCCACGCGCTGACCGCCGTTTTGCGCTTTGCCGCCGAGCGGCTGCTGTGTCGTGAGCGAGTACGGACCGATGCTTCGCATGTGTATCTTGTCTTCCACCATGTGGTGGAGTTTGAGCATGTACATGACGCCCACCGAGACCGGCTGAGCGAACGGTTCGCCCGTGCGGCCGTCGAAGAGCGTGCGCTTGCCCGTCTCCGAGACGCCCGCTTTCTTGAGCTCGCTGCGAATCTCTTCTTCGGTCGCACCCGCAAACGAAGGCACGACGGCCTGATAGCCGAGCATGTCTGCCGCGAGTCCCAAGTGGAGTTCGAGTATCTGTCCGAGGTTCATACGCGACGGCACGCCGAGCGGGGTCAATATGATGTCTACGGGATTACCCTCCGCGTCGAACGGCATGTCTTCTTCCGGCAAGATGCGGGAGATGACGCCTTTGTTGCCGTGACGGCCTGCGAGCTTGTCGCCGACCGAGATGGTACGGAGCTGTGCGACTTCGATATGCACGCGCTTGATGACGCCGCTCTCGAGTTGGTCTCCCGTCTCGCGCGAGAAAATCTTCACGCCGATGACGCGCCCGCGCTTGCCGCCCTCCATGCGTAAGCTGGTGTCTTTCACGTCCTTCGCTTTTTCGCCGAAAATCGCGTGCAAGAGGCGCTCTTCCGGCGTGAGCTGTGTCTCGCCTTTCGGTGTCACTTTGCCGACCAAGATATCGCCCGAGCGCACTTCGGCACCGATGCGGATAACGCCGTCTTCATCGAGGTTGCGGAGTTTGAATTCGGAGACGTTCGGAATATCGTGGGTGGTCACTTCCGCGCCGAGCTTCGTGTCGCGGACGACACAGATGAATTCCTCCATGTGGATAGAGGTGAAGCGTGCTTCCTTCGCGAGCTTCTCGGAAATAACGATGGCGTCTTCGAAGTTGGCGCCGAACCACGGCAAGAAGGCGACACGGACATTTTGTCCGATGGCGAGCTGGCCACCGACGGATGTGGAGGTGTCGGCAAGGACCGTTCCTTTCTTCACTGTGTCGCCGACCGAGATGAGCGGGCGCTGATGGAAGGTGGTAAAGCCGTTGGTACGGGAAAAATTGACGAGCGGATGTTCTTTGGTCTTGCCGTCGTTGTTCTTGACCTTGATCATTTGCGCATCCGCGTATGTCACTTCACCTGCCTCTTCCGCGATGACGAGACGGCCGGAATCGCGCGCGGCGGCGGCCTCGACACCGGTCGCAACGACCGGAGCTTCAGGGATTACAAGTGGTACCGCCTGCTTTTGCATGTTCGAACCCATGAGCGCACGGTTGGCGTCGTCGTTTTCGACGAACGGAATAAGCGAGGTGGCGACGGAGAACGGCTGGTTGGTGGCGACTTCCATAAAGTCCACTTGCTCGCGCTTCACGAGTGTCGGATTCCCTTCGCGGCGCACTTCCACCATTTTGACGGAAATGTGTCCCGCTTCGTCGCGCGGAATGCCTGCGTGCGCAATCGCATACTGCTCTTCTTCGAGCGCGTTCAAATAGACGATGTCTTTGGTGACGGTTCCTTTCTCGACTTTGGCATACGGCGTCTCGATGATGCCGAATTCGTTGGGACGGGCGTAGAGCGACATGTGGAGCACGAGTCCGATGTTCTTGCCTTCCGGCGTGTGTATGGGGCAGACGCGCCCGTAGTGCGAGGAGTGGACGTCGCGCACTTCGAGGCCCGCGCGCTCGCTTGTGAGCCCGCCGCGACCGAGGGTGCTAAGCGTACGGAGGTGTTCTATCTCGTCGAGCGTATTGTATTGCTGCATGAGCTGCGAGAGCTGGTCGGTTGTGAAAAATTCCCGTATCGCGGCCTGAAACGGCCTTGGGTTCACGAAAGAGACGGGGTTGGTCGTCTCGGCGTCTACCATCGCCATGCGGTCTTGGATGTTGCGCTTCATACGCGAGAGTCCCACGCGCATACGGCCCTCCAAGAGCTCGCCCGCGAATCGCACGCGGCGGAAGCCCAAGTGGTCGATATCATCGGCCTGTGCGAGGGGATTTCCATTCAACTCGGCAATGTGGGCAATGATGCGAGCCACGTCGGAAAGCGTGAGTGTCGCATTGGTGAGATCTTTCTCCGCAATGCCGAGGCCGAATCGGCGGTTGAAATGAAAACGGCCGACGCGGGAGAAATCATAGCGCTCCGGCGAGAGGATGGATGCGACGTGGTCGCGAGCGCTCTCGGGAGTGGCGATATCGCCGTCACGCAAACGCCGGTATATCTCGACAAAGGCCTCTTCCGGCGTCTTTGCATGGTCGTGCTCGAGGGTTTTTGCAATAGCATCGCGTGCGAGCGGCGATTTGTCGAATTGGGCGAGGATGTCCTTCTCGCTCCCGAGTCCCAAGACACGCAAAAGTGACGTCACGGGGAACTTCCGTTTGCGGTCAATCTTGACATAGATACCACCGTCCGCATCGGATTCTATCTCTATCCACACGCCGCGTGCGGGAATAATCTTGGCTGCAAAATAATTTTTACCTTTGTAAGGAATGGATTCAAAGAAAACGCCGTAGGAGCGCGCGAGCTGCGGCACCACGATGCGCTCAACGCCGTTGATGACGAACGTGCCGTGCGGGGTCATCCACGGAAAGTCGGCAAGAAATATCTCCTGCTCTTTCTCGTCGCCGGTCGTTTTGTTCTTGAGGCGGACGACCATGCTAAGCGGCGCTTCGTAAGTCTTCATCGCGCGCTTCGCGTACTGCTCGTCCCAGCGCAATTCACCAAAAGAGAATTTGACGAGTTTGAGCTCGAATTTCTTGCCGGAGTGGTCGGAAATCGGGGAGAATTCCTTGAACACACGCTCGGCGCCTCCCGCCACGAAATCGTGGAACGATTTTATCTGCGCCTCGACGAGACTCGGAAATTTCACCAGCGGCTCCTGGAACTTGCCGAAGTACTTCTGCGGTCGCACCGATTTGAGTTTCGCCATACCAACAAATTGTCCATGCGGCGTTGTCGCCGTAGGATAAAAAAGTTATTAAATTTTTACTAAAAGGCTTCCCCGCACCAAAACCTTTTACTAAAAGCGCAACCGCAACTCAATCAGCTAGTAGCAAATGTCGCGGGATTATAGCAGTAGTATCCCTTCGGTACAATCTTGACTAAGTAGCTTTACTGTTGTCCCTTGCGATTCCGCTTCCACGCTTCGATTTTCGCGTGATGCCCGGTCAAGAGCACCTTGGGAACACGATACTTCTTCCCTTTCCAAACCAGCGTCTCCGGCCTCGTGTACACTTCCGGACTTGAAACCCGACTTGCTTCGAGGGATTCTGCTTTGCCCAACACTCCTGGTACGAAGCGCGAGATGGCGTCTACAAGAGTGACGGCAGGGAGCTCGCCGCCAGTGAGCACATACGGGCCGACGGAAACTTTTTTTGCTTTTAGAATTTTCTGCACGCGCGCATCTACGCCCTCGTAATGCCCGCAGATAAAAAGGATGTCTTTTTTCTTGGCGAGCTTTTTCGCCATCGCTTCGTCGAACAATTTTCCATCAGTCGAAAAGAAAATCACTTCAGAACCCACGAGGCGACGCCTCGTGGGTTTGAGCGCGGCGTTGGCGGCGCGCAACACGCCGTCCGGCTCCAAGACCATGCCGGGGCCTCCGCCATATGGTCGCCTGTCCACGCGGCCGTATTTATCACGCGTGAATTTCTTGGGGTCGTAATATGAAATCTTTATTTTCTTAGCCGCGATAGCACGCCCAATGATAGAGGCCTTGAGATACGGCTCGATGGATTCAGGAAACAAAGTGATGATGTGGAAATGCAACATAAGCTTCGAGGTTCCAGCTTCGAGCTGCCAGGTAAACGCAGAGGAAAACTAGGCAAGCATTTTCTGGAAGCTGGAAGCTCGCAGCTGGAAGCTATTCGCCTTTGAGATCCTTGATGACATCGTCAACGGTCGTGTCGCGTACGTACGGCTCGGACGGCGCGCTCGGAGCCGAAGAAGGGCGCTCGCTGCTGCGATCGGGTGCCATGCCCTGACCGCGTTCGCTCCCTTCCGGCTCTTCGATCTTGAGATTGACGCGTGCGTCGTTCTTCATGCCGACGACGCGCAAGACGGTGCGGATGGCCTTGGCGGTCGCGCCCGAGCGGCCGATGACCTTACCCATATCGTCTTGGTGGACGGAGAGCGTGAGAAGCACACCCATCTCATCGACAACGCGCGTAATCTTCACGTCTTCGGGATGGTCTGCGAGCGCCTTCACCACGTATTCCAAAAATTGCTGATCTTGTTCCATACGGAATAGTCTGTAGTTAGTAGTAAGTAGTTAGTAGTATAGCAAACTACTCTGTTTTTGCCTCCGCGGGAACTTCCGTTTTCGGCTCTTCGGCTGCTGGTATAGCCGCCTCCCCCGCCGCCGCAGCCCCTGGCTCGGGTGCGGGCTCGGCCGCCTTCGCTTCCGCCTCCGCCGCCACCTGTGCGTCATGGGCGGCCTTCGTCTCTTCTTTTGCCTTGTGTTCAGCGTCCTTCTGGGCTTCCGCTTCTTGTTCTGCCGCTGCCGCCTCTGCAGGCGGCTTATACATCGGAAGGACGTTAATCTTCTTTCCATCAATAATGCCTAGAGATACGAGCATATTGTGTACCGTGGCGCTAGGCTTTGCACCGACGGAGAGCCAGTGTTTGATGCGCTCCGCATCGAGTACGCGTTGTTTGCTCTTGGGGTCGTAGGTACCCACTTTGTCGACGAATTTCCCCGCCTTCGGGCTCGCGGTGTGCTCTACCACGACAATGCGGTAAGAAGGCGTATTGATGCGCCCGGTGCGTTGCATTCGTATCTTCAACATATGTCGCGACACTCTACCAGTGAATTGTGAAAACTTCAAGCCGGCGCGGGAAGTTCGTCACTGCGACGAATTCCCGCGCCGGCTACCCTTTTCAACTGCCAACTCGCACCGTCTTCCCATGAGCCCCTTCCTGTTTCTTGCGCAGGTCGTTCTCACGATCTCCCGCCCAGCAGAACAAGCAGATGCCGATGACAAGAAGAACGATAGCAGCGCCCAGTATTGTATTCGCCGCGACGTCGTCTTGAGGCGGCAAAAGTCCCGTCGTGCCCGCGGCTGAGAAAAGCGGAACGATACAGAGCACTTGCAATTTGAGCGCGAGTCCGAACAGATTGAACCCGGTCGCTACGGCGGCACCGAACAACAGCCAGAGCCCGCCGAAAACCAGGAGCAACCCGGTAAACAACGAAGCCAGTTGCAACTGCCAGACGAAGAACAGAATGGTTGCGGTCGCAAGAATGATCCCTGCAGCCCACAGCCAGAGCAAGAGTCTTTGACTCATCTCAAACCTCCAACGCTCCTCCATGGAGCTCCAAAAACCATACGCCACTATTATTTACTTCGCAACCTTCTCCGCTTCTTCAAGCTTCACTGAGAGAAGTTTGGACACTCCGTCCTGTCCCATCGTGACACCGTAGAGTTCGCCTGCCGCGGACATGGTCGCCCTGTTGTGCGTGATGACGATGAGCTGTGACTTCGCGCCGAGCTCTTTTATCATGTCGGCGTAGCGACGGCTGTTGGCCTCGTCGAGCGCCGCATCGGTCTCGTCCAAAATTAAAAACGGCGGGGGATTCACTTGGCTCATAGAAAAGATGAGCGCGATAGAGGTGAGCGCCCGCTCGCCACCGGAGAGTACATCGAGTCCGCGGATTTTCTTGCGGGGAAGCGATACGTCTATTGAAAGCCCCGCATACAGCTCTTCCTCTTCCGTAACCTCTCCAACATCTTCATCGTCATTGTCAATGTCAAGGCGTCGCCTTGCCAGTTTTCGGGGTTCCTCGACTTCAAGCTTGGCGTGACCGCCGCCGAAGAG
>Ga0209542_10017577_pt1 | contig 11699 bp, 13 predicted proteins | sample RifCSPhighO2_01_FD_184028 | JGI IMG/M metagenome (GOLD analysis project Ga0209542, IMG submission 184028) | Soil microbial communities from Rifle, Colorado - Rifle CSP2_plank highO2_0.1 (SPAdes) (version 2) | ecosystem: Environmental > Terrestrial > Deep subsurface > Rock core/Sediment ...
TAAAAATGCCAGAAGCTATTCCAGATAAAGGACTTTATGAAGTAACTCAATTTTTGTTTGATCAAGTTAGAAATAGATTACCTGAAAGATTACATAATTTACCTGTAGAAGTTTCTTTAGAAGGTTATCTAGGGGCTTATCTATTAACAAGAGCACTTCAATGGAGTTCTAAGAAGGTAGTGGATAGAATAGTTCCAGGGTTTGATCAAAGATTGCCTGTGTTAGAGAAAATATGTGAAATTGGTTTTCCAGCAGCATTCTTACTTTATAGTTTGATAGATCAAGATGGAGCAAGAGATTTAATTTATAGTAAACCTATGGATAATTTAGGTATAGTTATGGCTTATTTAGGTGGAGTTACTGCTGTTGAGCAGGATTTACATAGACGTTCTGAAGGGATATAAAGTTCGTGATACTTATTGCGAGGATACTTTTTAAGCAAAAGTAAATAATTTTGATTTAAGAAGTTCAATTAAATAAAATATTGAAAATAGAAAGATTTATATAGATTAATATATTATTAGTATATACTTATATAAAATTAATATAAAAATGGTACAAACTATTCAAGTAAAAAAAGAAGAAATAAAACATTCTCCTACATTAAATACTGTATTAATGGTAGAAGAAATATTAAAAGAAGCAAATGAAGTTATAACAATAGCCGAACTAAAAAGAAGACTCCCAAAAAAAGTGATGCATCAAACTTTATTACAGATTCTTGATTATTTACAATTAAGTGGAAAAATAATAATAGGAACTAAAGGAATTTTATGGATATATACGGAAAGAAAAGAATTAGAAACGCTAATGAACAAAGGAACTGAGTTATGAATAAAAAAGTAAAAGTAATTCTTTTAGGTCAAGCAGATATTGAATATAAAAAATTAAATGAGATTGTTGGACAACAGATTAAAGAGGGAAAAGAAAATAGCGAAGAGATGCAATTACTAAGATCTATTAAACAAAAAGTTGATTTTATCAGGGCAAATCCATTTTATGGAGACAATGTACCTAAGAAATTAATCCCAAAAGATTATAATGTTCAAAACTTATGGAGAGTTGAACTTACAAATTTCTGGAGAATGTTATACACAATAAAAGGAGATCAAATTGAAATTATTTGTTTTGTTTTAGATATATTAGACCATAAAAGGTATGATAAAATTTTTGGATATAAAAAATAGAAAGATATATAAACTTAAGTTAATATTAGTTAACTATGGTTAATATGTATAAACTTAAGTTAACAAACCTTCAACAAGAAATTCTAAGATTGCTATTTACAAAGGCAGGAATTCTTTTAAATGCAAGAAATATAGCTAAGGCATTAGAAGTTTCTCAGCCAGCAGTTTCAAAAGCACTACCATTATTACAAAAAAAGGATTTTATAATAATAAAAAAAGATAAGGAATCAAAAAGATTATCTATTGAAATAAATAGAGATAATCCATTAGTTATCGAGTTAAAAAGAGTAGATAATTTAAAGCAAATATATGAATCAGGATTAAGTAAATATTTATATAATTCTTTTCCTGGAGCGACAATTATACTTTTTGGGTCATATTCCTTTGGTGAAGATACAATAAAATCAGATATTGATATAGCTATTATTAGTGGCTCAGAGAAAGATTTAAGATTAGAAATATTTGAAAAATTGCTTGAAAGAAAGATTATTATAAACTACTATAAATCATTTAAAGAGATAAGAAATGAACTATTAAGTAATATCTTAAATGGTATTACACTTAAAGGAGCAGTTGATTTATGAGTCTTAAAAGTTTTCATGAGTTTTTAAATTTTAATTAAGATTATGATAAATTTAGAAATCTAATTTGTTCTTGCAATATTTTTCATAGAAGTCCATTATCTCATCTACTTTTTCAGGATTTAAAGAATAATGAATTTCTCCAGTTTTCTTAGAAAGAATTAACCAATTTTCTTTTTCAAGCTCTTTTAAAGTTTGTTTTGTTATTTTACTTCCCTTTAAATGCGATGGCAATCCTTTAAGAATATTTTCTGTATGTGATCCACCCCATTTTCGCCACTGGACTAGTTTTCTAATTATTCTTGCTTTAATATCATCAATAGTTGGTTCCATTAGAAATTGCAATGTTACTTAATATTTAAAAAATGCTGCAATGGTACAATATTGTCTCAAAATAGAAATATTTATATAGTAAATTGATATTAATTGTATCATGATAAAAATAAGAGAAAAGTCACTATTTATTGAATTTATGGGAGACTCTTCAATGATTAGAGTACTAAACTATTTATTAACTGAAAGAGAATTAGATTTTTCTATAACAGACCTAGCAGATAACTCAAATATTGGAAGAGCTACATTGTATAGAATCTGGGAAAATTTAATTAAAAGTAAAATAATAATTCAAACTAGGATTATAGGAAAAGCTAAATTATTTAAACTAAATACAGAGAATTTAAAAATACAAAAATTAATTGAAATATATGACATGTTAATCATTGAAGATTTAAAACAAAGATTACAAAATAAAAAGCTAGTAAGGGATCAAGTTGCACTTTCTTAACTTGTAATAGCAGTAGGCAACGGTATTTTTTAATTCGTTTTTACAAATAATTTTGGTATATTAATATGATAATTTGTAAATTCTTATTCTGATTTCTTAATCAAAATTACAATTCCACCAATAACTGTAATGATTACAATTACCCACAAAAGAGGAATAAATGCTCCGGCTCCCAACTGTTGTAGTACAGGACTTAGAGCTCCAACTAAGATAACCCCCAATACTCCGGATATTATAATAGAGAATAACTCTCTCATAGTTTCCATGGTAATATCGCTCCTACAACGAATCCTATTATAGCTCCAATTAAAAGTCCATTGATTCCGGCAAAATAGGCACCTATGATTCCTCCAAGAACAATCATATAAATACTTTGATTATGCATCATTTGTCTTCAACTCCTGATAATTTCCATACAAATGCAATACCAAATGAAATAAGTGCAGAAACAGTTACTTGTATATTGCAGGGCATAGTCACAGATGGCTTAAAAATAGGTACTATTGCATATACTAAGAAAATTAGTAATCCTGTACCTAAAAGAAAAAAACCTATAATTATAGAATATTTTCTGTTGGTTTTTTTGTTGACAGATCTTTTAGTTTTCTTCAATTTAAGTCTCCTAAAATCAAAACTTATAGAAAACTAATAACTTATTAAACTTTTCTTGTTAAAAAATAGTATCTAAAGCATTTATAAAATACCAAATTCTTTAAATATTAAAGCATATCTTTACATTTGGGTAGTTAAAATAGTAGAAAAATAACTTACGGGAATATTATATAGATAAATTAAACTTATATGCAAATGAAAGGGTGGATAGATATAAAAGGGTCTGTAGAAGACAAAAGAAAAAAAGTTTACAAACGTGTTAGTCTAGAAAATGGAGTAGGAGAATTAGAAGAATGAGTGAAGATTTGACTTTTATAACTAATGAAGAAGGTAATAAACTATCTGATAGATTTAATACATTAATAAAAAGCACTAAGTTTTTTGACTGCCTTGTTGGTTACTTCTATAAAAGTGGTTTTCATCAAATTTACAAGTCATTGGAAGGAGTAGACAAAATAAGAATTCTTATTGGAATAAGCACAAATAAACAGACTTACGAACTAATTAAACAATCAAGACTAGCCTCAACTAAAGAAATTAAAGATGCTTATGAAAAGAAGGTTGTTGAAGAAACTGAAAATGCAGAAGACACGATTGAAACAGAGCAAGGGATAAGAAAATTTATTGAATGGATTATATCTGGAAAACTAGAAATTCGTGCCTACCCTGATGAAAGAATTCACGCTAAGCTCTATATTATGACTTTTAAAGAAGGCTCTATCGATAAAGGAAGGGTTGTTACTGGTTCTAGCAATCTTACAAAATCTGGCTTAAATGAAAATTTGGAGTTTAATATAGAATTAAAAAATAGATCAGATTACGATTTTGCTTTAAAAAAATTTAATGAGTTATGGAAAAATTCAATTGATGTCTCTGAAAAATATGTAGAAACAATAAAACAAAGAACTTGGCTTAATGATGAAATCCAACCTTATGACTTGTTTTTAAAATTCCTTTATGAATACCTAAAAGAGAAGATAAATATTGACCAAGAAGAATTATCTAGAACTTTCTTGCCAGAAAATTTTATGGATCTTCAGTATCAGAAAGATGCTGTTAAAGATTCTAAGATGATACTTGAAGGTTATGGTGGTGTTTTTATTTCTGATGTTGTGGGATTAGGAAAAACATTCATTTCAGCTTTACTGGCTCAACAATTAGATGGAAGAACTCTTGTTATTGCTCCCCCGACATTATTAGATAAGAATTATCCTGGTTCTTGGCCAAATGTTTTTGATGAATTTGGAGTAAGGCAAAGAGAATTTGAATCGTTAGGGAAACTTGATAGTATTATTAGAAGAGGAACTGAGAAATATAAGAATATCATAATTGATGAGAGTCATAGGTTTAGAACTGAATCTACTCAGATGTATGAAAAATTATTTAGAATCTGCCGAGGCAAAAGAGTTATTTTGGTTTCCGCAACTCCTTTACATAATACGCCAATGGATATTTTTGGGCAAATAAAATTATTTCAGAATGCTCATAAGTCAACATTACCAAACCCCAAAGTTAGAGATTTGGAAAAATACTTCAAAAACTTACAAAATAGATTAAAAACATTAGATAGACAAAAAGATAAAGATGAATACTTAAAGATCATAAAAGAAAATGCAGAAGATATTCGTGAAAATGTATTGCAATATTTAATGGTTAGAAGAACCAGGGGTAGTATAATAAAATATTATGGAAACGATCTTGAAAGACAAAAACTAAAATTTCCAAAAGTTATTGATCCTCAGCCAATTTTATATCACTTTGATGAAGAATTAGATAAAATATTTAACAAAACTCTTGAATTAATTATTAAGAAACTAAAGTATTCTCGTTATATGCCAATGGGTTATTACACAGGAAAAACAGAATTATCTGGTTCTGTTAAGGTTATCATGAGCCAGCTTATGAAAATACTATCCCTAAAAAGGTTGGAGAGTAGCTTCTTTGCGTTCAAAAAAACAATAGGAAGGTTTGTTTATTCTTACAAAAGATTCATTGAAGAATATGATAAAGGCTATGTTTATGTTAGCAAGAAATATATAAACCAGGTTTTTGAGCTGGCAGAGTCAGATGATGAAGAGTCTATCCAAAAATTGATAGAGAGCGGAGATGTTACTAAATATACTTCTAAAGATTTTAATATAAGTTTTATTCAAGATTTAAAGGAAGACCTTAAAATATTAGAAGAAATAAATGATATGTGGGTGAAAGTTAAGAGAGACCCAAAATTAGACGAATTTGTTGAAATTCTATCAAAAGACAAAATTCTAAAACAATATAAACTAATTGTATTCACCGAATCTAAAGAAACAGCATCTTACTTAGAAGATAAATTAAAAGACAAATATAAAGTTCTAGCATTTTCAAGCCAATCTTCCGAAGCAATAAGAAGAAGAGTCATTGATAATTTTGATCCAGCTATTAAGAATCAGCAGGACGATATTAAGATATTAATCTCTACGGATATTTTATCTGAAGGAGTTAACCTAAACAGGTCTAATGTTGTAATTAATTATGACCTCCCTTGGAATCCTATTAAACTGATGCAGAGAGTTGGGCGTATTAATAGGGTAAGTAAGGATCCACCTTTTGATAAAATTTATACTTACAACTTCTTTCCAGCAGGACCAATTAATGAAGAAATTAGCTTAACAGAAGCAGCCGAAGCAAAGCTTCGAGCATTTATAGAGATGCTCGGAAATGATTCTAAATTATTAACAGATGAAGAGATAAAATCTCATGATTTATTTAGGAGGTTAAATTCCAAAGAAACTATAAGTGGCGAAGACGGAGAAGAGGATATTGAATTGAAATATTTGACATTTTTAAGAGAGATAAGAGATAACAATAAAGATTTGTTTGAAAGAATTAAAAAATTACCCAAAAAAGCAAGAACGGCCAGAAAATATAAAGAAACTCAAAATTCAGTTCTTACTTTCTTTAGAAAAGGGAAATTAAGAAAGACGTTTATTACAAAAGGGTCTAATGTTAGGGAAGTTGATTTTGAAAATGCGGCGGGAATATTGGAAGTTAACAAAAATCAGAAAAAAGAAAAATTAGATGTTGAATTCTATAAGGGTTTAGATAAAAATAAAAAAGAGTTTGATGAAGTATTTATTAAAGAATCAGAAGAGCCAACTACTTCTAGAGGAAGAAGCAATGAAAATAAGATTATTAAAATAATTAAGGCAATCCATAAATCAAAAGAATTTACGGAAGATGATGAAGAGTATTTACAGGATGTTTTAAATCTGTTAAAAGAAGGCGGAATTGACAAGTCAAGCATCAAAAGAATTCTAAAATCAATTGAAAAAGAGATAAATCCATTAAAAATTTTAGCCAAAATTAGATCTGGAATCCCTCAGGAATTATTTAGAGGCACATTTGTTACAGGGGCCGACATTTCAGGGCCTAGAGAAGTGATATTATCAGAGTACTTATTGAAAAATGGATAAGAAAAATGCAGTTAATCTATTAAATGAAACATTTAATAATGATTTTAATAATGATAATTTCTTTAGATTTATAAAAGAATTATTTAATGAATTCTCTATTAGCCAGAGAGACGCTACAAAGTATATTTCTAAGGAATATTTGGAATACATAAACTCTTTTTTTAAAATAGGCGATTATAAAGATGATAAAGGTAAAGAGATAGAAGTTTTAATTGTTAAACTAAATAAAACATCATCCAGAGACAGAGCAAGAACCATGCAGAGAAATTTCATTGCTAACTGGCTTGGTAAAACAGAAAAAGATGCTGCATTGGTTGCATTTTACGGTGATGATCCAAAAGATTGGCGTTTTTCCTTTGTAAAGATGGAATATAACCTTATTAAAGATGAAAAAGGAAAAACAAAAATATCTAAAGAATTAACTCCAGCAAAAAGATATTCTTTTTTAGTTGGTGTAAATGAGCCAAACCACACATGTGCTTCACAATTTACTGATTTAATTATTAAAGAAGATAAAAACCCATCTATTGAGGAAATTGAATACGCTTTTAGTATAGAAAAAGTTACAAAAGAGTTTTTTGATAGATATAGGGATTTATTCCTAAAACTAAAAGAATCTCTAGAAAAAATAGTAAAAAGAGACAAGTTTGTAAAAGAAGAGTTTGATAATAGAGGAATTCAGGTTACTGATTTTACTAAAAAACTACTAGGACAGATAGTATTCTTATATTTTTTACAGAAAAAAGGCTGGCTTGGTGTAGATATAAATGGGAATTGGGGTGAAGGACCAAAAGATTTTATGAGACGTTTATTCGGAGATAAAGAAAGGGGAATAAAACCTTTAATGCAGTATAAAAATTTCTTTAATGAAATATTAGAACCTTTATTTTATGATGCTTTGGCAACTGACAGAAGTGCTGATGATCATTACTATAGATTATTTAAATGCAAAATCCCTTTTTTGAATGGAGGATTATTTGAACCAATTAATGAATATAACTGGTCAAAAACAGATATACTTCTTGATAACCAAATATTTGAAGAAATATTCAAAACATTTGACAGATTTAACTTTACTGTTAAGGAAGATGAACCATTAGAAAAAGAAGTTGCTGTAGATCCAGAGATGCTTGGAAAGGTATTTGAAAATCTTTTGGAGATTAAAGATAGAAAATCAAAAGGAGCATTTTACACACCAAGAGAGATTGTTCATTATATGTGCCAGCAGAGCTTGATCAATTATCTTGAGACTAATACTTCAATTTCAAGAGAAGATCTTGAAAAGTTCATACAACTGGGAGATTTTGCATTGGATATTATCATAAGAGAACAAGAACAGATTAAAAAATATGGTAGAAGCTATGTTGAAGATAAATTTACAATACCAAAATCAGTAAGAGAAAAACATAAGGAAATTGATAAGCTTCTTAAGGAAATAAAAGTTATAGACCCTGCTGTTGGTTCTGGAGCTTTTCCTGTAGGAATGATGAATGAAATAGTAAAAGCACGTTCAATTTTATCTATTTATTTTGAAGAGAACAGAAAAGACTATGATTTGAAAAGAGAAATAATTGAAAATTGTTTGTATGGGGTGGATATAGAACCTTCTGCTGTAGAAATTACAAAATTAAGGTTTTGGTTATCCTTAATTGTTGATGAATTAGATATGAAGAACATAAAACCTCTTCCTAATTTAGATCATAAGATAATGTGTGGGAATAGCCTTTTAGAGGAGTTTGAAGGTGTTAAACTATTTGATGAAAAATTATTAGGGGAAGTAAAAAAAGATAATTCTTTTGAGTTAAAGCAGATTAATGATGAAATAGCCAGATTGTATAAAGAAAAAGGAAATATTATAACAGGAAAATCAAATGGTAATGTTAAGGAAATTGGAAAAGAGATTAAACTCTTAGAAAGAAAAAAGAAAAGATTAGCTTCTGATTTAACAGATACTTCTAGAAATATGACTTTAGATGAAGCAGCAGAAAACAGAATCAAAGAATCACAAAAGAAATTATCTGAATTAAAAAAATTGCAAAAAGAGTATTTTAATGAGCAAAATAGGAAAACCAAAAAGAAACTTAGAGAAGATATAAGTAAGATTGAATGGGAACTAATCGAAGAAACACTTAAAGAACAAAACAATGAAGTGGCTATGCAGAAGCTTGAGCAATACAAAAAGAACAAGGCAAAACCTTTCTTTTTATGGAAATTGTATTTCTCTGATGTTTTCCAAAGACAAAATCCTGGATTTGATGTTGTAATCGCTAACCCTCCTTATTTAGAAGCTAGAAGCCCCGAATTCACAGAAAGTATGAAAAATGATCTACAAAATTTTATAAAAAATGAGTTTAGTTATGAAAGCAATTTAATAACCAAAGGAGCAGATCTTCTAATCTACTTTTATGTAAAAAGTCTACAACTAATACGAAAAGATGGATTTATTGCTTATATCAGTCAAAATGCTTGGCTAGATACAGATTATGGAAAAAAATTCCAAAAGTTTATAGTAAACAATACAAATATTAAGGCAATTATTGATAGTGATTATAAACACTTTGATACTGCTAATATTAATACAGTTATCACTTTTTTTATTGGTAATAAACTAAACTTAGATAGAAATAATAAAGTTTTTTTCTTAAAATATCATAAAGATTTTGATAGAGTAACATATTCTTTTTCAAAGATAGGTATAGATAAACAATTAAAAGAAGATATGTCCTCAAAAAATTTTAATCAAGAATATTTATTTTCTTCAGATTATAAATGGGGATTTTTATTATATTCAGACAAAGAACTTTTAGAAATCTTGAAAATTTTAGAAACAAAAGGAAAAAAAATTCAAGATATTCCTAAAGTTAACGTTGTATGTGGTCAGGGGTTAAACCTTAAAAAAGATTACTTTATGTCCAAAGAAGATTCTAAATTGATTAAAAAAGAAGCTTTAATACCAATTATGACTAGTAAAGAAGGAGCACCATATACATTAAATCAAACATATTATAATTTAATAGATAAATCTAAGATTGGTAATACCCAAAAAGATATTCTAAAAGATAAAAAGATTAAATTATTTAATAAAAAGGATACAGGAAAAATTCCTCCAAGCCTTATTTTACCTAGAGGAGTTAGCAGACATTATTGTTGTATTAATAAAATAGAGGCATATAGTTCCAGCGGGGTAGAAATATATTTATCTGCAAATAATAGAAAAGATATTGATTTAGTTGAAAAGAGATTGTGGGTTTTCTTAAACTCTTCCTTGTTATGGTTACTACGAGAAATCTCTGGAAGGAAGAATCTCGGTGGTGGGATGCTTAAAGCAGAAGCGACAGATTTAAAACAATTTAATATTTACTTTGAATTAAAAGATGAAGATTGTCAAAAATTATTAAAAGAATTAGATGATAAACAAACTAAAAAAACTGTTGAAGAGATTAATTCAGAAAGACACAAACAATTGGATAAAATAGTTTTTGATTTTATATTATTGAATCAAGAACAAAGAGATTATATAATAAATAAATTAAAATTTGTTTTAAATAACAGAGAGTCAAAATCATTATCAAGATAATAAAATTAAAGGAGCTTAATAAAGAATGACATTAAAAAATATTATTCATAAATTAGAAAATAAATGGGTAGCTATAATAATTTGTTTATTGGCTCTTATAATCTTTTATAATTGGAATACCAATTTATGGAATGGCATTTTTATTATTTTATTAGCTTATTTAATAGCAGATGTTATAAAATCTATACTCATTATAGGGGAGAAAGGAATAATACAATTTCCATTTTTAGGAACGACACAAACTCAACATGAAGGACATGGGTATATAATATTTTTAAGTTATATTATTATAGGAACTTTAGTGAGTTCTTGGGTAGGAAATTATATAACAAAAAATTTTATTGAAAATCTAATTGGTTGGCAAAGCTGGTTATTTCCAAACTTAATAATTATTATTTTAGTCTATGTTGACTTTTATATAACATTCAAAAAAAGGTAAATAATCCCCATTTATCAAACAATATAATTAATGGGATTACTCTGAATAATTTTCTGGAGGTGTTTAAGTGAAAGAAGCATCTTGGGATGATTGCTTAATCAATAAATCTGCAAAACCATAACACTAGACCTAAGCAAGTCAGAATTATTAGCAGAAAATGCAAAAGAAAAGATATACTCCAAAAATAGAAGTAATCACTCCAAAAATAGAAGTATTTATAAATAATGACATATTACTCATAATGTAATGAAACCTGAAGATAAGATTTACGAAGCATATTTTAAAAGTAAAAAACCATCCATTTACTTTAACGAGATAAAAGAATTGTCAAAACTCTCAGATAGTTCTTTAACAAATACTTTAAATAAACTTGTAAAAAACAATACTTTAAATAAAGAAAAAACCAAATCAAACACTTTCTACAAAATAAAAGATAAAAAACTTTTTGCTCTAAAATTTTCAGAAATAGCACTACAAACATTCAGCGATCTAAACATCGGAATAAAAGCTCCGCTAAGAAACTTCTTAAAAAACATTCCTAAAGAAACCTACACAATAGTCCTGTTTGGCTCAACATCTAGAAAGGAAGAGCAGAAAGGAAGCGATATAGACCTTTTATTAATAAATAATAAAAAAATAGATTTAACCCCTAACAAAAAGGAGGCAGAAATAACTTCAAAACATCCAATATCACTATTTCAAGCAACAATAGAGCAATTTATCCAAAATAAAGGTGATATAATTATACAAGCAAGAAAAACTGGCTTTCCCATCTACAAAGAACAAAATTTTTACGAGGCAATTTTAGATGAATATTGATAAGCTGTTTTCAGATAAAGAATACTTAGAAAAAGAAATAAACTTCTTCATAATTAAAAAGCAAAGCCTTATATATTATTGATACATTATATATGACAATTGATATAAAATGTATGACAATACAGAAATTAGGATTTTGGAACGAATTTATCTTAATCCAGGGATTCATAAGAGAGAACTTTCCAAGCAACTCAAATTGGGAATGCCATCCATAGATTACGGGCTTAAAAAAATAAATAAGTTAATTA
>Ga0209542_10017579_pt1 | contig 11699 bp, 10 predicted proteins | sample RifCSPhighO2_01_FD_184028 | JGI IMG/M metagenome (GOLD analysis project Ga0209542, IMG submission 184028) | Soil microbial communities from Rifle, Colorado - Rifle CSP2_plank highO2_0.1 (SPAdes) (version 2) | ecosystem: Environmental > Terrestrial > Deep subsurface > Rock core/Sediment ...
CATTTTAAAGCCTGCGGGCAGATATTTCAGAGGCCCGTGGCCTTTGCGGTACTCCGCTTTTGCGTATTTCCTTGTTTCTGGCGTGTCGTCCACTAAATCATAGATTTTTCCGCCTTCATCACTCATAATCTTGAACCATTCTGCTGTTTCAGCGTAGGAAAAATACTTTAAGATGTCGCGCATTGAGCCGATGGCGAGCAACTTCTTGTGGGTCTTGAAAACCTCGTTGTAAATAGTCTTAATACCTTCTTTCCCCTCATAAAAACGAATCCTTGGTTTGTTGCCCGCGGATTTTGATAGGGCTTCAAGAAGGGGGAGAGCGCTCATAAGCTTGTCTTCCTGCGAGCGTATATTTGCAAGGAGTTTGTTTGGGTGTTCAGCAATATAAAAAGTACGCTTTCCCTTAGGTGCTCGCGATATCAGGTTCTTCTTTATAAGCTCATCAACAATGTAGTAGGTGGTCGGCCGTTTTATGCCGGCTTTTTTGGCAATATCCGATATAGAGCTAAAGCCCGTCTCAAGGGCTGCAAGGTAAACGGCGGATTCCTGCTTCGTGAGCCCTAATTCCGCAACTGTATCTACCAGTTCTGTCATTAGGGAATGATAGCGCACTTCCTCTGAAGTGTCAAGTATTTTATCAACTTTTCCTATAAATGTTGGCAATATTGTCAGGATAGCTATATATTGAGCCATATTGTGACATAGGCGATGTCAGACTCTTTGACGCAATAGGCATTCTGTTTCATAATTATCGCACGTAACCTGCTTTAGCCGTCGGCTATCGCACTTACATGATCTTTAAAAAGGAGGCCAGCGATGGCTACCAAACCGATTAGTTTCGACCCGAAGTTGTATCATGTTCTTGGCTTCAGGCACGGTCCGCGTGCGGCTCGTCCGCCCGCAGGAAACGTGTGGGACTACTACATGATGTTGTCGGAGAAAGCGCCGGAAATCGCGCAACGCACCAAGGTTGCGTACTTCCCGGACCTCGTGCCCGTGGAACTGCGTTGCTCGCAAATCCCGCGGTCAGCGCAAACACTCGGGTTGCTTTGGCCCGAATTGATTCCGCAAATCAAGTTGGATCGGCGCCTCGGAATCGAGTTTGAGGACATTCCGCTTTGGAAGGCGTGTGATGATATGCCGAATCCGTACGATGCGACTCCGCAGGAGCAACACGCCGTCTGTCCAGATCTCGTCGATCAATGCGGCCGCAACTTTCTTGAAGTGGCCCGCATTCTCGCCGGTTTCGTCAGTCATCTTGGCCTGGGGAAGGTGGGGGTCATGTGCTCTCATATGCCTATTGCTGACGCTGGCGCGCGGTTGGCTCGTCTCGAACTCGGAATTACCGAGAACGACGGCTGGCTGCCGGGTTCGGGATTCGGTTCAGGAGCATTTGTGCACCTGGCCTTTAACTGGGGCGGAAGTATTGCATCCTGCGACTACTACCCGGTTCCGGATTAGTGACGTTCAGTACCCGGCAACAACAGTGAATTCTTGCTGTTGTTGCCGGGATTCACTTTCTTCTTTCAAATTTTGAAATACAAATCAAAACAATATGAACTTAATAAAACAATTTAACGAGTTGGATTCAAATGACACCGCCATCGCGGGCGGTAAAGGCGCATCGCTCGGAGAGATGATACAGGCGGGAATTCCAGTTCCCACCGGATTTGTAATACTCACGGATGCTTTTGAGCAATTTCTAGACGAAAATCATTTGCAGGAAAAGATTCAGTTGATGCTGGAAAATGTGAAACAGAACAATGTTCGGAGTATTGAAAATTGTTCTAAAAAGATTCAATCCGCAATATTTTCATCAAAGATACCCGCTGATATCGTGCGGGAAATAAAGGGAAGTTTTACAAAGCTCGGCGCATCTCGCGTTGCCGTCCGTTCCAGTGCCACATCCGAGGATTCAGTCTCTGCTTCATGGGCGGGACAGTTGGAAACGTATTTAAATACGACAGAGACCACTCTACTTGCGAATGTCCGAAAATGTTGGGCATCGCTTTTTTCTGCGCGGGCTATCACCTACAGATTGGAGAAAGATTTAATGAAAAGCGATATCGGCGTCGCTGTGGTGGTACAAAAAATGATTCCAAGCGAGGTTTCAGGAACTGCTTTCTCGGTGCATCCAATAACAGAAAATCCGAACCAAATTATTATAGAGGCAGGTTTCGGATTGGGAGAAGCTGTTGTCTCCGGACAAGTTACTCCAGACAGTTATGTCGTAGACAAAGAATCGCGCACTATATTCACTAAAGATGTACAGACACAGTTACGCGCTCTTATGCAAGCAGATGATGTTTCCGGAAATAAATGGATTCCGCTCGCCGAGCCGAAAGCTTCGTCTCAAAAACTGGATGATGATGAGATACTCGCATTAGGCGATATAATCATCAAACTTGAAAAGCAGTATGGTTTTCCATGTGATATAGAGTGGGCGAGAGAGAACGGACAATTTTACATCTTGCAATCGCGACCCATAACGACGCTCGGGAAAAAGACCCCATCAATCCAGCACGGGGGCATCAATGCTACAAGCTACGATTTCCTCTGGCGTGCCGGTTTTAGTTATTTGTATACGACCCTGCTCTACGAATATGGCTACAGTAAACGTGATTTTGTATATTCATGGCAAGACGGATGGCACATGAATTTTGTCTCAAAGGCAGAGCGCAAGCGCCTGAGCGAAGAAGGGTTCAAATTATATATGTATGGGTTTGAAGCGTTTCGCAGGGAAATGGCGATTGCTATTCCACGATACAAAGATGCAATCACGGCATTCCTTTCGGCTGACATACCCAATTACTCAAATGAGAAATTGGCGAACGCTTTTGAAGCCCTTATGAAATTCTTTGTAGAAATACTTGAAAACTATTTTTACCTTGATTATCACAGCACCGATGAGGTTGGGCGGGTGATTACAGAGAACGACACGAACTTTGATGTGGAGAAACTTCGCGCGCAGAGTGAAGCGATGGGGCGCATTAAACTCGCACTGCGGGCTATTCTGAACCATGCTGTCTATCCGCCGAATGTTGTTGATATGTACGTCGCTGAAATTGCGAAACGTCTAAAGATAGGGGATGAAGCATTCAAACATAGGTATCAAGAACTGTTAGACATGTTGAGGATGCCTAGCACAGTTGCATTTAGTCGTCCGGAAAGAATAGTCTGGGGGACATTTTCAGGCAATAAAGAAATCTACGATGCGGATGCGGACAGGATTATAAATCAACTGCACCCGCTGGATGAAAATGCTACCGAGATACGCGGGCAGGTTGGCAATCCGGGCATCTATCGCGGGCGAGTTAAGAAAATAGAATTTAATACGAAGACGGATATTGTTGTAGAGACCGAGCGGATGCAAAAGGGCGACGTTCTCGTTTCGGGCTCCACAGGACCTGAAATGATCCTTGCGTGCAACAAAGCCGGTGCAATAGTGACTGAAGAAGGCGGAATAATCTCTCATGCGGCTATTGTCTCGCGCGAGCTTGGAATTCCTTCGGTGATTGGAACAAAGGTCGCCTCTTCTTTCTTTAACGACGGCGATTTGGTTGAAGTTGACGCAAACGCTGGAATTGTACGGTTGCTTGAAAGGAAAGTCTCGGCTTCTGACAAACGGTAAAGAGTCTTAGCGGGCGTATTCTATAACCCTAGTTTCACGAATCACACTCACTTTTATTTCACCCGGATACTGCAAGTCAGCTTCTATTTTGTCTGCGATACCTCAAAGAAACTCGCTCAATTCGTCCGGCGTAACCTCAATATCGCGCAAGATTTTGCGGAGCAGTCCGCGTCCAATGTCTTCTCCGCCGTGAATCGATACCGTAGTTACGCGGCCGTTTGGATGCTCAAAGAACGCATGCGAACCAACTTGCCTTGTTTTACGAAAGCCAAGCCTAATCAGAAAGCGAACCACATCTCGCGCCTTAAGCATCGGCATTCGGCCCGGGGCCATACTTTTAGACGACTATCGTATCAATGCCGACAAATGACGGTTCGTAGGAAAACTTGCGGATATGCCGCCGATATGCCGTGTTTGATTTTGATTCAGCCAAACAAAGGGCTATAACCTCGCGCACATTTTTCTGGAGTTCAACCATGTTCTTTCCCTGGGTGTGGCATCCAGGAAGTGCAGGAACGTCAGCCACAAAATAGCCGTCTTCATCCCGCTCGATAACGATCTTGAATTGCTTGTGCGAAGATTTCATACAGCCAGTGTATCAAAATACATCTCGCAAGTAAACGCATCGTGTACAATGGGGAAATGGGATGGTGTTTTGCGCTAGTGAACGGGCGTCTTGCAGAAATCTTCTTCAAAGAACGGAGACGAAACAATCGTATTTGGGCACACTGTTATGTACGGAAGGAAGAGTACAAGACAAAGAGGGAACAACAGCAGATTAAACAAGATACTGCGCACGTGCGCGTCTCGTATCGTAGCAAGAAATATAAACTCCTTTCTTCTTACGCAAAATAAGCGCTTTTCTATAAGCCACGGGATCTACCTCGCGTATTCCCCGTAGCAGAACGAAGCTAGGCTACGAGGCAGGCAATATAACTCGTTAGCGGGCGTACTCAATAACCCTAGTTTCTCTAATGACGGAGACTTTTATCTCTCCCGGGTACTGCAGGTCGGCTTCTATTTTGTCGGCAATGTCTCTTGCTAGCTTTCGCGCTTCAAGGTCGGTGATTTCGGCAGGTCTCACGATGACGCGCACTTCGCGGCCTGCGGCGATTGCGTAGCTCTTTTCAACGCCCGGCATTTTGTTGGCTATCGCTTCCAGCTCCTCAAGACGCTTGATGTAATTTTCTACCGAATCTCGGCGTGCACCTGGGCGACCGCCGGAAATCGCGTCTGCGACCTGCACAATCATTGATTCGGGAGTCTCGTACGGATATTCCTCGTGGTGTGCCTGCATTGCTTTAATTACTGGCTCGCCGACGCCGAATTTCTGCAGAATTCTCCTGCCGATTTCCACGTGCGTGCCCGTTACTTCGTGGTCTACCGCCTTGCCGATGTCGTGCATTAAGGCGCCCGCGCGCGCGACAGCTGGGTCAGCCCCCAGCTCTTCTGCGAGCATGCCCGCCAAGTGCGCGACCTCAACGGAGTGGTCAAGCACATTCTGGCCATAGCTTGTGCGGAAATAGAGGCGCCCCAAAATCATCAGAAGTTTCGGGTCAAGATTCGGTACGCGCGCCTCGTATGCCGCTTCAGTCCCTTTCTTTTTTATTATCGTATTGATTTCCGCCTCCGCTTTCACGACCGCCTCCTCAATTTTCGCGGGTTGAATACGGCCGTCCAGAATTAGATTTTCAAGCGCGATGCGGGCGATTTGCCGGCGAATCGGGTCGTACGAAGAAAGCGTGATGGTGCCCGGCGTGTCGTCCACGATGACGTCAACGCCGGTCGCGCGCTCAAACGCGCGGATATTTCGGCCTTCTTTGCCGATGATTTTTCCTTTTATCTCGTCGCTCGGAATTGTCATTGTCGTCGCGAGTACGTCGGATACGACGGAATTGCCGAGACGGTGCACGGAGACCGTGAGGATTTCTTTCGCTCGCTGTTCAAGTTTCTCGTTGCCCGTTATTTCAAGTTTCCTCATGCGGCCTTCAAGATCGCTCTCGTAGCGCTTCTCAATAGATTTGATGAGATCATTCTTTGCTTCTTCAGCTGTGAGACCGGCAATCTTTTCAAGTTTATCCTGCCCAGCATGTGCCAATTCCTCGGCCTTTTCCCTGGTCTTTTGAATTTCCTCGGCTTTTTTGGCAAGAGACTCCTGTTCTGCGTCGTTGTTTGACTGGCGCTTATCCAAAAGTTCCTCCTTCCGCACAAGGCGCTCCTCTGTCTGTTTCAATTCGCGCTCACGTTCCTTAAATTCGTTAGTCTGTTGCTCTGCTTTCTCTGCAGCGCGCTTCTCTGCTTCTTCGGTGATGCGCTTCGCTTTCACTTCCGCGTCTAGCGTCATTTGCCGGACAAGAAGCTCCATCGAGCCGCGCTTTCCTAAACTGATGATGAATCGAAGGTAGTATCCAAGACCAATGCCAACAGCGCCCGCAAGAGCGACAAGAAGAAGTGCTATTTTTAAGGTCATATACGCGAGGGGTTCCCCGACGCGCATCTGTAAATGCTTAAGCCACTACTCCAAAGTTGTGAGAATAATTAATTAACACAGACATGGTTCCCTGAACTTTTAGTGCAAATCCAGACGCGAAAAGAGGATGCAAATTCATAAATATTAATTGGTGTACGGGCAGTATACCACCAGAATAAGGACTAGCCAATAGGGTATAGGGTTTAGGAAATACAAAACACAGAAACCCGCTTGATTCCCTAGTGGCTAAACCCTGCCTACCGGCAGGCAGGCCTAGTGGCCAGCGTCTATACCAGCACTTTATCAACAATCCCGTACTTAACAGCTTCCTCGGCTGTCATAAAAAAGTCGCGGTCTACGTCGGATTCTATTTTCTTCAATGGCTGGCTGGTATTTTTAGCCATCATTTTGTTCAATCGGTCGCGCGTCGCGAGGATATGCTGGGCCGTGATAGCGATGTCCGATGCCTGGCCCTCCGCGCCGCCCAATGGCTGGTGAATCATAACCTCCGCGTTCGGCAGGATGAAGCGCTTGCCTTTCTGTCCGGAAGAAAGAAGCCATGCCGCACCGGATGCCGCCATCCCGACACACACCGTTGAAACCGCCGGCTGGATGTGATTCATCGTATCTATCATCGCGAGTGTCGCGGAGACGGAACCCCCCGGAGAGTTGATGTAGAGCGACACATCTTTCTTCGGGTCTTCAGAGGCGAGGAAGAGAAGTTGAGCGATGACAAGATTTGCCGCCTCGCTTTCAATCGGGCCTCCTAAAAATATAATTCGCTCTTTGAGGAGGCGCGAGAAAATGTCGTACGCGCGTTCGCCGAAAGAACTCTTCTCAACGACCATCGGAATTAGCATTTGGGCGCGGGGCGTGTTTTCTGTTTTCATCCCGTTAGAGACAGGTCGCGGTTGGTTGTACATATAAAATTATTTTGGAATTAGATAGTAAGGCCGGGAATCTCTCTGAGAAACAGCGGTATTCGACCGCGGTCTCTAACGGGATTCATACCAACATCATAGCAACTTCTTCTCAAGAATCAATTCTCTTTTGACGCAATCGATTCCAAAAACTTTAATACTGCTTCATTGCGCATCGCGTGGGCTATGTGGGCCCGCAGGGCTTCCGGGGCCGCGTCTTTGTAGTGCTTTTTCGCGTGCTCAACTTCCTGTGCGAGAAGCGTCTCGTCAGGCTCTATGTTTTCTTTGCGCGCGATTTCTCCAAGGATTAGACGAGTTTTTGCGCGCGTGTCGGAAGGAGCTTTCCACTCGGCGAGAATTTGCTCCCATGTCTTTTTCGTCTGCGCGAGGTATGTTTGCAGCGTCATGCCGGCTCCCGCGAGGTCGTCCTTTAGGCGCGCCTCCATTTCGTTTATTTCATACTCTCGGAGAATGGCGGGGTAAGAAATCTTGGAATTCTTCACGAGGTCTTCGATGATTGATTGTCGGCGTATATCAGTCGCTTGGCGCTCCTTTTCCGCCTTCATGTTCTCGCGAACCTTTGTGTGAAAGTGCGCGATGCTTTCGTAACCGATGCTAGTCGCGAACGCGTCATCAAGTTGCGGCAAATCTTTTTCTTCCATTGCACGCGCCTCATCTGCGGCTTCGCCCGGCTTCTTTCCGGCCTCAACCTTCTCAATACGCGCCCGTTCGCGCCGCAGGTGGGTCATCGCTTTCGCGTGCTCATCATCAGAAACCTCCGCTTCCTTCTTGCCTTTCAGGTGTTTTTTGGCAACTTCCTTGTAGTCAGCCAATTCAATTTCGGGGGCGAGTGCCGCGCGCGCTGTAAAAGCAAGCGGCTTGCCAGCTTCGGGTGCATTTATTGTCACTCGGGGCGTTTCAACAATCGGCAATTTTTGCGAAGCCAAAATTTCCGGCAACTCATGCTGAACCGCGTCCTCTGCCGCGCGCCGCAAGATTGCCGGTTCTCCATAGACTCGGATTACTTCCGATTCGGGCGCATGTCCGGGGCGAAACCCGTCTATTTTTGCGGTTTTCTGTATTTCTTTTGTTGCATTGTTCCGATATGTGAGAACAATTTCAGCGGGAATCTCAGCCTCCACCAATACTTCCCAGCGCTCCGAGTCGCGCGTAATTTTGACATCAGTTTCTTGGCTAGCTGATTTTCCTTTATCAGACATCGGTATGTCTTATCACATTTTCCCAACCTGTGCGAGCGAAACGGCTCAATTACCGGGCAATTGAGCCGTTGACGCATTCGGATTTTTCAATCTCAGAGAACGCTCCTTCTTACTGCGTTGCCGCCTGGTATTCCTCTAGGCTGCCTGCTGTTTGCGCGTCAAGTTGGTCGATGTTCATCGCTTGGATATCGGCATTAATCGCCGCTTCATCGTCGGATGTTTGTTGGGGCGGAAGTCCCGATGCAACATCGCTTGAGTCCGCGGCCTCGTTTCCAAGAATAAGCGGCGGCGGATTATTGCCTGTCTCGTTCAACTTTGCTCCCCAGAAATAAAACGCACCGGCAGCGAGTAGAATTATGATAATTATCGCGCCTATAATTGAACCGACACCAGATTTAGCGGCCGGCTTTTCCGGCTGATTTTGCGCCGCGCCATTCTTTGTCATATTGAAGTCATCCATAGTGATGAGAAGATTATACTATTGAATTATTGTAGTTGTCGCTGACATGTTCTTTGATTTTTGAGTTCGAGCGCTCTGAACCAAAGCCTTTCCGGCCTTTTCAAGCGCTTTATGCGCCAATTTTATGCTCGCACTTACTTTCTTAACGGCAGCTTCAATCTGCGCGCGCAGTGCCTTCGCGTCATCTCCTGAATTAACCTGTGCAAGCAAGTCGGCAAGAGCTCGTGCGTCCGTCTTGACCTGTGAGATTGCAGTTTGGGCGAGGGCCAGGGCCGTCTCTGCTTTACTGACATCAGTTCCGTTCGCCCTCAGCTTGTCTATGCGAGACTGGATGCGCGACGCGAGATTATCAAATTGTTTGATAGCGACAGAATATCGCTGTCCAATTTTCCCTACATGCTCACGCGCCAATTCTTTCCTCCGATCCCTGATTTCTGTCGTGCTTGCTTTGCGGGCATCTATCAACACCCTCCTCTGTTCAATGGCGTTTTTCTCTATCTCTCGGCGTTCCGTTGAACTTGTTGCCGACCTCATGTTTTCTTTCGTGTCTATTCGCAAATCTTTCGCTCCTGTCTTGAAAGCGTCCAGCACGTCTTTAACCGCCCCTCGCAGGTCGGCTCGCTTTTCCTTAATGAGTATTACATTGGGGCGCGGAGTTGGCGCGGGAGGAATACCTAAAGGCGACTGCGCCCTGTCCTGCGCGAAAGCTACGCCGGAAAACGCGAGAAGCGCGGTCATCGTTGCGAGCGCTATCGGTGATGCTTTGTCCATACATTACATTGGATTAATGTTAGTTAATTACATGCCCTCATTTCAACTCTAAGTATACCACTTAAAAACATCAGCAAGGAAGGGGAAGTGCAAAAGTACATGGAGTCATACATCGCGTTGTCAAACAGATTGAGATGCGCTACACTCCGCGACACCAAGGTCAATTAATTACTTATCCACCCTTATAAATAATAATATATGCAGTCGGCGATTTTTTTGTGGACGGCTATTTCCGGTCTGGCAACGCTCGCTTTCAGCGGGTTTCTTGCTATTCAGATTCTTAAACTCCCAGTTGGCAACAAGAAAATGACGGATATCGCCGGTGCGATCAAAGAAGGAGCGAATGCGTATCTCGTTCGGCAATACAAAGTCGTCGCCATTGTCGCCGTTATCTTTTTCCTTTTGCTCGGGTATTTTATCTCGTGGCTTGCGGCCATCGGCTTCATTATCGGCGCAATTGTGTCCGCACTCTCCGGCTACATCGGCATGGCAGTCGCTGTTCGCGCAAATGTCCGAACGGCAGAGGCGGCTCGTGCTGGAATTCCTAGAGCTTTAAGCGCGGCATTTCGCGCTGGGTCCGTAACAGGGCTTACTGTCGCCGCGTTGGCGCTTCTTTCCATAACGGTGTTCTATTGGATAACAGGGGATTTGGGGGCCATGATTGGCCTTGCGTTCGGCGCGTCGCTCATTTCAGTTTTTGCGCGTCTCGGAGGAGGAATTTTTACAAAGGGAGCTGATGTCGGCGCTGATTTGGTGGGGAAAATAGAAGCCGGAATTCCCGAAGACGACCCTCGCAACCCGGCGGTCATCGCCGACAATGTCGGCGACAATGTCGGCGACACAGCCGGTATGGCGGCGGACCTTTTTGAAACGTATGTTGTTTCCGCCGTTGCTGTCATGCTTCTCGGCTCTCTCCTCTTGCCGAATTTTCCCGGCGCGATTATGTTTCCGCTCGCACTCGGCGCCGCCTCGCTAATAGCATGCGCCATATCAACATTTGTCGTACGAGGCGGCACAGCGGATTCCATAATGTCAGTTCTCTATCGCGGGTTGATCGTCTCTGCCGCGCTTTCGGTGACCGCGTTTTATCCGCTGACCAGATGGATAATGTCAGGCAACGGCGCATACGACGTAGAGAATCTATTCTACTGCGCGCTTATTGGAATTGCCGTAACCATCGGCATGTTCGTTATAACCGACTACTACACGAGCAAGAAATACAATCCGGTTAAATCCATAGCTAAGGCCTCTACGACCGGCCATGGCACGAACATCATCACAGGACTCGGCGTTTCAATGGAGGCAACCGCATTCCCAGTCCTCCTCATCACGTTCAGCATTCTTTTTGCGTACTACTTTGCCGGGCTCTATGGCATAGCGGTTGCCGTTATGTCCATGCTCTCGCTTACGGCCATTGTCATCGCTATAGATGCATTTGGTCCGATTACCGATAATGCCGGAGGAATTGCGGAGATGTCGGGACTCTCTGGGGATGTGCGCGGGGTTACGGATCAGCTTGACGCGGTCGGCAACACCACCAAAGCCGTGACGAAGGGATACGCCATCGCTTCAGCAGGACTTGCGGCTACTGTTTTGTTTGCGGCATACACGCAGGAAATCTCGCATCTCGCATCGGGCGCCCTCACGTTTGATTTGAGCAACCCCTCCGTTCTTGCGGGGCTTCTCATAGGAGGATTGCTTCCGTATCTCTTTTCCGCATTTGCGATGGCGGCTGTCGGCAAGGCGGGGCATGCGGTCGTAGAAGAGGTGCGCCGCCAGTTCAAGGAAATTCCCGGAATAATGGAGGGAACAGCGAAGCCCGATTATGGGACGGCGGTGGAAATAGTAACGGCTGTCGCGCAGAAGCTGATGATTGTACCTGCGCTTCTTCCCGTACTCGTGCCGATTTTGGTGTGGTGGATACTCGGACCTCAGGCGTTGGGCGGACTCTTGGTTGGCGTGATAGTCACAGGCCTTTTCGTCGCGATCTCTATGACATCGGGCGGCGCCGCGTGGGATAACGCGAAGAAGTATATTGAAGACGGAAACTACGGCGGCAAAGGGGGATACGCCCATGCCGCGGCGGTTACCGGTGACACGGTCGGCGATCCTTACAAAGACACTGCTGGCCCTGCGATTAATCCGATGATTAAGGTTGTGAATATCGTCGCTCTATTGATTGTAAGCTTCTTACGCTAGAGCGTGTGTGATAAGAGAGGGGCTCGCG
>Ga0209542_10017581_pt1 | contig 11697 bp, 10 predicted proteins | sample RifCSPhighO2_01_FD_184028 | JGI IMG/M metagenome (GOLD analysis project Ga0209542, IMG submission 184028) | Soil microbial communities from Rifle, Colorado - Rifle CSP2_plank highO2_0.1 (SPAdes) (version 2) | ecosystem: Environmental > Terrestrial > Deep subsurface > Rock core/Sediment ...
GATCATATACCGAAAGCGTAGCACGCGCTCCCAAGTGCTGATGAATCCTTTTGTGCCCCGAAATTTGTTGAAGTAGCTCACTCCTTTTGGGAAACCAAAGAGTGCAATATGTATCTGACCTTATGCAAAGTTTTGCATCCAGCCCACAATTTAATCACCTTGTCCAAGAGCCGAAAAACCCTTATCAAACAGGGGGTTAAAAAATAAAGGGTATTAAACCCTTTGTTGTCGTCGCTCGTTCGGAAGTGAAAAAGGGAAACTTTTTCATTTCGCTCACTCGCTAGACAATAAAGAGTATTAAACCCTAAACTTTTTCGGGCTAGGCAGAATCGGACTGCCGCCTCACGCACCCCATGCGTGTATACTACCACTATACTATAGCCCGATTTTGAGAATTCACTACTCTAACCCTTTGCAGTTGCTGGCCGGGGCGTAACCGGCGGCGCGCGCTTCCTCAACGGAATTAAACCAGATTTTATTGGCTTCGGAAATACTTTTGGCGCCGGCGCACCAAGGAAAATGATACTTGGCGCCGTTCTTAGAAGCAACATACATTCCAACCGATTTAGTTTCGCCGGCAATTGTGGGCGCGGCATTTTTAACATCGCCAATCGCCTCCCCGACTGCCGCCATTTGCTCAATTTTTAATGGCACTCGAGCAGTTTTGATTTTGGAAAGCCGACCTAAACTAAAAGAGGCAAAAGCCACTAAAATAATCAAGATAGCGATGAAAAAATCGGGATTTTCCAAAACCGCTAACTGCTCCTTGCCTTTTTTCCAAATCTTGGCTATCATTACCCCATTCTACATTAGAAATTAGGAATTAGACATTTTTAAATAATATGGCCCATACCAAAGCCGGCGGCACAGCGAAAAACCTTAGGGATTCTAATCCAAAATATTTAGGCATTAAACTTTATGCTGGTGAAAAAACCGTGCCCGGCGCGATTATCGTGCGCCAACGCGGCACTAAAATCTTGCCCGGTAAAAATGTGTTGCTCGGCAAAGACCACACGATTTATGCCGTTAAAAACGGCATTGTCCAATACGGCCGCAAACGCAAACTCGGTTTCAACAACAAAACTCTCGTCAAAAAAACCGTCAGCGTGGTTTAAACAACTTTTACTTTCGTCTCCAAAACCGCCGTGCGCCGTTCCAACGCCAAAAATTCGTCGTAATCAACTTTTCTTTTCATACCACCTTTTAGGAATTCAATGTCTTCCTTGATAATCGTCATGTCAGTCATTAACTTACCAATCATTTCCGTGTGAAAATTTAGTGTTTCCGTGTGATTATTCAAAATCAAACTATGCCGCTGTAAAATTTCGGTGTGAGTATTTAATATCTCCTTTATCTCACCAGTATCTTTTTTAACACCTAACCATTGTTCGGCAACGCCACCAACTTGTTTCGTAAAATTTTCAGACAACACGCCAATATACCGCTTCATATCAGTATCAGTAAACAATTCTTTCTTTTTTCGCTTAATATCTTTTTTCATAATTATAATTATACACCTTTTACAACAACAACAAACTTCACGGTTTTGTCTTGAACTTTTATTTCAATCGTTTGCTCGCCGATTTCTTTTATTGGTTTTTCTAAAATCAGAAATTCCGGCAAAACATCAAAACCGGTTTGTTTTTTGATTTCCGGAATAATTTGTTCCTTGTGAAGACCCGCAAACAAATGGCCTTTGTCATTTGCTTTTTCAGCAATTTCAATTTTCGCGCCGTCCAATGATTTCAGATTCTTGAGCAATAAGTCCTCCTGAACTTTTTTCTCCACCGCCACCATTGTTCTGGCGATTTCTAGTTTTTTCAAAGCGCCAACCGTTGCCGCCACCGCCAAACCGCGCGGAATCAAAAAATTCAAAGCGTGTCCATCAGCGACATTTTTCACCTCATACTTTTTCCCGACTTTAGAAACATCTTGATTTAAAATAATTTTCATACTGTTTGCGCTAATTCTAATTCGCTAATAACTTTGCTTTTTCTGCCATTCTTAACATCAAAAACAAAATCGCCATTTACGAAATCTATAACAATGCTACCACCTCTCACTAAACCATTGGAAATCATCAGCGAAGCTACCGGCGTGAGAATTTTTGTCTGAATCAACCGTTTCAAAGGCCGAGCGCCGTATTGCGGACTATAGCCCTCTTTGGCAAGATAATCAAAAACCGCCGACGATACTTCCAATTTAATTTCTTTGATTTTAAGCCGCTCTTGAATTTGCGCCATTTGAATATCCACAATTTTTCTAACCGCTTCAGGCGACAAGATATCAAAGACAATAACATCATCTAGCCGATTCAAAAATTCTGGCCGGAAGTAATCTTTTAGCGAGGCCAGCACTTTGTTTTTTGCCTCAGCGTAATTGGTCTGCTCGCCCACCTTAACAGAAAAACCGATTTTCTCCATTTTATCTATAAATTGAGCGCCGATGTTTGAAGTCAAAATAATAATGGAATTGCGGAAATTTACCGTTCGCCCTTTGGCATCGGTTAAACGGCCGTTGTCTAACACTTGAAGCAAGAGATTAAAAATCTCCGGATGGGCTTTTTCAATTTCATCAAAAAGAACAACTGAATAGGGCCGATGACGCACCGTTTCGGTGAAAGCGCCGCCTTCCTCATGGCCAACATAGCCGGGCGGCGCGCCAATCATTTTGGAAACCGAATGTTTTTCCATAAACTCGGACATATCCAAACGAATCAGCGCTTTTTCGTCATCAAACATAAATTCAGCCAACGCTTTGGTCAATTCGGTCTTACCAACACCGGTCGGACCAAGAAAAATAAATGAGCCGATAGGCCGATTAGGGTCAGCAATACCGGCGCGCGAGCGCTTGACCGTATCGGAAATTTTTCTGACCGTCTCATCTTGGCCAATAACGCGCTTCGCCAGTCCATCCTCCATTCTGGAAAGTTTCGCTGTTTCGGCTTCCAACATCCGAGCTACTGGGATACCAGTCCAACGGCCAACCACTTCAGCGATTTCATTTTCATTAATCACCTCTTTCAGCAAACGGCGAGAGACCTGTAGTCGTTTCAATTTTTTTAATTTACCATCTAAGTCCTTTTCCATCAAAGGAATCTTGCCGTAACGAATTTCCGCCGCTTTGCCGAGGTCGGCGCGGGCCTCAGCCGCCTCGGCCTCCAAACGAGAACTCTCCAAATTTTTCTTAAGATTTTTAATTTCAGTCAAGATTTCTTTTTCATTTTTCCAACGCAATTCCAAATCGGCGGTCTTTTCTTTAAGGTCGGCAATTTCCGCTTCAATCGCCTTAATCCTATTTTTGCCCCTTTTCATCTCGGCCTCTTTTTTAAGCGCTTCTTTTTCAATTTCCAAACGCATCACTTTGCGACGGGTCTCTTCCAAAGCCGGCGGCATATTTTCCAGCGAAATTTTCAGCGACGACGCCGCTTCATCTATCAAATCCACCGCCTTATCTGGCAAAAAGCGGTCGGTAATATAACGGCTGGACAAATTGACCGCGGCCAAAATGGCGTCGTCGCTGATGCGGACACCGTGGAATAATTCATATTTCTCTTTAAGCCCGCGCAAAATCGCCACCGCGTCTTCAATTGACGGCTCCACTACCAACACTGGTTGGAAACGGCGAGTCAGGGCCGGATCTTTTTCAATATGTCTTTGGTATTCGCGCAAAGTGGTGGCACCGATGGCGCGCAATTCACCGCGCGCCAAAGCCGGCTTTAACATGTTGCTCGCGTCCATCGAACCTTCAGCCGCGCCAGCGCCGACAATAGTGTGAATCTCGTCAATAAATAAAATAATTTTGCCATCAGCCCGTTCAATTTCCTTCATAATATTTTTTAGCCGCTCCTCAAATTCGCCGCGATATTTTGTACCGGCGATTAAAAGCCCCAAATCCAGCGAGACCAACTCTTTATCCTTAAGCGATTCTGGTATCTCACCGGAAGCAATGCGACCAGCCAAACCTTCCACGATGGCGGTTTTGCCAACGCCGGACTCGCCAATGAGAATTGGATTATTTTTTGTCCTCCGCGAGAGAATTTGAATAATTCTAGAGATTTCATTGTCGCGACCGATTACCGGGTCAAGTTTGTTTTCTTTGGCCAACTTCGTTAAATTACGAGTGTATTTAGGCAACCAGCGAAATTTTCTTGGCTGACTAACATCTGTAATTTTAGTGTGGCGCACTTCTTCCAACACTCGGAGAACAGAATTTTTATCCAATCGGAATCGTGAAAGAATGTCCCGCGCTTGACTAGTAAAATCAAAAATCGCCAAAAAAAGATGCTCCACTGAAACAAATTCTTCCTTCAAAGATACCGCCACTCGCACCGAACTTTCAATGGTCTGCGCCAATTCCGGAGTTAAATAAAGTTGATATGACGGCGTTAGAACCGAACCGCTTTCCGGACTTTCAATCGCTTCCAAAAGCGAATCCATGAGCAACGGCGTGTCCACTTCCAATCGGTCAAGCATCGCCGCCACCAAAGTATCCTCTTGTAAAACTAAAGCCAATAAAAGATGAATCGGATTAACATGATTTTGTCCGCGTTCAATAGCAAGCTCGTGGGCTCGCTTGATCGCTTCTTTGGCTTTAGTTGTGAATCTATCAATTGGCGGCATTAGAATCGGGTAAAATCTTTTTTATTAAATTTATCGGCACATAACTCATATCGCCGCCGGCAACTTTTATCGCCACTACCTCGCCGGCAGTATTCAATAGCGGCCCACCGGTGATGAAATCCTTAGCGGCAATTGTCGTCTCAATTGTCCGTCTAACTTTTTCAGTAGTCGTCGCTCCTTCAGCGGTCGGTTCGTCTCGCATATCAAAACTGGAAACCACACCGACTGCGGCGGTAAATTGATTGGCGCCGGACAAACCGACTATTGTTTGACCTAATTTTAGTAAATCAGAATCACCAAGCGCCACTGTCGCAAAATTGTGTTTTTCTTTGTTGTCAATCACCGCTCGGAAAATTACTATCCGACTTTTTTCTTCAGTAAAGACCACTGCCAGAGGAAAACTTTTGCCGTCGGCAAATTTGCCGACATAAACATAATTAACATCCGGGGTAACAAAATTGGCATTATCACCCACTATCACACCATCGGCAGAAACAACAACTCCCAAGCCGGCAAACGAACCGGTTGTCTGAGACGCTAAAATCATTTCTATTTTAACAATACTTTTTGCGTTTTTTTCTATCGCCGCAGTAATCAAATCCTCTTCCGTAACAATCACTTCTTTGGTAACAACGGCCGCCGGTTGAGCCGGCGCTTGGACTACTCTTTCAATTGTTTTTTCCACTACTCGGTTGATGGTCTGGGTTATCCCCGCCGGCGCTTGATCCATCAAAGATACCGTCACGATGCCAGTAGCAATAGAGGTAACGAAACTTACCAACAAAGCGAGCAGAATCAGTTGTTGTTTATTCAAACTTTCCATACTTGCCGCTATAATACCAAATATTTAGAAAAAGGCAACTGGTGTGCGTTCGAAAAAATTCGAACAGATTTCGCCCAAAATTTGTAGGGCGGGCGGAATTCCCCCCAAACCACTGCTTCCGCCCGCCTCGCCTTGAACCGGAGCGGAAAGGACGATTTCAAGTTTTTCTTTGGCGACTAATTCTTTTACCGGTAACCGACAAAAACATTATAGTTTCTTTCACCTTTTATATCCATCCTCTCTACATTTTTGAACCCCACTTCCTTCATCATTGCGGTTAGTTATTCATGACGTAAAAGATAGCTAAAGTATGAAAATTCGTGTCGTATTCCATCAATCAGCAAAATTGATCTCCATGTTCGTTTTCGTTTCTCATAATCATGCGTAAGCTCCCATGTCAGTTTGATTTTCTTCCCGTCAACTATTTTTTCTCCAAATTCCTCAACGATCGGATATAAAGGGCTGTCAAACTCTTTTTTATTGATAATATCTACATACAACAAACCGTTTGGAGTAAGAATGTTCAAAAATTCTTGCAAAGATTTTTTGATATTCTCGCGTGTTATCTGTTGAATTTTATTATCGTCCCAAGAATCTACATAGACGAGTGAATTTCCACGACACAATACCGCGTCAAATTTTTGCGAGAATTTATCCGACAATTCCATCCAGTTAATAAGATGGTGATGGATTTGGAGATTTTCATTCTGTAATTCCTTTTCAAAAAAATCAAACATCTGCTGACTACTATCGGAATATGTAATGTCCCAACCTCGCTTTTTGAGTGTAATGGCTGGGAATCCGGTGCCGCCCGCGCAATCCAAAATTGTTTTAATCTTACGGAATTTAAGAAATTGATCTAGGCCAAGGATATATTCCTCGTCCCACATAAATTTTATGCAGATGTCCCAAAGCTCAGCGAGTGTCATAGGAAGCGAGTGAATTTATTATTCTTATCCACGAGAATATTTTTTGGCTTGATGGGTTTATCTGTTAGCTCAAATCCCATCACGATAATTTCTTCTCCCTTTTTGATAAGATGCGCGGCGGCACCGTTCATACAAATAATTCCAGAATTTCGCTTGCCGACGATAACATAAGTTTCGAGGCGAACACCAGAAGTGTTGCTTACAACCAATACCTTCTCGCCGGGCCAAAAACCGGCTTTCTCGATAAGCTCCTCGTCAATTGTAATGCTGCCGATATAACTCAAATCAGCTTCAGTAACAATTGCCTTGTGAATTTTTGATCGTAAAACAAAACGCATATTTTATTTCATTAAATCATCAATCGAAACACCGGGAACTTTCGCAATTTTTGCGACAATTTGTTTATTATACCAGATGTTTTTTGATAAAAGTACGGCCAGAGCTCGATTTCAAATATTTTTCAAATTCAAACGCCCTGTATTTTTATCGAATTGCGAAATAAAAATCAAGTTTTACTGGCAAACGCTTAGTTGTTGCTGGTACATATCCACTTTGATGCCTTTTCAGTCTGTCTTTAAGGTCATCGGTGCAACCAACATAATAACCATCTTTGCATTCTAAACTATAAACATAATACATAATTTTGCGTATTAACGGACTTCGTCACGTCGTAGCCAGGCTGTAGCTTTTAGGATAACCCGCCTTCGCTAAAAGCTACGGCGTGGCGAAGACGGAGGGTAAGGGATTCGGACCCTTGATGCCTTTCGGCATACGCGCTTTCCAAGCGCGCGCACTAGACCACTATGCGAACCCTCCTTAAATAATTACGAGTTTATCCCTCAAAACCTCTCTACCATGACCACTTTTAAAATATCGCTCAGCCTCTTTGGCGTCATTCTTATCAATATAGGCCTCGTAAAACACTAAATCAAAAACATCGTTTCTGGAAGAAAAATCTGAATTACCTGACTTGTGTTCCTTGATTCTCCTTTTTAGAACGCTTGTAAAACCACAGTAAAGTTTACCATTTTTTTCTAAAACGCAGTATATAACAATAATACATAAGATTATTCCGGTACCACTTCCGCCTCATCGGCGGATGCGCCTCTACGGCGCACAGGTGCGCCGTAGAGGCGCAATGCGAACCCGTTGATTCCCAAATGTATTAGGACACTCTTGTAAAATAGAGTGTTATGAAATACACAAAGTCCCTAAGTATTACCCGAGACAACGGAAAAGTCAACATACACCTAAAAACAGCGGTCGCTGTAAGTTAGTGTATGTGGGTATATGTGTATTAATTAAATAAAAAGAAAAAATAAAAAAGCGGCTTGAGACGAATCTCAAACCGCTCCGCACTACACAGGACGGCATCCTACGATACAACACTCTGCGGGGGCACGCACAACTGGACCGGATAATTTAGCGAGAAAATCTTTTGACTCTTTCGCTCCGTACGATACTCCACGCTACGATGCTGCACGGCAGGCTACGCCACTTAACCGTATAATTCAGCGAAAAAATTTCTCAACTTTCTCGCTCCGCACGAAACCATGACGCGCCGCACCCAAGAGCACAGAACCCCACGCTACGTCACTAAAGCGCACTATGAAAATTAGCAGAAAATATTTCTACTTTCTCGCTCCAGACACTACCGCGGGCAACCCTGCGTGAGTCCACATAACTCTACGACACCGGATAAATTAGCAGGAAAGTCGCACTGCGACTTTCCTGCTCCAAACTATGCGAAACACAACAATGCTGTGCACTGCGTGACGTTACCGGACTTGACCGTACTTGGAAGTTAATAATTACCCCACCAACTCCATCGCCTCCTTCACGCACTGGTCAAGCGTCAAGTCGCCTTTGTAGGACGACTGGAGCGTCTTGGGCAGAGCGGCGAAGACCGAGCGGCGAAACTGCTGCGAGATGAAAATGGTTACTCCCAAATCATCTTCGCTCCGGATGTTACGCCCTCTCCACTGAAGAATTGAGAGCATCACCCGCCAGTTCCAGATTGCCCAGCGATTGTTGCCATACCGACGTTCCTCAAACTGCGTCCGAGGATCGTCAAATGGCGGATACGCGGGCCGAAGTCCGAAGATTACCGGCGCAATTTGTCGAGGAAGGTCTACCCCCTCGCCAAAGTTTGCGCTCGTGCCGACGAGGCAATCGCCTTCTCCATCTTTGAAACGGAGCGCGGCTACGCGAGCGGTAACACCATTGCCGTAAGACACAGCTTTCACCCCTTCCTCTTCCATAAGAGCAATAAGTTTTTGCCGCTCCTCGTTTGAAACAACAACATGAAGCGAGCGAATTCCACCTTTTGCGAGTTTTCTCGTCACCTGCGCTATACGCCGCAATACCTTGGTTAAGGTGTCTCGTTTTTGCTCTTTGTGCGCCAAATTAGGCGTATCGGTCGGCATGAAGATGCGCGTGTGTTCCGGCGGAAATGACGACGGGACGGAAAGAAACGGAAGTTTAATTCCGCTCTCCTGCCCGTAGATGACATTGTCCCCGATGGTCGCCGAGAGACCGATGGTCACTTTCCCAAGCAAGCACTTAGAAACAAGAGCAGCGATGTAATGGGAACAAACCACCAGCTTGTGCTCAACGCGATTATGTTCGCCCAATTCCTCCACGTGATACGCGTAGGTGTAGGCGAGCGCGCCGCGATTACCAAGAGGCAATGAGAGTTCCAAAGAACGAATGTATCGTCTCAAGTTCCACACCACACTCTCAATTTTCCGCAGAACTTCGATTTTGTCTTCGGTGTCAAACGCGCCGTTTCTGATAGCCCTCGTCACCGAGCGCTTTACCGCATCGCTGTCAACTGTATCTAGGATACCGGTGAGCTCAACGATTTCTTTGGCATCAAGCAAGATACCGCGCCGTGACGATTTGCGCTTAACGATAGCAATCATTCGGTCACGAAAGTGAGCGAGAACTGCCGCCGAATCGCGGTCATCAACATTCTCCAACACTTGCACGGCCTGCTCCAAATGCCAATCGGTAATGTCGTAAGACAAAGCCGATCAAATGGTTTCCGGTACGCGATGCGCTTCATCAATAATAAGCACATCGGGTTCCGGGAAGTCCTTGGAAAACAATCGCGAGTAGAGGTAGAACGCGAGCGTCGCCAGCACTGGCTTGCGAGAGTTCCTCGCTTCATACTTCTGTTGGAGATACGGGCACGGAATCGCTCCATCCTCGTGCGTCTTTCCGGTCTCCTGGTCAACGCGATGGGGGCAGTCGCGAAGCATTGAACACGGAATCTCGTCCGCCTTGAATTTCGTCTTGGACTCTCGATTTAGATCCGCCTTGCTCCTTTCGTAAAAGAAACAGGGGAAATCGTTCCTGCCAAGGGCGATGGTGAAGTCGTCCGGAAACCGTTGGCGAATCTGCTCAAGAACCGCCTTGGTCGGAGTGACCAAAAAACAGCTCTTGAAATGTTTCTTGGCGGCACGGGCAATTGCCACTTCCATAGCGGTTTTGCCCAAACCAGTCGGAAGCTCCAGTACACAAGAACCTTTTTCTCCGACGAATCGGAGACCGGTTTCCTGCGCTGGACGCATGCCGTCCTTGAACTCGCCGTCTTTCGGAAATTGGGACTTTAGCTCGTCCCAGTTGAGCCAATGATGTTGCATACTGACCTTTCTTGACCAAACATTGCGTAGCAAGTGTTTTAGGTCTTAAACCAAGCGTTGTGAAGCAAGCGCTTTTGGTTATTTGTCTATGTTCTAAACGCTCTCCGTTCCAACGGAAAGCGAACTCATAAGAGTTTTATCTGTTGGAGACATTAACATAAGTATTAAAAAATGTCCATATACACTTAATTTGAGCTATAGGAAAAAATAAGTGTAAGAATTAATCAAACAAAAAAGCGGTTTGGGAAAAATCCCAAACCGCTCCAGACACGACTTGACCGGGCGCTACGCCGGGGTGCCATAGTTTACTGCACGCCGCCGAACTTGACTCTGCCGGACAATGCTGAATGCGATAGCGACTGATGATTTACCAATCGCTCCGAAGAACACCGCACTCAAGAACACAAAACTAAAGAGAAAAACACCAAACAAAGAACTAAAGCGACCAGAAAAATCCCAGTCGCTCCGAACGCAACTTTACTATGCAATACCACGCGCCACTCTAGTACACGGCGCAGAATGCATTAGCGGCTCAAGACGAATCTCAAACCGCTCCACACTCCACCTGACACCACACCGCTGAACACCACACCACTTTAGTGCGCCATATTTTTTAGCGAAAAAGTTTTACGACTTTTTCGCTCCGGACAGAACGGAACGACGGTTTACTTGACGGAACCGCACCGAACGACGGGATACTGTGCTCGGCCAAATGAACTAGCGACTGATAAGATTATCAATCGCTTCGAAGAACACCGCACTCAAGAACACAAAACTAAAGAGAACAACACAAAACAAAACTTAACAAAGAACTATAACGATTAATTAAATCATTAATCGTTCCGAAGTAAACATGGCAACACAACGCGTAACTGCACAGAACATAACCCCACAGAGTGTTATAGCGAAAAAATTTTCAATTTTCTCGCTCCGTGCGGCACAATACTCTGCCCTGCGTGATCGTACTATGCTCGACTTGACTGCGCTTTACTAAGAAATAAAGCGGCGGATGTTTTGACACACCCGCCGCTCGTAACATCGCGCCACTTCACATAGCGGAACCGGACGCAACGCCACTTCGCGTCACATCAAACTCCCGCCAATTCAAGGAGTTCAGCCGGGGTGTTTCAATCCACCGCGACTTCCAGAAGCGCGAGGAGCTCGGCCGGAGCGTTTCCAGTGGTGTACTCCACCCGTTCAATCGGATACTCCTCCGACGAAACGGCCATAACCTCCACCTTGGAGATGACGAAACGGCCGAAACGGCCTTTCTTTGCCGGACGCCAATCGCACAGACCGATTTTTCGGCCGGCGACTTCAACCAATTTCTCCACTGTGTCCTGCGAGATACCACGCTTGTCGTCAAACTTGACCGCAAAGGTCAGCTTCCAGTGCGGAATCCGCGGTCGCACGATGCAAACAGCGGTTTCGCTGGCCCCTTGGTGCATTGTTCCCTTGACCGGAAACGGACTCCAAAGAACATTGCCATTGGCATCGAGGTCCGCGAAAACGCAGAAGTCCTCCACGAATTCCAGGAAGTCAAAGACCGTGCATAAGGTCAGATACATATTGCACTCTTTGGTTTCCCAAAAGGAGTGAGCTACTTCAACAAATTTCGGGGCACAAAAGGATTCATCAGCACTTGGGAGCGCGTGCTACGCTTTCGGTATATGATC
>Ga0209542_10017582_pt1 | contig 11697 bp, 14 predicted proteins | sample RifCSPhighO2_01_FD_184028 | JGI IMG/M metagenome (GOLD analysis project Ga0209542, IMG submission 184028) | Soil microbial communities from Rifle, Colorado - Rifle CSP2_plank highO2_0.1 (SPAdes) (version 2) | ecosystem: Environmental > Terrestrial > Deep subsurface > Rock core/Sediment ...
TCCCAAGTGAACCAGACGCGCCAACAAGGGGGAGGTGGCGGTTGCAGTGTCTAAAATTCTCTGATTATTTAAGACTAAATAAATTATTATGTCACAATGGATTATTATTCTACTCTTAATCGTTGCCTGTCCGCTGATGCACTACCTTATGATGCACAAGGGGCATCATAGAGATTGTGGCCATGGTGGTCACAATGACGAAGACAAAAAAGTAAGCTAGAATGTATATTATGATGAATACAAAACGATTACTCAAAGCAAGCTCTGCGTGGATTAGCATTGTCTATGCAATTTGCTATATCGGTGTTGCTGTGTTTGACGGCATCCGGCCTGGATTTATGCGGTACGCGCTCCATGCGCAGGTTGATATGGGCCGGAACATCCTTGGTTTTGGGATGTTCCTTTCCGGGCTGGTCATATGGAATGTGATTGCGCTCATCGCGGTTTGGTTATTTGCAACGCTGTGGAATGCCGTCAAAGATGACTAACCCTGTAACAAATAATGTAAATTAGATGATAATGTTACATTACTAAAGAATCCAACGTCTTACTTCACTCAAAATGGTGCAACTCCTTGTGTCTTAAATCAATTAAACTTTAGTAATGCGAGAACAATTACCGAACATTATGACTTGGGTGTTCATATGGTGGCTTTCTTGGGGGATTTTTTTTCTGTACATATTTAAGAAAGCTGATTATATTAAGAACTTTCTTTTTACATCAGCATATTTTCTCGCAACCGCTCTTATCACAATTTCGGTTTTTGCGGGCCACATCGGAAGAGCGATAGAAGGATTTGTCTGGCCCCCGATAATCGCGTTAGTAGTTTTTCTCGGGGTCCAAATCTGTGTTTTTTATTTCGTGCCGAAGTATGTAAGGGAGCCGAGAGGGTACCTTGAAAATCATCCAACGCGCCAGTTTCTGCACCCCAACTTTAGGCGTTTGTTTTCTAAATCTTTCGATATCCTGGCCCAACAAGTGTTCGTGCTTTTACTTGTTATGTTTCTGCAAGATGCCAGTCTTGCTCTTGGCCAAATCATTTTGTTTTTTGCTATAATCTTTGGCGCGGTCCACGTTCCCTTAATTATGATTGATCGAGGAGCTTGGCAATCCTGGTTTTTCAGCATTTTTTCAGTCATTTCAGCATTCGTATTCCCGGTGCTTATTGCTAAGATTCATTACGGCTTCGTGTACAGTTACATAGTGCATTGGTCATTTTACCTTATCACCACTACTGTATTTTTGGTCTGGCAGGAGAGACAAAGTGTTAAGATTATAAAGGCTAACATATGAAAACGTACACATTCCATGTTGTGGGGATGCACTGCAAGGCTTGTGTGGCATTGACAGAGAGCGAATTAAAACATCTTCCAGAGGTGAGGCACGTCAAGGCCGACTTGACGAGCCTCAGCGTGGAAGTCGGGGGTGATTTTGGCGACAAACTACCCGAGCATATTGCGGCAGATTTAAGCGTTATCCTCAAGTCTCATGGTTATACACTATCGTTGGATAGACCAAAACATATTCCTAAATGGCGAGATTTTAGCGTTGCTATTCCGATCGCCGCTATTTTCATTGCTATCTTTATTCTTTTACAAAAACTGGGCGTCGTTAATCTCATTTCGGATGGCAATGTCGGTTACGGCACGGCCTTCATTGTCGGCCTTGTGGCTTCGGTGTCCACTTGCATGGCCGTTGTTGGTGGCCTCGTGCTCTCCGTGTCCGCTAATTTTGCTAAAGGAGGTAGTAAATTTAGGCCAATGCTCTATTTTCACAGCGCGAGATTAGTATCATTCTTTATTTTGGGCGGAGTTATCGGCGCCCTTGGATCTGTTTTCCAGCTTGGGGCGACGGGCTCACTTGTACTTGGTCTTATTGTGGCATTTGTATTGCTTCTTCTGGGGATTAACCTTCTTGATATCTTTCCGTTTATGAAGAAGTTCCAAGTGTCGTTGCCCACTTTCATTACTAAACATATTCACGGTCTGAAAGAAGTTAACCATATTCTCACCCCGGCACTGTTGGGTGTTGTTACATTCTTTTTGCCTTGTGGCTTTACCCAATCAATGCAACTTTATACTCTCACGACCGGTGATTTCCTTGCTGGGGGTTTGACCATGTTCATTTTTGCTTTAGGGACACTTCCCATACTTGCGTTACTTAGCTTCGGCTTTCTGGGTATTCATACAAAAGCCCGCTCAAGCATATTTTTTAAATCTGCGGGATTGGTTGTTATCTTTTTCGCCTTGTTTAACTTACTTAATGCATTAGTTGCCACTGGTTATATTTCTCCATTCTTTAATCTATAAAACATGAAGTCAATAATTCCATCAATTTTAGTAGCAATACTCATAGTTGGGTCCGCCATTGCCTTTTCCAGTAAATCGGCTAGCCCGACGACCGGTAGGGGAGAGATACGCGTTGTGGACGGCAAGCAGGAGATTGCGATTCTGGCCAAGGGCGGTTATTATCCGCCTATGTCGTTGGCCAAAGCAGGGTTGCCTTCGGTGCTAAAAATAAAAACAAGTAGCACTTTTGATTGTTCATCAGCCCTCTCTATTCCCGCGCTTGGATATCGCGACATCCTTCCAAATAGTGGCGAGACTTTAATAGACATCCTACCCCAAGAACCTAGCACTGTAATTACCGGCATTTGCGCTATGGGTATGTACAATTTTCAAATAAAATTCGATTGAGTCTTGGAAGGTTCTAATATTTCGCATCCAATGTATCAATAAGAATGGCCCGGTCGACTTGCGTCAACCGGGCCCGCCTGGCCACGCTTCCTCTCGCCGTCTTAGGGCAGGGTTTTTGGGCACAATCATGGGTACTGGACTCCCAGTCCCCACGACCATGGTCGAAACCTAAAGTGCGGCGTGGTGCCACTAGTGCTTTGTGGCTTTTATAGGCTGGGTGTACGTAGTACTTACCATGTCACCCCCTAATGGCTCCCTTTCTTCTGGGCTTACAGGCCAACCCAGACGGAACCATGGCCCACGTATGCTAGCATATAGCCCACTATCTTGTCAAGGGGCGTGTGGGTATCTCCTCACAACCTTGAGTGACAAAAGTGGATAAGTAGCTTGCAGTTGAGCCACATTTCGGCTAAACTGACAGGTGAAATGAGAGGTTATTTAGATACAGAAACTAGGCTCAAAATCACAATCACCAGATTAAAACAGACTGTTCTCCGTTACCGCCTCACAATCGAGAAGCAAGCCACCAAGTGGACAAGGACCGTCTTTGGGAGTCTCTTGAGTCTCGGTACCTTTCATCGAGACCATGCGCAAGCAGAACCCTGATGCCAACTTCTTTGATGTCATCCTACCCTTGCTGGAGAAGCGTCGCTCGGAGGTGTGAGGTGTTACCATACACTGTATTGACAATTATATTGACATGTGATAGGTTTTCGACAGAGTTTAGGGCCTAAATCGGAAACCAAAAACCCTAAGACCGACCATTTGTCGGCAGGAGGTAAGGTATGGAAATAAAGAGGGAAAACCGAACACTGGCAAGTGTCAGAGGGATGTTGAGCGAGGGCCCTGTTTTCGTCGCGTACGTATGGTGGAAGGACAGGCCGAAGGACGGCGAGACTGAGGGGGGCGAGCGCACGCACGCTTTCATCTATTCCCATAGCAGTGAAGAGGTGATGACGGAAGTCTTCGGTGTCCTCGTCCGAGGGGGTTTTGAAACCTTCGGCACCAACGCCAAGATCCATGTGGATTTGGAGAAAGGGGTCTTCAAGGAGTACGATGGTCCGCCCCGGGTCTATGTCAAGAAGGAGATCCGGGTCATATGCTTCCCAAGCACCGAATCCGAAGCGGACATGGCCAAACTCTTAGGGCTCTAACCCGGCCGTCTGGTCCTTGTTCCCCGTCGCTTGTCAGCGACGGGGATTTTGTTTTCTTTAAGGTTGTTAGTGGGCCAATGTATAGGCACGGACTTCCAGAGCGCCGGCATTCTCAAGAACACAGGTAATTTCGCGGATGGTTGTGCCCGTGGTGTGAACGTCGTCAATGATAATTATTTTGCGACCCTTAATATTTACTGGGTTTGTTACCATAAACGCGCCCCGCAAGTTACCCAGTCTTTCAGTTCTGTTTTTAAGCGAGACTTGAGTTTTTGTGTTTTTAGTTTTTGATAACACATTATCCATAACCTGTATGCCAGTTACTCTTGAAACACCTTTGGCCAAAAGTAGAGCTTGGTTGTAGCCCCTTTCTTTTAAGCGTTCGGCAGAAAGTGGTACCGGCGCGAGCACCCAGTTTTGGGTATCAAGCTCAAGATTGTCGGCAAGGTCTGTTAGCACGAATTCGCCCAGCAATAAGCCCAAACATTCCGCGGCGTAACTTGCTCCGCCGTATTTTAGTTTCCAAATTACCCTAGCTACCCTCCTATCCCGATACGTAAAGAGAGCTTCTACGTCCAGCACTTCGTTAAACGGTCTCTCTATTTCACTCGCGCAAGTCGGACAGATTATTTCGCCCTCACTTCTGCAGCCAACGCAGCGAGTGGGGAATAGTAGGTTAAGAAATTTTTGCCATAGATAGTGAGTTGTATTGAACCACATGCTATAATTTTCGCATAAAAGGTATGACCTCTCCACTTTCAAACTTTTCATTTTCTAGACTGTTCTCATCCTTCACGTCAAAAGAGGAGAGTGTGGTTGGGATAGACATTGGCACGTCGGCTATAAAACTAATTCAACTTAAGAAGAAGAAAGGTCGAGCGATACTAGAAACTTATGGGGAAATAGCCCTAGGTCCCTACATTGGTTTAGCTGTTGGCCAAGCGGCTGTTTTGACAACAGAGAAGACAGTCCAAGCTCTCAAAGACCTCTTTCGCGAGGCAAACGTTACAGCCAGAATAGCATCCCTCTCTCTGCCTCTGCGCTCGTCACTTCTAAAGGTGATTGAACTTCCCGCTTACAAAGATGAGCAAATTAATCACATGGTTCCGATTGAAGCGCGCAAGCATGTTCCCGTGCCGATTGCCGAAGTAACCTTGGACTGGTGGGTTATTCCCCGAAGCGACTTACAAAGTCCAATTGATGAAGCTGACCAGAAAGATTTGGATGTCGGTTCTAGCCAACAGAGCAAAACATCACATACGGAGATTCTCTTGGTTGCAGTCCACAAATCAGCCGTCAAAAAAATGCAGGATATCGCCGCCGCTCTTGATATAGACGCTCGAACTTTTGAAATAGAGACGTTTAGCTCTATTCGTTCAATTTTAACCAGAGATATTTCGGCTATGGCCCTGCTTGACATAGGGGCTTCTACCACCAAACTTACGATAGTGGATTACGGAATTGTGCGAGTTTCCCACGTTATTAATAAAGGTTCCCAGGACGTAACGCTGGCTATGGCCACTTCACTGGGCGTTGATTTTGCTACGGCGGAGAAACAGAAACGCAAAGATGGCGTAGGCGAGACCCAAGGGGCCAGTTCTATTTTAGACTACATACTGTACGAGACAGAGACTGTTATAGAGGAATACCAGAAGAAAAGAGCGCGTCTGGTAAATAAGGTCATTTGCACGGGAGGGGGAGTTGTTATGCCAGGGTTCTTGAACATAGCAAGTCGGCATCTCCGAGCGGAGGTTTCAATTGGCAACCCCTTCACTAAAACAGAAACCCCGGCTTTCCTATCGGGTCTTTTGGCCGAGGCTGGTCCAGAATTTGCTAACGCCCTAGGCCTAGCCATTCACGAACTCGGAGAACTATAGTATTATATTGCGAGGATGGATACTTCAATACGCACATCATTTATCCCAAAGGCCCCGCTGACAGGCAAGTTTACCCCACGGAAAAGTGGCTTGGGATTTTTAACTTTCTTATCCTTCGCCTTACTGTTAGTTTCTCTAATAGGTTGGGGGGCAGTTTTTGCTTACAAGTCTTTGGTGAACAAAGATGTAAGCGCTTTGGAGGGTTACCTAGTCAAAGCCAAGGAGTCCTTTGACCCCTCTCTCCTTAAAGTTTTTGAGAATCTAGACAGAAGAATAAAAGGGACGGAAACTCTACTGGGGGAGCATACTGTTCTTAGTCCATTTTTTGATTTACTTGGTCCACTCACGCTGAAAAGCGTTAGGTTTGACTCGTTCTCTCTCGTCAACAACGAATCGGTTATTGCAGTCAAGATGTCGGGTCAAGCGCTCGATTTTCCATCCATTGCTCTTCAGGCTCTGGAGTTTAACAAAGACAAACGAATCGTAAATACGATTTTCTCAAATCTTGACGTGGAGGATGATGAGGGGACGGTCAGTTTTGACGTTTCCCTCAACATTTTACCAGAAATGATTTCGTACTCGGAAACAATAATCAATAACAAAACAAAATGATTCGCTCCTTAATTTCGCCAATCATGATAGTTCTTGCCGCAATCGTTTTTTTTGGTCCGACACGCTCTACCCTCAAGAGTATTGAACCGCTAACTGAACGCAGAATGAGTTTGGAACAAGCCCTTACAAGCGCCCAAAAGATTCAATCTGTTAGAGAATCCCTTCAATCTTCATATAATTCATTCAAGGGTTCCGACCTTGCGCGTTTACAGAAACTCCTTCCGCCTCATGTGGATAATGTGCGTTTGGTGATAGACATTAATGGAATAGCCGAAGCTTATGGCATGACCTTGCGTAACATAGAAATTGAACAAAACAAAGATAAAGATGGAGAAGGAGCTCCTCCTACGGTTAAGAATGGCAAACCGGAGCACTTGGGAATACGTTTTACACTAAGTGGTGGCTATGAATCCTTTAAACAATTCCTTGGCGATTTGGGTAAAAGCCTCCGTATCGTGGACATAGGAGATATATCTTTTCAAGCCAAGGAGGAGGATTACTATGATTTTTCCGTTCACTTGCGGACTTATTGGTTGCAAGACAAATAAACAATGAACACTCTAAGTAAAATCCTAGTAGTTGTTGCCCTAGTCATCTTGCTGATACTAGGAATCAAATATGTTTCCAATAGGAGCGAGACGTCCCAAAACAATCAAACGATTGTGACTGAAACATTTAACAACAAGGACTCCACGGAGAGCGATGAGTTTTTAAAAGCTTTGCGCAATTTAGAACACGTTAGTTTGAACGGGGAGATATTTTCTTCCCCCATTTTCCACAGTCTCGTGGATTTTGGTCTTGAACTTGAGGAGAGGCCCAAAGGTCGAGATAATCCCTTTGAACCCATTGATATAGATGAATACAACGAAGCCATTGCCGAATAACTGACCCTATATGTATGGATGATAATTTACAAGACGAAGCCCGGAGGATTCCAGAGAGGAATCTTCAGGGTAAAAAAATATCTCCGGATATTCTGAAGTATATTCCTTTGGAATCAGCCGAATATTACCGATTTGCTCCAATAGGCATTAAGGACAATGCTCTTGAGGTCGGGATTGTGGACCCGGATAACACGGAAGCGCGTAATGCCATATCTTTTATTGCCGACAAACTTGGATTGCCGTTCAAGCTGTTCCAGATCAGCCCAGAAGATTTCCACGCTGTCCTTGACGATTACAAGAATTTGACCAGCGAGGTATCAAAAGTTCTTGGTGAACTTGATTCAGAATTAGCCGGCGAGGGTAATTTGACAGAATCTGTTGTCAAAAATATGACTGGAGGCGCCGAGGATATTGCCTTGGTGGAGGATGCGCCAGTAACCAAGATAGTGGCCGTTATTATTCGCCATGCAATTGACGGTAACGCCTCCGATATTCACATAGAGCCGATAGGCGATAGAGTTAGAGTAAGATTTCGTGTTGATGGCGCTCTGTACACAAGTTTGTATCTGCCAGCGAGCATCTACGATTCTATCGTGGCTCGGATAAAAATCATCGCCAGCCTCAAACTTGATGAAAAACGCAAGCCTCAAGACGGCCGATTCTCAGCGCCACTTGATGGACGAAAAGTTGATTTTCGTATCTCAACCCTACCTTCATATTATGGGGAAAAAATCGCCATCCGTATCCTTGATGCCGAAAAGGGTGTTAAACGCATAGACGACTTAAGCCTTGAAGTGAATCACCTAGAAATCGTAAAAAGAGCAATAAAAAAACCTTACGGCCTCATACTTATAACCGGTCCCACTGGTTCGGGGAAATCTACCACTCTCTATGCTATGTTAAACGAGCTTGACCGAGAACGTTACAACGTTGTCAGTCTTGAGGACCCGGTAGAATACAGCGTACAAGGTGTCAATCAGTCCCAAGTTCGGCCGGAGATTGGCTATACTTTTGCCAATGGTCTGCGCAGTATTTTGCGCCAGGACCCAGACATGATAATGGTTGGAGAAATTAGAGATAGAGAAACGGCTGAGCTAGCCATTCAAGCAGCCTTGACTGGACATTTAGTGCTTTCTACATTGCACACCAACAATGCGGTTGGAGTTGTTCCACGTTTGGTTGACATGGGTATTGACCCATACCTTATCGCACCTACTCTCATCCTAGCCGTTGCCCAGAGATTGGTGCGCACTCTTTGTCCTGATAGTAAAGAGCTGGTTACTGTTGATACAGGAATAAAAGCTATTATTGACAAACAACTTGAGGATTTGCCAGAAAAATTTAGAGGGCAAATTATGGCGTCAAGCGAGGTCTACCACGCTAAAGTCGGCCCTCTTTGTCCAGGTGGCACGCGTGGTAGGATGGCAGTATTTGAGATGTTTGAGGTGGACAAGGACCTTGAGGCTCTGATATTGCGTGAACCAACCGACTTTAGCATCAATAAGTTACTGCGCTCAAAAGGTATGCTCACGATGCGTGATGACGCTCTAATTAAGGCGTTTAAAGGTCTTATCCCCTTTGAGGAAGTGGCATCCATATAGGGTTTTAATCTATAATGGAAGCCAATCTTTGATAAAACATAACATGACAAAACAACCACATGTGTTAATAGTGGAGGACGACAAATTTCTTTTAGATATGTATGTTCTAAAGTTCAATGAACGGGTGTTTACAGTCAGTACGGCCTTCAGTGGCCCAGAAGCTCTGGATAAACTTGGCAAAGAAAAAATCAACCCAGACCTTATTTTGCTTGACCTAGTGATGCCTGGCATGGGGGGCTTTGAAGTTTTAGAGAAAATCAAAAAAGAAAAACTTGCCCCAAACGCCACAATCGTAATTCTTTCAAACTTGGGCCAGAAAGAGGATGTGGATAAGGGTGTAGCACTCGGAGCTGATGGTTATATTGTCAAAGCAAGTGCCACTCCGACAGAGGTTGTTAATCGTGTTTCAAAAATCCTAGAAGACAAAGGTTCATAAATGGAGTACAAAGCCCAACTGGAAGCACTAATTGAGGCCATTGCACACGAGGGCGCATCCGACCTCCACCTGTCTGTAGGACATCGACCGATGGTGCGTGTATCGGGAGGACTCATACCACTAGTCAACTTCCCCGAACTTAAAGTAGAGGATACAAAAGGGCTTCTTTTTGAGATGCTCTCGCCAGAAAATAAAAAGTTATTTTTAGACTCTAAAGATTTAGATTTTGCCTACACAACTACAAGCCAATTACGATTTAGAGGCAACGCTTTTTACCAAATGGGTTCTGTTGGCGTGGCTCTGCGCCTTATCATGGCCAAAATTAGGACTGTCAACGAACTTCGTCTCCCTCCAATTTTGGAAGAGATAACAAAAAAGAAACAGGGCTTCTTTCTTGTTGTCGGTCCAGTTGGCCAAGGGAAATCAACTACACTTGCCGCAATGATTGACCTCATAAACAACACCCGTTCGGAACATATCATTACCATAGAGGACCCAATTGAATATATTTTCCCACTCGGCAAATCAATTATTGACCAAAGGGAAGTAAGATTTGACACTCTGGATTTTCAGTCCGCCCTTAAGTCAATGTTCAGACAAGATGTTAATGTTGCTATGATCGGGGAAATGCGCAATCCAGAGACCATTGCCACGGCGGTAACGGCTGCCGAGACGGGTCATCTAATATTTTCAACCCTGCACACCAATAACGCCGCTCAAACCATAGACCGCATAATAGACTCGTTCCCAGGACCCCAACAGGCGCAAATCAGAGTTCAGCTAGCTGGCAGTCTTATTGGTGTGTTTTCCCAAAGATTGTTACCGAAAGTTTCAGGCGGTTTGGTGCCGGCTTACGAACTTTTACTGAACAACTCCGCTGTGTCAAACCTGATTAGAGAGGGGCGTACCTACGAAATCAATATGGTTTTAGAAACCGGCGCGGAATCAGGTATGGTTAACATGAATCACTCCATTGCGAGCCTTGTTCGGGCCGGAGAAATAGGGACAGAGGACGCTTTTCACTACAGCCTTGACCAAGAAGGTCTTCAGCGCCTTTTGTAAATTTTCAACATTATGCTTTTCTACTACAAAGCTGTAAATGCTGGTGGGAACGAAACCGAAGGCAGTGTTGACGGACTCAATATAGACAACGCAATTACCCTTTTGCAGAAAAAGGGCATGATTATTGTTGATATAAAACCGGCCGAAACGTCTTCGTCAGCGCATCGTTACAAAATTCCATTTTTAAGAAGTATAAGCATGAAGGATGTTGTCATCCTTTCCCAGCAGTTAGCTACCTTAATTGGCGCCAATGTCCCGGTCCTAACAACATTTAGGTTAGTCGCAAGCGAAACCGAGAATGTGGCACTACAGGAGCGCTTAACAGAGGTTGTTGATGATATCCAAGGTGGTATGAACATCTCACAAGCATTAGCAAAACACCCAGAGGCATTCTCTGCTTTTTACGTCAATCTTATTAAAGCGGCCGAGGAGTCGGGTAAGTTACCTGAAACATTTAGGTTTCTGTCAGACTATCTTGAGCGCTCATTTCGGTTAGTACAGAAGGCGAGGAATGCCCTAGTCTATCCCATATTTGTAATTGTCGTGTTTGTGCTCGTGATGATTCTTATGCTCGTACTTGTTATACCCCAGCTTACGAGTATCTTACTAGAGTCAGGACAGGATATACCCATCTTTACAAAACTCATAATAGGGGCCAGTAATTTTCTTGTCAATTACGGTTTCATATTGCTTTTCCTGGTAATCATTTTTGCGATTTTGGTTTGGCAGTATTCACGAACAGAGGCCGGTCGCCTAGCCGTTGACCGTTTCAAACTCTCCATCCCGTATGTTGGTAATTTATATCGCAAGATATATTTGGCCAGAATTTCCGATAATCTTAATATGATGCTTGAGAGTGGTATCCCGATGATTAGGTCTCTGGAGGTTGCGGCTAACGTGGTAGGCAATAGCGTCTACCACAAGATTCTCCTGGAAGCCACAGAATCAATTAAAGCCGGCGGCTCCTTATCCGAAGTCTTCTCGTTCTACCAAGAGTTCCCGTCAATGATAACTCAAATGGCTAGAATCGGTGAGGAGACTGGCAAATTGGATTATGTACTAAAAACTGTTTCAAGATTCTATACCCAAGAGGTGGAGAGTACCGTGGATTTGCTCGTCGGTTTGATAGAACCTATCCTTATTGTGGTTCTTGGCCTTGGCGTGGCTATATTATTGTCCGGCATTCTTTTGCCGATTTACAGTCTAACTGGAGCCCTGTAACTATCTTTTCGGTCTATTTATCCACAGTACCCAGAACATTAATTTATATTTGGTTGTATAATCATAGTTACGAAAAGCAAATACAAGGTCGAATTTCTCGTCTATTTATTAGTATTTGAAGTCTAAATGTCAAAAAGAAACAAGGGTTTTACTC
>Ga0209542_10017583_pt1 | contig 11697 bp, 10 predicted proteins | sample RifCSPhighO2_01_FD_184028 | JGI IMG/M metagenome (GOLD analysis project Ga0209542, IMG submission 184028) | Soil microbial communities from Rifle, Colorado - Rifle CSP2_plank highO2_0.1 (SPAdes) (version 2) | ecosystem: Environmental > Terrestrial > Deep subsurface > Rock core/Sediment ...
CAATGCGTATAGCAGTTGTTCATGATGACCTTGTGCAATGGGGTGGTGCGGAAAGGGTGTTATTGGGTCTTTCTGAAATCTATCCCGCTGCCCCAATTTATACATCGGTATTTGACAGTACCAATAATACGCTAATGCGAAATTTTGGTACCAAAAATGTTATCACTTCTTTTTTGCAAAAAATCCCCGGATGGAAGAATTTCTATAAAACACTGCTCCCCCTTTACCCGCTGGCTTTTGAGCAATTTTGTTTTGACGGGTATGATTTGGTTATTTCTCATACCACTAGATTTGCCAAAAGTATTATTACCAAACCCGAAACAAAACATATTTGTTACTTGCATACCCCACCAAGATTTTTATGGCATTTTTCAGGAGAAAAAAATTATGGTTTAGGAGAAATATTGATGACAAAATTGCGTATTTATGATCAAGTAGCAGCCCGCCGGGTGGATCACTTTATAGCCGGTTCTGAGAATGCCAAAAAAAGAATTAAAAAAGTTTACGGCGTAGACTCAAAAGTGGTCTACCCTTTTGTGGATCTGGACAGATTTAAAGGCGTGGAAACTTTTGACGGAGGCTATTTTACAGTAGTAGGAAGGCCTAATAAGTATAAAAGATTTGATTTGGCAGAGGAAGCCTGTCAGGAATTGGGAATCCCGCTCAAGATAATAGAAGGAGAACTGGATGACAAAATTGTGGTGCAAATTCTTGCAGGGTGCCGGGCTTTACTTGTTTCTGGAATTGAGGATTTCGGGTTAGCCAGTTTGGAAGCTCAAGCCTTGGGAAAACCGGTAGTGGCATTTGCCGAAGGAGGCGCTTTGGAAACCGTAGTTGCGGAAAAAACAGGTATACTTTTTCCGGAGCAAACAACTAAAAGTTTAAAGAATGCTCTGCTTAGGTTAGAGTCTTGCGCAAGCAATCCGGCAGATTGTATAAGGAATGCTGCAAATTTCAGCAAGGAAAACTTTACCAAGAGTTTTAAGCAGGCAGTTGCTTCTTTGTTGTAAACTATTATAACCCATGATTTATGATTTTTTGAAACGATTAACGGATATAGTTGGATCAGTTGTAGGATTAAGCTTTCTTTCCCCACTTCTTTTATTTGTGTCTCTGGCTATTAAATTAGATTCACTAGGACCGATTATGGCTGATACCCCTATGAGGGCTGGTAAGGATGGCAAGCTTTTCAGAATATATAAATTCCGGTCGATGGTACAAAATGCCCATGAAATTTTAGAGAAAAATCCCACGCTTTTGGAACAATACAAAAAGAATAGTTATAAAATATTTAATGACCCAAGAGTTACAAGAGTTGGAAAATTTATCAGAAAATATTCAATTGATGAATTACCCCAATTTTTTAATATCCTAAAAGGCGAAATGAGTTTAGTTGGACCCAGAGCATATTATCCTTATGAGCTTGAAGAGCAGCAAAGAAATTACCCGCAGTCCAGAAAATATGTTAAAGTTATTTTATCGGGTAAACCCGGTTTAACAGGAGTTTGGCAGGTTACCGGAAGGTCTGAGATTAATTTCGATAAAAGAGTAATGATGGATGCCAGATACGTTAAAAGAAGGTCCATTTTTTATGATTTCTGGTTAATACTTAAAACTATTCCTGCAGTGATATCAGGAAGGGGGGCGGTATAGATGTTCGTAAATTTAAACAGAAAGTTAAATTTGGCCGATAAAAAATATAAAAGAGTAGGTTCTGGTAAAGGCAAGAGAAGATTGGTCGTAATTGTATTTATCGGCATAGTTGCTTTAATTATTCCTTCAATTTTTTTATTTTTGGGACTGCGAGAAACGACTTCTCATGTAAAAGGTTTAGTTGCAGCATACAAGAGTCAACAGTTTGATAGTTTAAGAAGAGAATTGACAGCCACAAAAAATGGTTTACAAAAAGCAAATATTTCTTTGAGCTTTTTGTTTTGGCTTAGGATTATTCCAATCTTGGGCGGATATTATTCGGATGCAAAGGGTTTGGTAAACGCCGGTGTGGAAGAGTTAACAGCTTTAGATAGAATTTTATCAAACCTTGAAGGCGCAAAAGAAGAACTTCAGTTTAACGGCAACCAAAAAAGTGGCCCGGAGAGAGTAACTCAGGCTCTAAATATTTTAAATAAATCACTGCCTTTTTTGCCTCAGGTAGAAGGTAATTTAACAAAAGCCGCGGATTCGGTTAAGAATATTGATACCAGTAAATACCCCGAAAAGTTTAAAGGTAAACTAGTAAGGAAAAATCTAGAAGTTGCAAAGTATTTTATACTGGGTGCCGAAGTGGCAGTTAAAGAAGGAAAAGCGGCTCTTGTAATTACACCCGAGGCTTTGGGAATCCCGAAGCCTAAAAATTATTTTCTTCTTTTCCAAAACGATAAGGAGATCAGGCCAACCGGTGGCTTTTTAACAGCTTATGCAACGCTGACAATAAATAACGGACAAGTGAATGCAAGTACCTCAGATGATATCTACAGGTTAGATGAAAAGTTGTTAAATGTTTGTTTGACCAAAATTTGCCCCCTAACCCCCCCAGCTCCGATTGTTAAATATTTACCTGAAGTTTCCGGTAAACCCAGGTCTGCTTGGAGTATGAGAGATTCAAATATTTCACCTGATGTACCAACTGCTGCCAAAGAGTTTGAGCGGATGTACCAACTGTTGGGAGAAGGTTTACCATATGATGGGATTATTTATATCGACTCGCAAGTAGTTGAGGAATTAATTGAAGTGACCGGTCCGATTGATGTTTTCGGTACCACATATTCGGCGGAAATTGATAAACGATGCAATTGTCCGAATGTGATTTATGAACTGGAATCTTATGCAGAGATTGCCGCAAAAGGAGAAAAAGATAGAAAGGCAGTGTTGGGAGTCTTGATGCAGCAAATTTTAGCTAGGTCAGTCGGAGCAGATGTTGAGAAACTGCCGCAACTTGCAGAGACTATAGCCAGGTTGGCAAACCATAAGCATATTATATTTTACATGCATGATGACAATACTCAAAAAGCATTAGCTGCTTTAAACTGGACAGGACAGATTAATAGTTTTGATGGGGATTATTTACATATTAATGATTCAAATTTTGCCGGTGGAAAATCTAATTTGTATGTGGAGCAAACAGTAACCCAGGAGATAAACCCTCAAAAAGATGGCACGGTCAAAAAGAAAATAATTGTTGAATATAAAAATGATCAGCCTTTTGGGATTTGGCTAAATGGGATTAATCGTGACTATGTCAGGTTTTATGTGCCAAAAGGCAGTCAGCTTCTATCTTCCAAGGGTTCTGAAAGCCAGGTCAGTACAACTCAGGATTTAGATAAAACAGTATTTGAGGCATTTATTCAAGTCAGGCCTCAAAACACGAGGAAATTAGAGATTGAATACTCAGTTCCTTATAATCCGGAAGGGAAATATATGTTAATGATTCAAAAACAACCGGGCGCAAAAGATTTTCATTATAAGATCAAGCTCAATGGAAGGAGAGTGGCAGATTTTGATCTAGAACAAGATAAAGAATTTAATTTCTCGCTCTAGTTGCTGTTTTAATACATGCAGGGGATTAAGGTTGAAGGGATTATTTTAAAAAGAAGAAATTTGGGTGAGGCGGATCGGATTTTAACTGTTTTTACTCTGCAAAAAGGCAAAATTTCGATTTTAGCAAAAGGGGTGAGGCGAATTACTTCAAGAAGGGCAGGCAATGTAGAACTTCTTAATAGGGTTTCTCTGTATTTACATCAGGCAAAGACCTTTTTAATTTTGACTGAAGCAACTAGCCTGGATACATACCAAAAGTTGAAAGAGGATTTGACTTTATCAACTTATGCCTTCCATATTATTGAGTTAGTTGATAAATTAACTGCCGAAAACCAGGAAAGCAGGATTTTGTATGAGCATTTGGTGAATGTTTTGCAAAGATTATCCAGGAAGCCCAGGCAGATTTTAGTTAGAGCATTTGAAGTAAAAATCCTTTCTCTCATGGGCTTTGCGACATTTCGAAGTTCCACTCCCGGTGTGTCAGCTCAGTTCCACACAGGGAGTGTACGTTCAAAGTTATTAGAAGACTTGGAGGTGATGTCATGGGATGAGATAGATAAGTTACAGATAAATGGAAAAGAGGCTCTGGAACTGGAACGTATACTGCGGTATCATGTAGAAAGAGTGATTGAGGGGAGGCTAAAAAGCAGACAACTTTTGAAAAAACTATGAACGATTTAATGGACAAAATTGTTGCTTTATGTAAAAGAAGGGGGTTTATATTTCCGGGATCTGAGATCTACGGGGGACTTTCTAATTCTTGGGATTATGGCCCTTTGGGAGTAGAGCTTAAAAACAATATTAAACAGGCCTGGTGGAAGAGATTTGTCAACTTAAGGGAAGATATAGTAGGAATTGACGCGGCTTTGATTATGAACCCTAAGGTTTGGGAAGCTTCAGGTCATGTGGCAAACTTCCAAGATCCGCTAGTGGAGTGTAAAAAGTGTCACGAGCGGTTTCGGGCAGATTCTATCAAAGAAGAAGTTTGTCCAAACTGCGGAGCAAGGGATTCCACGACCCCCGAACGGATGTTTAATTTAATGTTTAAAACTTTTATAGGACCCGCAGAAGAGACCTCGAACATTGCCTACTTTAGGCCGGAGACAGCCCAGGCGATGTTTGCGGATTTTAGAAGCGTTCTGGATACCTCCAGGCTGAGATTGCCTTTTGGGATTGCCCAAATCGGTAAGGCTTTCAGGAACGAGATCACTCCCGGCAATTTTATTTTCAGGACCAGGGAGTTTGAACAGATGGAGATTGAATATTTTATCCCTCCTCCAAAACAGGACGCTGATTGGCAAGGAGTTTTTGAAGTTTGGAGAAAAGAGATGTTAAGTTGGATTAAAGATGACCTGGGTGTGAATCTAGATAAAATTCATGAGCATGAGATTGGCACAGAAGAGAGAGCCCATTATTCCAAAAGGACCATTGACTTTGAATACGATTTTCCTTTTGGGAGAAGTGAGCTGTATGGACTGGCGTACCGAACAGATTTTGATTTAAAAAACCACGAGAGATACTCCGGACAAAATTTAAAATATAAAGATCCTGAGACCGGTGAGGAGTTTATACCTCATGTGATAGAGCCAACCTGGGGAGTAGACAGGTCAGTACTGGTTGTGCTACTTGATACTTACAATGAACAAGAAGGCAGGGTTATTTTAAAGCTTAAGCCATCGCTCTCCCCTTACAAGGTGGCAGTCTTCCCGCTTTTGGCAAACAAGCCTGAGCTTATAAAAGAAGCCCGCAAAGTTTATCTTGACCTGAAGAAAGACTTCATGGTAGCGTGGGATGATAGGGGGAATATCGGAAAAAGGTATGCCAGCCAGGATGAGATTGGTACACCTTTTTGTGTGACTGTAGATTTTCAAAGTCTGGAGGATGAAATGGTTACAGTCAGGGATAGGGATAGCGCAAAACAAGATAGGGTCAAAATCAATGAGCTTAAGGAATACTTAACGAAAAGAATTTAATCTGCCATATGGACAAATTAAAAAGTTGGTTTCTTCTTCATAAAATTACAGCCATTTTGATAATAGTTTTGATTTTCATAGGTGTTGGGGGAGTTTTAGCTTTTCAAGGTCTTACCGCTAAACAATCTGGTCCGACAGAAGAGATTGATCTTACTTTTGATGCGGAAGGCCCATTCGCCCTGCTTTTCCCCAGAAGAGACGGGAATGCCTTGAGTTTAAACCTTCAAAGAACCGGTTCATACGACAGCATTTCTTATGAATTGGCTTATACCAGTACTCCTGATGAGAAAGTAGTTGCAGGCAGCAAAATTTCCGAAGACGGCGAAGGAAATACTTCTGGGTCAATAGATAGAGGAGTTATGGGTACTATTGATACTAAAGAGAAAAAAGGGGAGTATGAACAGGAGATTTTGTTCGGGACTTGTAGTAAGAATGTTTGCAAATACGATAAGGGTGTGGAAAACGGGACCTTGACTTTGCATATTAAAAAGGGCAATAAGGCTTTTAGGATGATTACCCAGTGGCATTTGCAAAAGCCGGATGTGGCTTTAGGAGTTCTGACTTCCGGTGATGGACATCTAATCTATAAAGTGGATGGGGATAGGCAGACCTTATCCAATATCGGATTTACAATAATTAACGATCTGACCGGTGTGCCTAAACTTCCATCTGGAAAAGAGGTCTTGGGTAAAGTTTATTCGCTAAATGTCCCCATTGCTAAAGAGTTGGGTGGTGGGTCACTCAGCCTGGAGATGGCAGATAATCCCCCTAACGGCGCAAAACTTTACCGGTATAACCAGAGTAAAGGCGAGTGGCAGGAACTCCCTACAGAAGTAGATGGAAGTAAGTTATCAGCCAAGGTAGACGGAGCCGGAATCTTTGCAGTTTTAACGTCTTCGAAATAAATTTTACATAGTCTGTCTCATTGTTTGACAAACTATTATTTCTTCATCTATACTCCCCGCATGTTGGAAACAAAAGCAGGCACAAGAGCACGTTCTGAGGAACTTTTTAAGGCAGCGATCGCCGAATTTACAAGTCTACAAGAAGATCTTTCAAAGGTAGAGCAAGTAGTTGAACAAGCCTCTCAAGAACTGGTTGCTTCTAGAGAACAATTTGCCGAATGGCCACTAACTGAACGTCTCTATGCTAGAATCCTAGATGTTTTGGGAATTAAGCCAATTATTTCTCCTGAACTAAGCCGAAGATACAAGCAGGCTCAGGATGTGAAAAATCACTTGAATGACTTATCAAATAATGCAGCTTTAGATGTATGTCATTTTGGAGGTAAGTTACCCGGCGTACATACACTGTACACTTTAAGCTATGATGTTCTCGACAACCGATTCAATGTAGGTTTCATAATCCGCACAAGAGCAAACGACGAAACAAAATTCTTTTATGCCCAAGGTGATTTTGATACCCTACGTTATAAGACAGTTCAAGATAGACGAGCTACTACTATACGGATTCCTAGAGCTGATTCTTTTCCACCTGTTTTATATGTACCAGAAGGGAAAGAAAGAAGGTTGTTTATAACCGGATATAATGGTTTAGGTGCTTATGGCAGATTCTTGAAGACTGCAGAATGGATGCCTGTACCAAATTCACTACCCACTCAAATAGATCCCGATGGTTTCGTTTTAAAGTAAGCATAGTTTCCAATTGGATTCTCTTAAAATTTCCCCCTTGACAAGATAGTGTAAAATGGCGGAAAATGGTTATAGATGGTGAAAAAGGGTGATCCGTCGGTTGACGGACCCTAAGATATCTGCCCAGAAATGAGGATGGCCTCGTGTTTTTGGGTGAGTATCGAACAAAATTCACAGGCAAAGGTAGAGTAATTTTGCCTCATAAATTCAGGCAAGAGTTAAAAAGTAGGGAAGTAATCTTAAGCCGTGGTTTTGAAAATTGTATCTGGGGATTTGATTTAACGGATTTTGAGGCAGAAGCAAAGAAGCAGCTTGAAATATCTGCTACGGAAGAACGGGCCAGGTATATGCGAAGGTATTTATTTTCTGGCAGCGAATCGGTGGAGCTGGACGCTCAAGGTCGGATTATCATACCGTCTGCCCTGCTTGATTTTGCTAGCGTCAAAGAGGAAGTTGCAATTATCGGCGCGGGTGATCATTTTGAAAAAGCATATCCGGAAGGTCGAGAAAGATTATGGAAGGATATCATAGGTCCGTTCTTCTTAGGGAGGCGATAGAGGTTTTGGAAGTTAGAGATGGAAAATGGTATTTAGATTGTACTTTGGGTGATGGGGGGCACACATTAGAGATTTTAAGACGGGGAGGAAAAGTAGTTGGGATAGATGTTGACCCGGAGGCAATAGAGAGAGCGAGAAAGAGATTAGGGAATTTAGGGTATTTAGAGAATTCGGTATTGATTCAGGGAAATTTTAGAGACATTAACAACTTAATATCTTTGTCTCACTTCGTCAGGCAGAACCAGACTTCGTGGGACAAGCAGACGGACACTGCTAGGCATAAATTTGCAGGTGCAATTTTTGATCTCGGGGTTTCCAGTTTGCAGCTTGAGAACCCCGAAAGGGGTTTTTCTTTTGTAAAAAAGGGACCCTTAGACATGAGGATGGATCCAACTCTGCAGGTTCGGGCTTTGGATCTAACGAATACATTAACAAGAAGGGAGCTTTATGAGTTATTTTCTAGTTTGGGTGAAGAAAAATATTCTTGGCAGGTGGCTGATACTTTGGTCCGCGCCCGTGAGGTAAAGCCTTTTAAGACCACGACAGAATTGGCAGAAGTTGTGGTTAGGGCGGTGGGAAGGGTAAGGGGTCTGCCTGCCGACAGGCAGGGAAAAATTCACCCTGCCACCAAAGTATTTCAGGCCCTGCGGATTGCTGTAAATGATGAGCTAGATGCTTTACAGGAAGGATTAGAAGAGGTAAAGGATTTACTAGAAAAAAATGGTCACATTGTGGTTATTAGTTTTCACTCATTGGAAGATAGGATCGTTAAAAATACTTTTAAACAGTGGGAGAGTATGGGCATTGGCGAGATTTTAATTAAAAAACCTGTTATTGCAAGTGAGGTTGAAGTAAGGGTAAATCCTAGATCCCGCTCAGCCAAGATGAGAGTTTTTAAAAAATTATGACTATAATTAAAAAATTTGAAACCACAGAACCCAAAAAAGGATTCTCAAAAAGATATATAGTCTTAAGTATAGTTTGTCTTTTTGTACTTATGTTGGTTGAAATCTGGGCAGGTAATAATGTAGTTGCTTACGGCGAAAAGTTTGACAAGTTGTCCTCAATTGCAAAAACGCTCCATTTGGAAAATCAAATTCTAGAAAATGAGATAGCAAAGTATGAATCATTAAATAATGTTGCTTCCAAATCTGCAGAGCTTGGTTTTTCGCAAGCTGAAAGTATACAATATATTCGTTAATGCGAATATTCTGGATACAAACAGTTTTTCTATTATTCTTTTTAAGTATAATAATCCGCCTATTTTATTGGCAAGTAGTACGGGCAGAATTTCTGCAATCTCAGGCTGAGAATCAACATTTTACAGATACAAAAATAGACGCTACCCGTGGGAATATTCTTTTCTCGGATGAATCAATACTAGCTTCTTCTAACCCTGTATTTTCCCTTTATGGTTTACCTAAAGCTATAGCGACGGATCAAAAAGTTAAAGTAGCTTACCTGATAGCAAAGGTTTTATCGGAAGATCCAACAGAAGTTGATACTTTTGCAAAGGATGTAACTGCCAAATTATCACAAAATCTCTATTGGGTACAACTTGAAAAGAATATTTCAATTGAACAAAAAAAACAAATTGAAAACTTGAATTTACCGGGTATTGGTTTTCAGCAGGGGAGCACCAGGTTTTATCCGGAAGGTTCCTCTTCAGCACATCTATTGGGTTTTTTAGGATCAGACACTAGAGGAGCAAGCAAAGGCTATTTTGGACTGGAAGGTTATTTTGATGGAGAACTCAAAGGTATGTCTGGACTCGTAAGATATGAAAGGGATGCTCTGGGGCTTCCGATATTAATAGGTAATTTTTTTGCCACAGAGGCTAGAGATGGGAAGGATCTGGTTTTAAATATAGACCGTTCTATTCAATTTATTATTGAGAAAAACTTAAAAGCAGGGATAGAAAAATATGGGGCTAAGGCTGCTTCAGCTGTGGTGATGGATCCTGCTACCGGAGGGATTTTAGCGATGGCATCTTTTCCTAGTTATGATCCCTTAAAATATTTCAACTACCCAAAAGAATATTTTAAGAATCCCGTTGTGGCTGATCAATACGAACCGGGGTCAACCTTTAAAGTACTGGTTATGGCAGCTGCATTAAATGAAGATCTGGTCCAGCCAGATACCCGCTGTGACGACTGTTCAGGACCAATTTCTATAGGCGGTTTTGTTATAAGGACTTGGAATAACAAGTACTTTCCCGATACCAACTTAAAAGATGTGATAGTTCACTCGGATAATACAGGGATGGTATTTGTGGGACGAAAATTGGGTTTAGATAAGTTTTATTCATATCTTGGAAAGTTTGGATTCGGGAAAACTTCAGATATTGATTTACAGGATGAATCCTCCCCTGATATCAGACCGAAAAGTGACTGGAGGGAAATAGACTTGGCAACAGCATCATTCGGCCAAGGTATTGCTGTAACGGAAATTCAAATGGTGAGGGCAGTTGCCGCGATTGCCAATGGGGGAAATTTGATGGAGCCTCATGTGGTAAGAGAAGTCAAAGATGAGAAGGGAAGCTTTGAAGTTAAGCCAAAGGTTAAAGATAAAGTAATTAAAGATTCCGTTGCCCAGATAGTAAAGGAGATGATGGTGGCAGCTGTTGAAGAAGGAGAGGCGAAGGTATTTCGGCCTAAAGGATTTAGGATTGCCGGTAAAACAGGAACGGCCCAAATCCCGGTTGCCGGCCATTACGATCCGAATAAAACAATCGCTTCGTTTGTAGGTTTTGCTCCTGCTGATGACCCTAAATTTGTAATGCTGGTTCGCTACGATGAACCCTCTGCTTCTATTTTTGGATCAGAAACAGCAGCTCCCACATTTTTTGAAATAGCCAAACAGCTTCTCCTCTACTACAAAATTGCCCCTTCTGAGTAAAAGACTCTGTTATATAATATCCCTTAATGAAGAAATTAATAAAGGATATTCTGTCTCAAGAAGTAATTAATAATTTTTATCATCTTCCCAAAGCCATCCTGGCAAATATTATCTACGGCTTCCCTACCAGGGGACTGACAGTGATTGGTGTGACCGGGACTGATGGGAAGACTACGACTGTAAATATGATTTATCAGATTTTGTTAGCTGCAGGGAAAAAAGTTTCGGTGGTTTCAACTATTAATGCCCCAGGTTTTCATATAACTTCACCTGATTCATTTGCCGTGCAGAGATTTGCAAGACAAGCTGCCAGCAGTGGGGATGAATATTTGGTTTTGGAAGTCACATCACATGCGCTGGATCAATATCGGTACTGGGGAATTAAGTTTGATATTGGTGTAATTACAAATATTACTCACGAACATTTGGATTATCATAAAACTTTTGATAATTATCTAAAAACGAAACTAAAATTAATAAGAAATGTAAGATTTGCAGTTGTTAATCAAAATATCAAGGACGTGAGTAGCGAGGGAAAAATCATTACTTTTGGTTTAGATAAAGGAGATTTTAATCAAGAACAGATCAAGTTGAAGTTAAAAGTACCCGGAGATTATAACATTGAGAATGCCTTGACCTCTTTGGCTGTAGCTTTTGCTTTAGGAATTGATAAAAAGATTGCCCAGGACGCTCTGGAAAGTTTTACCGGTATTAAAGGGAGGATGGAGGAAGTTCAAAACAATAAAGATATAAAAATCATTATAGATTTTGCCCATACACCTGGTGGTTTAGAGCAGGCTTTAAAGGCTTTACGCTGCCAGATGCGTTCTGGGAGGTTGATAGCAGTCATTGGTGCGGAAGGTGATAGGGATATAGAGAAAAGATTTATGATGGGGGAAATCGCTCAAAGATTTGCAAACTATGTTATTGTAACTGCAGTTGACCCCAGGGGACATCTAGACATTATCAATAGACAGATTGCTGATGGAGCAACAAAAGCAGGAGCAAAAAGGGATCAGAATTTTTTTGTGATTGATGACAGAGAGAAAGCTTTTGATTTTGCCATCAATAAGCTTTCCA
>Ga0209542_10017584_pt1 | contig 11695 bp, 10 predicted proteins | sample RifCSPhighO2_01_FD_184028 | JGI IMG/M metagenome (GOLD analysis project Ga0209542, IMG submission 184028) | Soil microbial communities from Rifle, Colorado - Rifle CSP2_plank highO2_0.1 (SPAdes) (version 2) | ecosystem: Environmental > Terrestrial > Deep subsurface > Rock core/Sediment ...
ACCCTTGAACAAACTCGCCTCAACTACTGGCAACAGGCTGTGAGTGCATTTAAAGATCAACCGCTGTTTGGTCACGGGCCGGGTACATTTTATTTACTTTCAAAACGCTACCAGGAAGCTCCAAATCAGTACTCGTACTTTGCCCACAGTTTTCCTCTGGAAACTCTGGCTGAAAGTGGAGTTATCGGATTTGGATTATTAGCAACTTTAATCTTTTTAATACTTCGTCAGCAATCAAATAATAAAACAAGTGAGCAATCATCGTTGCTCAAGCTAGGACTCATCTTAACCTTAGCCTATTCATTTTTTGAATTTAATCTTAACTTTCTCACTATCTGGCTTATCTGGTGGGCTGGGTGGGGGGTACTCAGTTGTAAGCAATCGCAAATCACCACCAGGCAAAAAATTCCCCGTCAAGTAAGCGCATTTCTTTTACTCCTGTTAATTTTCTACGTACTTTCAATTAGCAGCCTGATCGTTAAAGCATCCAAACTTCCCGATGCGACCAAACTTGCTTATTATCTCACCCTATTCGATCGGTATCACGCCTTAGAGTATTTGAAAAAAATACCGCAAATCAATCAGCAAAATCTATTTCTTATCATAAAGTTTCACGGAAAAGACGCTGAAGTGGTTTTTAAAATAGCCCAACAGTATGCTGAAGAATACAATTCTGAAACGAGTAAATTTTATAGAGATTCTGTACTTTATGATCCAAAAAATTCTGAATACCAAAGAAAATATTTACAAAATTACTTTACTCAAAAAGATTTGTCCCAACTCGTAAATGCTTTTACACTCTCAAGTAAACTATTTTTACCAGCAAATTATACTAGTCGCATTATGCAACTTGATTTTACTGATCCAGCATTAAATAAAGTGTTAATTGACAATAAAACAGTTATCATTAATGAGTTTGATTATGTTCAATCTTTACAAAAACTATTTTTTCTTATTGGCATGACTTTCAAAAACGAAAGTCCACATGAAACGGAGAAGTGGTGGTTATTAGCTCGAGACCTGCAACCACATTGGGGATACTATCATATGGCTCTGGCCGTTCTCGAACGAGATTACTTACATGATCCGCAAAAAGCCGAACAGGTTCTCTTCGAGTGTCAACAGTTTGAGTATGTGAAAGAGTGGTGCAAAACTATTGACGTGGACCAACTACCGAATCTTGAATCTTTGGAAGAAAATATTCGAGCCACCCCGAAAATACTGTAAATACTTACACGAATTTGGTTTTGTCATATGGTAAACCCGGATGAACAACTACGCATTCGTCTTTCACTACGTCAAGTTTGGTAAATCGCTCCCAGCTTGCTACGGAATATTCCCTCCACTTCTTTTTTCTCCAGCTAACAGGTAAACCGATTTTTTGGTAATAAATAAAATAGGTAAATGCTGACAGCAGTTTAAGCAGTGTGAGTTTAAATCTTCCATTTAAACTATGCGTTTTCATTTGCGACAATTGCCTAACCTTTAACCTATGATGACTTTGTACAACTCGGGCAACAATCTCTGAAATAGGCGACAGAGCGTGTACATGTTGATGCGAATCAATCCCTGATATCCGCACATTTAATTCTTTTAGTTTCAACAGCTGTGCATCGAGCTCAATTTGTAGATGTCCCAAGTCTACTTGTCGTAGTAACAACCTAATAATTAATGCATTCCTGGAATAAAACTCTCCGTTTTTTTTTACCAATGTCGGTATTTTTTTAGGATCGCTGACTGCGTATCCCTCGATCAAATTTAGGTGCAAAAAAAATGGCACATCTCTAATTTTTATTAGCCTCTTACAAACCTCATCCACATATCTCGCATTAGCAAGTATTGAAATACTCTTTAACTTTTTCTGCTGCAATAAATTAAATACAACCTCATTACATACTTTGCTTAATCCGATATCATCTGCGTGCAGATACATAACTTAGCGCAACACATTGTGCAGCAACACTAATTCCTTAATTACTTTTACTGATCGATACCAGAAGCCGATCCGTGGCGGTCTGATCTCCCGAATTGCCACCGGAATTTCTTTGATGGTAAATCCTTCCCGTTTTGCACGAACCAGTAGTTCACTTTCAATGATTTCCAAGGTTACGCACTGCTTTAGTAAGGGAACGATCTCATTTTTTCGAAACATCTTTATTCCATGTGTATCACTTCCGCCATAATTAAACCCTTTTTTGAGAATTAATACCAAAACAAATGAACCAAGTTTGCGTATAAATGGTCGTTTGTCTTTTCGTGTGTCAAGTCGCTTTGAACCTACAACCATTGTATTCTTTCCCAGCATTTTATGCGCTCTTTTCAAAAACTCCACATCCCACCAGTCTGCGTTATAGATTACAATAATACTAAATCGAGCTTTTGCGATGCCTTCTCGCACAGCCACACCAAAGCTTGGGAAGGGGAGAGATATCAATTTTAACTGAGGATATTTTGTGCACAACTCACGTCCTATCTGCAGAGTCTGATCTGTGCTGCCATTTTCGACAAGCAAAAGTTCGAATTTTCGGTACTCTTTACTTAACTTTTTATAGAGCGTTACTATGCATTTTTTGAGAATTTTTTCTTCGTTGTAAATTGGAACCACTATAGAAAAACTATCCATATTTTATTTTACCGCAATTATCAGCCAGTGTGGATGGAAATAAGGGAAAGGAGGTTTTAGCCTAACGCTTTTTTGAATATTAAATGACTCCTTTCTTAAATGATTTACAACTTCTTTAACGGTGTCAAAATATAATTTACTCCGTTGTGATTGGGTAATTTTTAGTATTTTCACCATTAAAATTTCCTGAAGGTAAGTTAAAAAATAACCAATTGAATTATTTTTATCTACTATTACAATATACAAGTGACCTTGATTATTAAGTAAACTATATATTCGCTTTAATAAAAACAATTTTTCATGAGAAGGAACTAAATAAAAAACATCAATAAGAGTTATAAAATCATAGTTATTTCGCAGAGATTTATTTTCCATGGAATTTCCGTAGGAAATGTCCCTAAAAACGGAACCGACTTTTTTTGCAATTTGAATGCGTTCTTTATCCGGATCATATCCAGTTATTTTATATTTCATATATTTACTGGCGAGTAGCAGTGGGAGAATGCCATGACCAGTTCCAACATCCAGCATGTTTCCTTTGGTTGGTAAATAATCTATTAGTTCTTCAAAAGGAAAACACGAAAGCCGAAACCAAATAAATATTCGAATTAAAAAACTCTGATTTCTGAAAAACTGCAAGATTGCATATTTATTCATAAAGAGATTTAGTTGAAATGAAAGACCTAGTATTCAATAATCTTTACAAATCCTTTGTTCGAATTGTATCAAAAAAAGCATTTACGCATTTTTTCCTTTTGGTAACTTTCCTCATGGCTCTTCTTCTCAGGTCAAACTCAGGCTTGCGGTCTGAAGCTTTTATAGATGAAGCGAGTGTCTATACCATAGCCTCGGGGTATGATTTCAAACATCTGGCATTAATGCAACATTGGGATGTAGCCCATCCACCATTGCTTTATATATTTGCCAGGGCTGCAGTACTTTTGAATAAGGGAAATTTCGTTGATATTCACCTTATTCGAATACCATTTGTCTTTTTCAGTTCCCTCGCAGTTTTTAGCCTCTATATTCTTGCTAAAAAAATCCTAAGATCAAACATGGCTTTGTTTATTCCTCTTTGGTATGCAATTCATCCATTTCAAATATTAAATGGCTATGGCATGCGCCCCTATCCAATTTTGCAACTTCTTTTTCCCATTGCATTTTTTGCTTTATTTGATGAAAGCTGGAATAAAAAATGGAAAGTAATAGCAATAAATTTGCTGTTTATCTTTCTTTTCTACTGGGATTATTCCTCAATCTGGTTTTTTATGATTTTTTTTGGGTATCTTTTCATCGCAAATTTTTCTCAACCTAAAAAAATTTTCAACAACTTGATTCAGTTATCACCATTTCTAATTTCAGTTTTCATATGGCTTCCAATATTTTTCAGCCGACTGGATGATGCGCTTAATTTGGCTAACTATATAAAACCTGATTTAGTACGATTCTTTCTAACATTTACAGGTTTACATTTACCTCAAATTATTCGTGGCAACTATAATAGTTTATTTTTTATACTCTTGCTCCTGATTCTGTTCTGCAATACATGGGTAAGCGTAGTGATTAAACCATATAAAAACTATTTAATTGCTCTTAGTGCGTTGGGAATACCTATGATTGCTTTTATGATAGGCATTGTGATAGGACCTTTGCTTCTTGCACGAAATCATATTTTTACCAGTCTTATGTATTTCATTGTCTTCAGCCCGCTCTTAATATTAAAAAAAGGCTATGTCTATGGACTTATTATTAGTGTCTTTTTAGTTTTTAATGTCGTACTCTCCATACAGTCATACAGTCTAACCAATGGGGAGATAATTTTTTCTCCAAGCTCTTTTAAAAACAAATTCTCCGGTAATGCGGTATTTTACTTCTATAAAGGTTACTACAGCTATGCTCTTCATTATGAACTTTTGCGAAATGGTTACAAGCTGAGTACAAATAAACAGTTTTCTTATTATAATGATAATTCAACCTTGAATATATATACTCATCGCATAGATAATGAAACTATTAGAGATTTAAATTACTTTCAAGGGTCTACCACCAGAGCCTACTTTGTATCCAATCCGCACGTAAATTATTCAGACAGCGATAAGGTCCTAATTAACAGATATTGTCTACTTGACGAACAGACTTATGAACATTTTGAAAATATTTACGAGCATGGCATTGTTGAGTGTTTGAATTAATCAGAGATGTTCTTATCTTTTATTAAACAGTCGAACTATGTTTTCCCCGATCCTTTCAGCATTGGCCATAATAGTTAATGTTGGATGTTTCGCAGGTAAAAATCGCCAATTTGCCGCATCTGCGATATAAATATTTCTCCCTTGCTGTAATTTCCCGTTTTGATCACAACTCAGCGGAAATTCATTATTAAAAGCGCTGAATGGAACCCCACTCGCATAATGTGCTGAAGATCCATGAGGAGAAGTAACGGTTTTCAACGGTAGTATTCTCATCTTTTTTAAACAGGTAAGTATACGTTTAACAGATTCGAGTTTATCAATTTTTTTTGCATCATCATTAATATTTGTAACTATTTTTAAAATCTCACTATTATTTTTTTTGATAAGCTGCAGATAGCTTTGCCTATTCATTTCCGTTGACAGACGTAAATTTGCAATAACTAAAGCATCACCAATCAAAGATAGTAGGGAAAATGCAAACGGGGAGGGCAAAGGTATAAATGGAACCATACGATAGTAGAGTAAAGATTTGTAACTGTTAAGAATGCAATAAGCTGAGGTTATATTTCGATCTATTGCCTCCATTACCAGTTGTGCGTAACTTATTCTATTGACATCACCTTTTATACCGATTGCCTCTAAGTTTAAACAAGGTATTAATGCGTGTTCTTTAGTCAGGAAAGGAATTTTAGTTCCGTACAAGTTGTAACTTTTTAACATAATTCTGCTTGTATTAATACTTCCGGCAGCTAGTATCACGAAATGGCCAACAAATGATCTTCTCATGTTTAAATTAGACATGTTGGCTGCGTGAACCAAAGCTTTATTCTTTGTAGGCTCTGCAACAGACTCGACTAGATATTTTGGGTGATAGCGAAAATTGGGATATTTTTTCAATTCCTCAAGAGTTAAATGAGGCGTGTATAAGGATTGACTTTGATTAATCCAAAAATGTAAGTCATTATACGAAACTGGTTGCCTTTCTCCCTTTTTCTTAGTTAAAACAGCTAGCAATGATTTATTTAATTCAACTTTGTTCCTTTTTAAAAAATCATTATTCTGTTTTGCTTTTCTGTAGATTATTCGTGCATTATGGTCCAGCTTAACAGGTGGCTGGAGTTTATATCCCGTATGCTCGCCGGAAACTCCCATACGATCTATAATTGACTGGTAATACTTGTGCATTATTTTCAAATTTGGCAATCCTGTTTTTCTAAGCTCTTCATCTGTAAAAATGTCACACGCACCAGTCCAGGCTTCACTTAACCCTCCTTGAGCTAAACTTTGCACAATATCCAAATCTGTCTCCACCGGTAATAATTCGCTTGTCAATCTCGAAACAAATTCTCTCTGACCAATTGTCATGTATTGAGCTTGACTGGAGCTTGAAGGCAATAAACCCGAAAGCTCCTTACCAAAAAATAAATATCTCTGATTCCACGCATTTTTTCGAACAGATTCAAAAGAAGCTTCTTGAGGCCAGTCTGTTTTTGAGTATATTTCAGTTCCTCCATCAACGAGTGCCACTTTTAATCCAGCTTTTACCAATGGAAAAGCTGCACTGGTTCCTGCCGCACCACTTCCCACAACTAAAACATCATAAATATCATTCATTACGTACAAAAATCAAAAATACTACATAGGTCGCAAATCCCAAACCAAAAAGTACAGCGCTCTTAAACAAGAAACTAGATAAATAGATAGCTATTTGCACTTTGGTCCTTCTTTGAGGCAGGAATGAACTAGCTGAAACTGGATGAGTTTCGACCAAAGCACTTGCATAGTATAAATATTCAGGCAGACCGCTGTTTTTCCAGAAAATTTTAGTCATTATATCCGCAAAAGCAAGTGAATGTGGAAAATGAGTAACTAAATTCACCGCCTGGTCTTTGAAAAGTATTCGTGGGAAAAATTTAACTAATGTTTGAACATCGTCCTTAGTAGGATCGTAAACACTCGACAAGTTTAACCCCACATATTTCAACAGTGATTTTGCGAGTTTGTATTTATCCCCAAACTCTTCTTTTGTCTGTTGTAAACCTTCTTTCAATGATCTGGGTTGATATTTTAGGAGCTTTAATAATTTTTCCGGCTCACATTCCAAAATCTGAGTGGAGCCTTTAATGTTGCTTACCGTTATTGGCGGTTTTGACAGAAATAGGGCAAATATCCTGGCAAGAAAGAATCCAATATTAATCGGAATATGAAGTACAAATGCAGCATTTTTTATTTCATGATAATATTTTCGAATTGAAAGCAAGAATTGCTTAAGTGTTATACTTTCTTTTCCTCCGACGTCAAATATTTTTCCCGCTATCTTTTTAGAAAATAGGCACTCTGCAATAATTTCTGCTACATCATCAACATAAATAGGACTGACTTGCTGACTCCCATTACCTATCATGGGAGTTATTGAAAGACTTGAATACCGCACTAAACTGGCAAAAACACCTTTATAAGGATCGCCGTAAATAATTCCTGGTCTTAAAATAAGAAAGGGTAATTTACTTTTCTTTACAAGTTCCCCTGCAATATATTTTGTCTGTGCATAAATACCCTTGTTCTGAATATTCACCGCAAGTGTGCTTATGTAAATAAATAATTTTACTTTTCTGTTCGTACAATATTTCAGCAAATTCTGTGTACCTTCAACATTTACTTGGTAACTATCCGACTCATCAAGTTTACGAGCTGCCAAATGAATACAAACATCAATATTTTTGCAAAACTTTTTTACACTTTCTATATTTATAATATTTCCTTCAATCATCTCAATATTTGCAAGAGGAGGAAAATATAAATTTACTTTATGAACAACCGCTCGAACTGTATAATTCTTAAATGCGAGACTTTTAACTAGGGCTTGACCTAGTAAACCTCCCGCACCAGTTATTAAAACTGTTTTTTCTGAAGTGGTTTTTTTCATATATTATCTGTGCAAATCATCCTAAATTATTATTATAAACAAATAAGATTCATTATAACTTGATAAATCAATATGAATGTCGCAGTTATCCACGATCATTTTTTGCATATTGGTGGTGCGGAGAAAGTTTTATTTGCACTACTTAATATATTCCCGACAGCAGACGTTTACACGGCTTTGATTACACAGACTAACGCCGAAATCATAAAACAGAAAACCAGTGGAAAAATATTTGTCAGCTGGTTTAATAAAATTAACCTCACTGAAACCACGGCAAATTTATTCAAGCCCTTTATAAATACTTATTGGGAAAGCCTTGATCTGACACAATATGATCTGGTTATTTCATCTTCCCACTCTTTTTCAGCTAAATCAGTGATTACCCACCCGAACACGCTACACATTTCTTACATTCACACCTCACCCCGTTATTTATATACTGAATATAATGAAACGCGAGGGATAAATAAAGGAATCTTGAAAACATTATTCTCTCCATTTAAAACATGGCTGCGCATGCAAGATTTTTTAGGCGCGCAGCGACCCGATGTTTTGATAGCAAATTCAAAAGCTGTACAAACCCGAATCAGAAAATACTATCGGAGAGAGAGTAAAGTGATTTATCCGCCTATTTCGATTCCAAAACAAGTAAACTTCAAAAAAGAAAAAAAATACTATTTGTGTGTATCACGGTTGGTTAAACAAAAAGGCACAGAGCTAGCGATCAAGGCAGCAAATAAACTTAAATTTCCATTAGTTATAGTAGGAGAAGGAAACAAAAAAAATTATTTACATTCTATTTCAGGAAAGACAATTACTTTTAAAGGATTTGTTTCTGAAACCGAATTAACAAATATTTATGCCCACGCAAAAGCTTTGATCTATTGCTCAATCGATGAAGATTTTGGTATGGTACCAGTAGAGGCACTTGCGCATGGAGTACCTGTAGTTGCTTATAATTCAGGTGGGGTTCAGGAAACAGTGATTCACGGTCAAACTGGAATTTTATTCGACAAATTTACAACTGAAGCTCTAGAAAAGGCAATCATTGAATTTGAAAGAAGAGATTTTACATCAAAAAACTGTCGTAAACTAACTGAAAGGTTTTCAGAGGCAATGTTTAAACTGAAGTTCAAGTTTCTCATCGCACATTTTCCTAAATATTCATCAGATACTATATGAATGGCAAACTACTTATAGCATCTATTCTTCTTGTAGGTTTAGTAATACGAGTCTTTTTTCTTTTTAGAGCAACACCGTTTGCTGCAGATACTGCAAGAGATTTGCTAATGGGATATCACATAGCTAAATTTCATGAAATACCCACCATCGGTCATAGCGCTTCAGGGAACTCGTTTGTCTACCTTCCATATTACTATTACCTTCTTGGATTAATAAATATTTTTTCTACCAATCCACATATCATTATTTTTATTTTTACAATTTGGCAATCTACCTCAATAATTCTTACTTACAAGATTGCAGAATCAATTTTAGATCGCACTGCTGGTATAATTGCAGCACTTTCAGTTACGCTGGGTTCATATTTCGTAACTACTCACACGTGGCTCTACTCAGGTCTTTTAGCTACCCCTTTTATACTTTTTGCTTTCTACTGTTTTTTTAAAAAAATGAGTTCTGAAAATACAATCTATCTTTACTGTTTAATTTTTTCACTTACTGTAGGAAGTTTTTTTTCATACGTAAGTTTGGTATTTCTACCTATATTTTTTTTGTGCTTCTTCTTCATATCTAAAAAAGGGGGGTTGGTGAATTTTGTCATAAAATTAGCAGTATTCACCTTATTTTCCTTAATACTTAGTATCCTTCCCCTTTATATTTTTTTTGGGACCTCTCTATTATCAGCCTTTAATCCTTACGACAAATTTCAATTAAATGGAACGAGAATTACTAATTTCTTCGTCTTACTAAACCAGTTTTTTCATGAATTTTTTCCCACCCTTAGCTCTATACCCTCAGCTATTTTTTTTGTTTTATTTATTACTGGACTATTTTTTCTGTTCCAAAAGTCCAGAAAAACTTTTTATAAAGTTGGACTTCTTAGTATTTCTATCTTTTACTTAATAATACTTACTGCGTTAAAAAGGGGAATTGTTTCTCTACATTATTTTGATGTCTTATACCCACTACTTGTGATAAAGATATCGGTAGTTTTTTCCTTTTGGTTAAATGTGAATAGAAAGTTGATACCAAGATTTGTTACTTTTGCATTATTAGCATTATTTTTCTTTTATGTATCGAATGAATTTCGGTATTTATTTTTAACAAAAAATGATTTTAGAAATTCAAAAAACAAGGTAGAATTAATCTTAAAGTCTTCAGAAGCAGTAAAACGAAAAAACAATTTTGTTGGAAATTATGATTTTTTTCAGATTTATAATTATCAACCAGAAGAATCGAGTTGGAGTAGTACGATTAGCTGGTATTTTTGGGAAACGATCACTGGAAATAAAATAGTTAAGATCATACCTACAGCCAATAATTTTTTACCTATTACATCAAATCAGTTTGTGTATCTTTGGTGTAAAGAATATACGGATGCTCTTATTGATGATCAATGTATGAATGATTTTACTTTGGATAAAGGCAACTATATCAAATTTGAAACAATTTACTCCGATGTAAGTGAGAGAATTTTTCTGCTGCAAAAGAAAAATAATTTGAGCTTATATTATTACTAATAACATAATATAGTTTTATGAAAAAGGGTGCCTATATACTAAACACCAGCATTACAAGTACGACTTATGTCGAAGTGTTAAAAAGAATTCAAATTTGGATCGCAAGCAATTCAAAAAAATACATATCAGTCGCTGCGGTTCATTTGGTAATGGAGTGCAATAGCAATCCTACTCTTCAAAAAGGAGTTAATAATTCCGCGATTGTAACTCCAGATGGCATGCCGCTGGTATGGTTATCTAAACTATATGGTGTAAAAAATATTGAACGTGTATATGGGCCAACATTGATGAAGAAAATGTGTGAACAAGCGCAAAGGAAAAAGCATAAAATCTTTCTTTTGGGAGGAAGTAATGGCCAGGCAAAGCTTCTTAAACATGAACTCTTGCTTCGCTTTCCAATGTTGAAAATTGTTGGGTATTCAGATACTCCGGTCCGCCCTATACCGGAAAGGAAAAATAGAACAATAATAAAAAAAGTTAACAACTCAAAAGCAAATATTGTCTTTATCGGAATGGGATGTCCGCAGCAGGAACTGTGGATGGTACAAAATAGAGATAAGCTCGCTCCAGAAATTCTTATTGGGGTGGGTGCTGCCTTTGATTTCTTTACCGGAAAAACAAAACAGGCTCCTGTATTTATACAAAAGAGCGGCTTAGAATGGGTATTCCGCCTTTTCCAAGAGCCACGACGATTAGCCTATCGTTATTTAGTACTTAATACACTGTTTATAGTATATGTTATTAAAGAAACTTTAATTTGTAGGCACCTCTCCCTAAAGTGAAAAAAATCATCAAGTTTTCAATCATTTTTTTAGCATTCCTCTACATTGGCATACAATTATATACACAAGGACAAGTATTTCCTTACCATGAAGATGAACACGTTTTTATTAACCGAGGTGTATATTTTGATTTATACAGAAAACAGGATTTTACGAATCCCCAATGGCGTAGCTGGGAAGCGTATGATGTACCTAAGTTTGCCGAACTCATGTATGGACTCACACTCTACTTGCATGGGCATCATGATATTCAATCCTACTTATCTCAGGTGAAATTTAACGAAGGAAGTGATAAAGAAGATGGCTGGAATAAATATTATTCCCGTCGGTTTTATGGAAAAATATATGAGCCCTCCGCGGGCTAAGAGCCCGCGGTTTCGTTACCTATGTTACTGATTCCGAACATAATTAATTACCGAGTTAAGATCTCTTTGGCCTACGGTACCGACAAAGTAACCATCAGACCAAAA